>JAABUQ010000730.1_pt1 | contig 75827 bp, 47 predicted proteins | sample 5560001 | NCBI WGS metagenome assembly JAABUQ01 (sample SAMN10711888, study PRJNA513371) | rock metagenome | isolation source: Antarctica rocks | place: Antarctica: Victoria Land, Finger Mt nord | collected 2015-12-18 | reverse complement strand
CTTGTTTTATTTAAAAAAACTAACAATATTAATATAAAAGTTAAAGACTTTTAATTATTTTCGAATATTTTTGCAAGAATCTATTATAGTATTTCTTTATATATTTGTCGATTTTGTCGATAAATATTTGAAATTTTTCTTTTTTTATTAAGAACTCTTTTTTATTGTTTCTAAATATTTGTAAAACAATATTTAGTTTATATTTATTTGCTAATAGTAATTTGTTTTTGTTAATTTTAAATATACTATAGTTAAACAATTTCTTTATTTCTATATAACTATTTCTTCTATTAAATATATTTGCTCTATTATTATTTTTGTTTAATATATATTGTATTTTAAATTTGGACTATTTAAATTACTCTAATTACTCTAATTGTTTTTTGTTAAATTATTTAATAATAGTAAAATGCAATTTTTTTTAATAATCTATAAAAATTGTAAGTTTTAATAATTTTTTAATATATATTTTTTATAATTTTAGAGAAACTACAATAGCAAATAGTTTTTTGTTATAAATATTATAATTTTTTTTAATTAACAATTTTATTTTCGAGAAATATATTATTAAATATTAAATATTTTTATATTTTTAATTAAAATATATATTAATAATTAAATTTAATATATTAATTTTAATTCTATTTAATAATTGTAAATTATATATTTTTAGTACTAATTTCTTTAAATATTTTAGTTTAAAATTTTAAAATAATTTTTTTCGTCAATTCTTAGCGTAATTGTTAGATCGAATTTTAATCAAATCGAATTAACTTGTTTAATCTTAATTCTAGAATTAGACTAAACTAATTGTTAGAAATCGAATTTTATGCAAATTCGATTCCTAATACAAATATTATACAAATATTAACTATATTAGACTAAAATATAGTCTAATGTAGTTAGAAATTCGATTTAATTTCTAGATTTAAGAAAAGAATCAAATCAAACAATTAGTCTAAATTAGACAAATTTTCTAGTTTAATAAAATAAAATAAACAAAGAATATGCGTCAAGTATTTAATTTAATCTATTTAATTACGTAAGATTATATAACGTTACGTATCGCGCTAACTATATACAACTTATATAGATTCTGCGCTAGTTTGATTAAGTTAATATATAGATAAGATAAGATAAAATAAAATAAGATAAGCAAATGCTAACGCGACAAAGTTAGCTTAAATTCTTAACATTAATTTGACAAAATTCAACTTTAAGATCAAGTTTGCGTCTTAATTCTAATTTAACTCTACAAAGTCTAAGAGAGTAAGTTAAATTAAGAAAAAAGTATTTAATCTAATCTAACAATTATACTATTAATTCTTATATCTATAATATTTTTTTATATAAAATTTGTTACTAATATTGTATTAACAAAATAGTTTTTAATAAATTTCTTATTGTAATTTATAAAATCTAAAAAAAATTAAACTTTTTTAATATTAATAGATAATTTTTATTTTTTAATTATTTATAGTTAGACTAATTGTTCAATTTGATTCTTTTTTTAAATCTAGAAATTAAATTGAATTTCTAATTGCATTAGACTATATTTTAGTCTAATATAATTAGTATCTACACAATATTTGTATCGGAAATCGAATTTGCATAAAATTCGATTTTCGACAATTAGTTTATTTATAGTTTTTCGAAATCTATATATATTCTATATTGTTTAACAACAAATTTAAAAACATTAATTTCTTTTTAATAAAACTTGTATTTTTCTAATTTAAAATATAGATTTTTTCTATTTAGATATTTTAGTATATTAAAAATATAATTTTTTTTTAAGATATTTAAATAAATTATAATATTATTTAAATATATTATAACAAATCGATTTAAATATTGTTGTAATATATTATTAATTGTTTTCTAATATATTGTCAAAATATTTGTAAATTCGAACAATATTATTATATATTTGTATAATTTATATTGCATACAAGAAAATGTTTTTTATTTTTTCTCTATTTTTATTTTTATTTAATTGTATATTTTTTGTAAATTTAGTTTAATAAAATATTTTATATTAAACAATCGATTCTAAAATTTGCTAATATTAAATAGTAAACATTAATTTTTTATTATAATATTATTTAGCTTTCGATAATTAATATATAGATAAAAAAATTTGTTCTTTTTAAATATAAAAAGAATCGAATATTCTATCTATAGTTAATTTTTTTTATTAATTTTATTTTTTATTTTCTGTCAAATATTCGCGAAGTATTTCTAGCTTTTTTTCGAATAAAATATATTTAGATTTAAATAGAAATTGTTTGTTTAATTTAAATCTAATTTTATAATTTTATAATTAATATTTAAATAAAATCTTATTGTTTTCTTTTTCTAAAATAGATACTTTTAATTGTTGTATATTTATAATATATATTTTAGCAATTTTCTTATTGTATTAGATAGTTTAGAACTTTTAGAAAATTTGTGTTTTCTTTATTTACTCTAATTTTATAATTTAACTAATTTTTGTTAATATCTATTAAATCGAATTTTATTAGATTGTTTTTTTGCAAAAATACAAATTTGTTATTTGCAATTAAATTTCGACTTAATTTTTTATTTATTATCGAATACTATTAATATATAGACTAAATATAAATTGTATAATTATATTGCGCAAATCTAAATACTTATATATTTTAGTTAATTTCTAAATTATATTGTTTTAATTAAGATATTTCTAGAACAATATTGTAAATAACTATTTTTACTATATTAAAGATTAGTTTCTTGTAATATTGCTAAATAGTTATTAATAATAGTTTTGTTTTTTGTCTACTCTTTTATTCTCTACAAGTAATAGATTTTTATCTATAATTACTAGATTGTAAGTGTTAGATTTTTTCTAAGTAAAATATTCTTCTTTCTTTACAAAAATTCTAATTATAAAATTATCTATTATATTAGAATTAATTATTATTGTAAGTTAACAATTGTTAATCTTAACTAATATAATAAAATATTATATATATATTGTTAAGTTTAATTGCTGCTACTAAACTAATATATTGTATTTCTCTAATATAATTTTTATTAAAAAATTTAATTTTGTTTTTGTTTTTATATTGCAATTTCTGCTTTAAATATCTATTTATACTAAGTTTTTTTCTATTACTAAATTGCTAATTTAAATTTTCTAGAAAATTAATAAATTCTATTTTTTTTTCTAAATAAATTTAGTATAAATTTGTTACAAGTCTAGCTCGAAACAATATAATATATAGTCTACGACACAATATATAATATAAAGCACAATTGTTTGTATATTCGACAACTTAACAAACAAGCAATATTTAATATATTTGACAACTTAATAGATAAACAATATTCGATATATTCGACAACAAGTTATTAGTTAAATAAACAATATTCGATATATTTGACAACAAGCTAAACAAATAGTATTCGATATACTTGACAACAAATTTAACAAATTAAAAGAATCTTCTTTAGTATATAGATTTTCGAATACAATTTTCTTATAAATTGTATTTAATTTATCTTAAAGTTTAACTTATTATTATACCTACTAAATTGTAATCTTTTATTATTAAGTAATTGCTTGCATTATTTAAAGATGTCTATAAATTTCTTTAATATTATAATTCTTTTTAATATTTTTTACAAAAGTACTAGCGTAATACTTTAAATGCTCTAAAAATATTTATTAATACGTCTCTATCTTAAGTATTAGCTCAACAATATTATGTCGACTTTTTATTAATAAAGACAACAAAATAAAAATTAACAAGTTTAATATCTATTAAAAAGATCGAATTAATCTAGAGAATTAACTTATACAAATAAATATTGATTTTATCTTTTATTTTAATTTAATAAACAAAAAGACAATTTTTGTACTTATATTTCTTAGAAAAAGAGTCTAGTATTAACTTAAATTAAACTTACGCAAGTATTTAAAGAATTATAACAAAAATTCTCGAACAATATTTACAAACTTCGATAACTTTAAAAAAGAGTTTTAAAGAGTTTTTAAAATATTTAACAAAAAACAAATTGCAAAAAAAGTAATTTAGTATTTAATTTAACAAATTTTTGCAACAAACTATGCAACAAAATTCTAAAAATATATTAATTTTATTAAATAAAACAATATTGTATTTATAACAATATTTCGACAAAATCTTAAAAACAATCTTAAGAACAAAAATATACGCAATAACAAATTTATTAGCAATATATTTAATTTTATCGAAGTAATTATTGATTTCGACAATAAATTGTATAAAAAAGTTATAAAAAAGCAATATAATTAATCTTATAAAAGAGCAAAAGTCTTTTTTAAATTAACAATTAAATATTAGTAGAAAGAATTTTGTTCTAATTAGAAGTATAGTAATCTAAACTATTGTAAATCTATATTTATAAAATTAAATTTTATTTAGCAATACAAAGAAAAAAACTCTAGAAAAAAGTAAAATAACAAATCTTAAAAATGTAATATTTATATAGCAAATTAAGTTACTTTGCAAGAGATTGTTAATTATAGAACTTAATAAATTGTCGATGAATTAATTTATATTAAAAGAAATACTTAATAGCTAGAACAATATTAGAGAGCAAATTAATATAAAAACAAATACTTTCGAAATTAAATTGAATAACAATTATTATTTAATAAAGAATCTAAATTAGTCATAGAAAGTTCTAAATAAGATATTATTAAACAAAATACTCGCATTTACGTAAAAAATCAATTAAATATTCTAAAAAACTATTAAATTTTATAGCTTAATTATTAACTTAAACAAAGAATATAATTGAAAAGATTTTTACAAATATATAAAAAATATTATCAATTATTTCGAGATTTTAGCTAGTTTATCGAAGATTATAAACAAATATAAAAAGAAACTAAAAAGCAATATTATTATAAAAAAAATATATTTAATATTATTATAAAACAATTAAATCTTACAATATATATAGATTTTAATTAAATAATTTGTTACAACAATTTATGCTAAACTTATCTAAAAGAAAAGAACAAAGTTAATTAATTTTCTAAAAAGTTAAAGTTAGTAATCTAGCAATAAAAAAAAGTTTAACGCAAAAAAATATTTAAAACAAAAGTTATAATATAGATATAAGAAAAAATTCAAATTTTTTAATAAAAAGTATACTAAATAAATACAATATATTAGCTTAACAATAGCAACTAAATTTAAAAAAATTAATTTTCTTAGATTTGTTGTTAAACAATATAAAATATATATAAATTTCGAAAAGTTACAAGCAATTAAAAAATATTAATTTTTTCTAAATTTTATAAATTACAATAAGAAATTTATTAAGAACTACTTTATTAATATAATATTATTAATAAACTTTACAAAGAAAAAGACATTATAAATAAAAAAAAATTAACAAAAAAGAAATTATTTTAGAATTCTAAACTAAAATACTTAAAAAAACTAAGATTAAAGATATATAACTTATAATTGTTAAATAAAATTAAAATTGATATATTAGATTTAACTATTAATATATATTTTAATTAAAAATATAAAGATATATAATATTTAATAATATATTTTTCGAATTTTTTTTGTTAATTGAACAAAATTATAGTATTTATAACAAAAAACTATTTGCTATTTTAGTCTCTTTAAAATTATAAAAAATATATATTGAAAAATTATTAGAATTTACAATTTTTATAAATTACAAAAATCTTTTGTATTTTACTACTATTAAATAGTTTAATAAAAAATAAGTACAATAATTAGAATAACTTAAATAATACAAATTTATAATATAGTATATACTAAACAAAGATAACAACAAAGTAAATATATTTAGCAAAAAAAGTAATTATATAAAAACAAAAAAAATGTTTAATTACAATATGTTTAAGATTAACAAAAACAAATTATTATTAATAAATAAATATAAATTAAATACTATTTTACAAATACTTAAAGACAATAAGAAAGAGTTTTTAGTAAAAAAAAAAATTTCAAATATTTATTAACAAAATTGACAAATATATAAAGAAAAACTATAACAAATTATTACAAAAGTATTTAAAAGTAATTAAAACTTTTTAGTTCTTATATTAGTGTTATTAGTTTTCTTAAATAAGACAAGTTGTTAAAATATATATTAAACAATATCTTAGTTGTTAGTAGAACAAACATTATATATATACAAGCTATAGCAAAATTTAATATTAGAAATTATTTAAATTGTTATAAAATAAAATTACAATAAATTTTATTACTAAATTGCTTAAGTCGATAAAATTAGCAATTAAAAACAAATATAATTTAATACTAATAATAATTAACAAACTTATTAAGTATTTATATATTATTATATGCAAAGAAAAATTTATAGCAAAACAACTAAAATATATTATATTAAATTGACTTATACAATATTATAATATACTTAAAGAACTAATTAATAATAGAGATAAGCTTTTTATATCTAATTATTAAAAGACGTTTCTATTAATATTAGAAACAAGACTTAGAATATTTATTGTCTATTATTTAATTATAAATAATTAAATAGAGCAAACAAACTAAAGTTTAAAGCAATATTTAAGATATTATATTAACAATACTAGTGTAATTGTTGAATTAAATCGAATACTTTTTTCTTAATTTAATTTACTCTCTTAAACCTTGTAGAATTAAGTTAAAATTAAGACGTAAATTCAATTCTAGAGTCGAGTTTTGTTGAATTAATATTAAGAATTTAAGCTAACTTTGTTGCGTTAGTATTTGCTTATCTTATCTTATCTTATCTATGCGCTAATCTAATTAGACTAGCGTAAAATCTATATTAACTTGATTGAACTAGCGCAGAATCTGTACTAATTGCATATAGTTAACATATTATATAATAATATATAATTAAATAAGTTAAATTAAATATTCGATGCGCATTCTTTGCTTGTTCTATCTTGTTAAACTAGAAAATTTGTCTAATCTTAGAATTAAGATTAAGCAAACTAATTTAATCGAGTTAAAACTCGATTTAACAATTATATTAAACAATACTTATAAACAATTAAATATTACTCCTATTTATAGCTTAACTAGCACTTAATATAGAGATTTTAAATACTATTAAGATAACTTTATTTTTTGTTAATTATAACAAAGAACTTAATCTCTTTAAAGAAGAGCAAAAATATCTATTAGCTTAATTAGTTATCGAAAAAATAGCAATATTAAAAAAGATATACAACAATATCTTAAAAATATAAAAAAAATTGATTAAATACTAAAACAAAAAACAAAAAACAAAAAATAATATTTTAGCTAAAAAAAGAAATAAAATATATTTTTTTATAAAAAATCTCAAAACAAGAAAGTTAAACAAAAAAATTAATTAATTACAAACTCGATTTGCTCAAAAATATTAAAGTATTTTTAGTATTTTATATTTTATTATTAAAACTAGTTAATTTTAATATATTTATATAGAAAATATTTTATTACAAAGTCTAGAAAAAAAATAGATACAAAGTAAAAAAAATTCTAAAGCAACAAGATTAAAATAATTTTGTTAAATAAAAAATTTTTTTTTTTTTGGAAAATATATAAGAATCGAAGAAAAATCTTAATAATTGCTATAGTTTTATCTAGAAATTTTATCGAAATTCGAAAAACTATTTAGTATAGCAAAAAATAACTAGAAGATAAAAAACAATTAACAAAATAATTTGCAACAAAATAATTAAAAAATTTAAAAAAATTTAACTCTTTTATTCTTAATAATAGATATTGTATTTTTTGTTTTATTTTTGCATTAATTTTTTTTAGAATCTTCTTATTTTGTAGTAATCGAATTATAACAATTGCTAACAAAACTTTATCTTTAGATTAACAAAAAGATCTTTTCTATTCCAATTAAAAGAAAATTACAATATATTTATATATAATTTGCTTACACAAATATATTTTAAATATTTTAAGTAAAACAATAAATCTTTTATAATAATACAAAAATAATTAGAAAGAAAGCAATATTTGCAAGCAATATTTACTAATATATTGTAATATTCGATTTTAAATACAATATAAAGACAACTTTATTGCTAGAAAAACATAATAAAAAAAACAATAACTTTTGAAACAAATTTTTTTAAGAAAAGAAATAATATTATAAGATTAGTTTAAAACAATATAATATATAGTTTACAATATAATATATAATATAAAATATCATTGCTTACATATTTAACAACTTAATAAATAAATAATATTCGATATATTTAACAACTTAATAAACAAATAATATTTAATATATTTAACAATAAATTAAGTAAACAATATTCAATATATTTAACAACAAGCTAGACAAATAATATTCGATATATTCGATAACAAATATAACAAACAAAAAGAATTTTCTTTAGTATATAGATTTTCGAATACAACTTTTTTATAAATTGTATTTAATTTATCTTAAGTTTTAACTTATTGTTACAATTACTAAGTTGCAATCTCTTGTTTAGTGTAATTATTAAGTTAAATTAAACACTTTTTTCTTAATTTGACTTACTCTCTTGAATCTTGTAGAATTAAGTTAGGATTAAGACGCGAACTTGATCTTAGAATTGGAATTTGTTGAATCAATGCCAAGAATTTAAGCTAACTTCGTCGTGTTAGCATTTGCTTATCTTATCTTATCTTATCTATGCGCTAATTCGATTAAGCTAGCGCAAAATTCATGTTAACTCAATTGAGTTAACGTAGAATTCACGCTAATCACATATGATTAGCGCGTCACGTGACGTCATGTGATCGAATAAGTCAAGTTAAACTTTCGACGCCTATTCTTCGCTCGTTCCATCCTATTAAGCTAGAAAATTTGCCTAACCCTAGGGTTAGAATTGGGCGAGTTAACTCGATCGAGTTAAAACTCAACTTAACGATTACACTAGTTGCGTTAAACAATATTTAAGCTTAATAATTATATTTAATTAATTAATTAATAGTAAACAAAGTAATTTGTTATTAAGTTTATTGCTTTTTAAACAACTTAATATAAATAGAAAATTGTTGTTTCTTACAAAGAATAAAAAGAAAATTGTAGATTATATTAATATAATCGACAACTTTTAATCTAATTTTAATAAGATAAACAATAACTTTGTAAATAAAAAAGTATTTTAGAATACAATTTTAATTATTTTGTGTTATAAGTTGTATACTAATAAGTACTATTTGTTGCGCATTGCTCTTTACAAGATAATTAGAAAGAAAAAATCTATCGACAAAATTAAAATAATTAAGATAGCTTAACTTTTAAATATCTTAAATTCGAAATTAAGATAATTAAAATAGTTAAGATTTTAAATATCTTAAATATCTTGAACTTCAAAAATAGAAAGATATATAGCTTTCAAATACAATTTTTTTATAGATTGTATTTAACTTATTTTAAATCTCGATTTATTGTTACAATTACTAAATTGTATTCTCTTGTTATTAAAGAATTGTTTATATTGTTTAAAGACATTTATAGATTTTTTTAATAATATAATTTTTTTTGATATTTTTTACAAAAATATTAGTATAATATTTTAAATATTTTAAAAATATCTATATTAAATTAATGTATTTCTATCTTGAATACTAGTTTAACAATATTATATCAATTTTTTGTAAAAAAAAACAATAAAATAAGAATTAACAAGTCTAATATCTATTATAAAGATTATATTAATCTAAAAAACTAATTTATATAAATAAATATTTATTTTATCTTTTATTTTGTTTTAGTAAACATTTTTTTTTTTGCATTTATATTTTTTAGAGAGAGAGTTTAATATTAATTTAAACTTAATTTACGCAAATATTTAAAAAATTATAATAAAAATTTCTATACAATATTTACAAACTTTAACAATTTTAAAAGAGAATTTCGAAGAATTTTCGAAATATTTAACAAGAAACAAATTGCAAAAAAAAACAATTTAATATTTAATTTAACAAATCTTTGCAATAGATTTATAGCAAATTTTCAAAAACATATTAATTTTATCGAATAAAACAATATTGTATTTATAACAATATTTCGACAAGATTTTAAAAACAATCTTAAGAACAAAATTATATATAATAGCAAATTTATAAACAATATATTTGATATTATCGAAGTAATTATCGATTTTAACAATAAATTATATAAAAGAACTATAGAAAAGCAATACAATTAATTTTACAATTTTTTTTTTAGATTAACAATTAAATATTAGTAGAATTTTTTTTATTCTAATTTAAAATATAGTAATTTAGACTATTATAAATTTGTATTTATAGAATTCAATTTTATTTAACAATACAAAAAAAAACTCTAGAAAAAAACAAAAAAAATTTAAATTTCTTAATAAAAAATATATTAAAGAAATACAATATATTAGTTTAATAATAGCAACTAAACTTAACAATATATATATAATATTTTATTATATTAATTAAGATTAACAACTATTAATTTATAGTAATAATTTATTTTAATACAATAGATAATCTTATAGTTAGAGCTTTTATAAAAAAAAAGTATTTTATTTATAAAAAATCTAATATTTACAATCTAGTAATTGTAGATAGAAATTTATTACTTGCAAAGAATAAAAGAGTAAACAAAGAAATAAAATTATTATCGATAGCTATTTAGCAATATTACAAGAAAGTAATTTTTAATATAGTAGAAATAGTTATTTACAATATTGTTCTAGAAATATCTTGATTAAAGCAATACAATTTAGAAGTTAATTTAAATCTATATATCGATAACGTTTAATAATAGATAAAAGATTAAGTTAAAATTTAATTGCAAATAGCAAGTTCATATTTTTGCAAAAAAACAATCTAATAGAGTTTAACTTAACAAACATTAACAAAAATTAATTAGATTATAAAGTTAAAGTAAATAAAGAAAATTGCAAATTTTCTAAAAGTTCTAAATTATTTAATATAGCAAAAGAATTGCTAAGTCATATATTACAAATATGCAACAATCAAAATATCTATTTTAAAAAGAGAAAACAATCGAGATTCTATCTAAATATTAATTGTAAAATTATAAAATTAAATTTAAATTAGACAAATAATTTACATTTACATTTACATATATTTTATTCGAAAAGAAGTTAGAAATACTTCGCGAATATCTAACAAAAAATAAAAAAAAAGAATTTATTAGAAAATTTCAATTATAGATACAATATTTACTTCTCTTTGTATTTAGAAAAAACAAAACTTTTCGTTTATATATTAATTATTAAAAACTAAAAAATATTATAATAAAAAATCAATATTTACTACTTAATATTAACAAACTTTAAAATTAATTATTCGAAACAAAGTATTTTATTAAACTAAATTTACAAGAAATATACAATTAAATTAGAATAAAAACAAAAAAGAAATAAAAGATAACTTTTTGTATACAATATAGATTATATAAATATATAATAATATTGTTCGAATTTACAAATATTTCGACAATATATCAAAAAATAATTAATAATATATTATAACAATATTTAAATCGATTTATTATAATATATTTGAACAATATTATAATTTACTTAAATATCTTAAAAAAATATATAAATTATATTTTTAAAATACTAAAATATCTAAATAAAAAAAATCTATATTTTAAATTAGAGAAATACAAATTTTATTAAAAAGAAGTTAATTTTCTTGAATTTATTATTAAACAATATAAAGTATATATAGATTTTGAAAAACTACAAACAATTAAAAAATAAAAATTATTTATTAATATTAAAAAAGTTTAATTCTTTCTAGATTTTATAAACTATAATAAAAAAAAATTATTAAAAATTACTTTGCTAATATAATACTATTAATAAATTTTACAAAAAAAATACTATAAATATAAAAATTAGCAAAAAAGAAATTATTTTAGAATTTTAAGCTAAAATATTTAAAAAAATTAATATTAAAAATATACAATTTACAATTGTTAAATAAAATTAAAATTAATATATTAAATCTAGTTATTAATATATATTTTAATTAAAAGTATAAAACTATTTAATATTTAATAATATATTTCTCGAGAAAACTTTTGTTAGTCGAACAGAATTATAATATTTACAACAAAAAATTATTTGCTATTGTAGTCTTTCTAAAATTATAAAAAGTATATATTGAAAAATTATTCGAACTTACAATTCTTACAAATTATAAGAAATTTTTTATACTTTATTACTATTAAACAATTTAACAAAAAACAAGTACAATAATTAAAATAATTTAAACAATATAAATTTAAAATACAATATATATTAGACAAAAATAACAACAAAGCAAACATATTTAGCAAAAATAATAATTATATAAAAACAAAGATTTTTTTTAATTACAATATACTTAAAATTAACAAAAACAAATTATTATTAGCAAATAAATATAAATTAAATACTATTTTATAAATACTTAGAGACAATAAGAAAGATTTTTTAATAAAAAAAGAAAAACTTCAAATATTTATCGACAAAATTGACAAATATATAAGAGAATACTATAATAAATTATTGCAAGAACACTTAAAAGTAATTAAAATCCTTTAACTTTTATATTAGTATTGCTAGTTTTCTTAAATAAAATAAATTGTCGAAATATATATTAAACAATATTTTAACTATTAGTAGAACAAATATAGCATATATATAAGTTATAGCAAGATTTAATATTAGAAACTATCTAAATTGTTATAGAATAAAATTATAATAAACTTTATTATTAAGTTGTTTAAGTTAACAAGTTTAACAATTAAAAACAAATATAATTCGATACTAATAATAGTTAACAAACTTATTAAGTATTTATATATTATTGTATATAAAAAGAAATTTATAGCAAAACAACTAAAATATATTATATTAAATCGATTTATATAATATTATAGTATATTTAAAGAACTAATTAATAATAGAGATAAGCTCTTTATATCTAATTATTAAAAGATATTTATTTCGATATTAGAAACAAGATTTAGAATATTTATTGTCTATTATTTAATTATAAATAATTAGATAAAACAAACAAATTAAAGTCTAAAATAATATCTAAAATACTATATTAACAATATTTATAGCAATTAAGTATTATTTTTATCTATAATTTAATTGACACTAAATATAAAGATTTCGAATATTACTAAAATAATTTTATTTTTTGTTAATTATAGTAGAGAACTTAATTTCTTTAAAAAAGAGCAAAAATATCTATTAACTTAATTAGTTATTAAGAGAGTAACAATACTAAAAAGAATACACAACAATATCTTAAAAATGTAGAAAAAGTTGATTAAATATTAAAATAAAAAACAAAAAACAATATCTTAATTAAAGAAAAAAAATAAGATATATCTTTTTATAAAAAATCTTAAAACAAAAAAGTTAAACAAGAAATTAAACTATATTAAAGTTGAATTGTTTCTTATTAAGAAAGCAAAAAAATTAGTTAATTATAAACTTAACTTATTTAAGAACATTAAAGTATTTTTAGTATTTTATATCTTATTGATAAAATTAGCAAATTTAATTATGTTTTTACAAAATATATTTTATTTTTATTTACAAAAAGAGAAACAATATAAGATTGAGAAAATTCTATAACATAAAGATTAAAAATATTTTATTAAGTAGAAAGAATATTTTATCTCTAAGAATATATAGAAATTACTTAAAAATTTAAAGAAGTACTTTAAGAAGCTACAACAATTTTGTTAGCAACAAAATTACTTATAAAAGTCGACAAAGTATTAAAGAACAAAAGAGCAAACAATAAAGAATTAATAATAATATCGAACAAAATTTCGAATATCTCTTCAATGTATTTAATCTCTTTTTTATTTTTTTTATTTTTTAAAATATTCTTCGACTTTGCATTATCTATATCTTTTAAACAACAAAATTAATTATTTTTTTGTTTTATCTTTTGCGCAATTTTTAAACGCAACTCTATTATTTTATTATTTAGCTTTTCAATTTTCTAAATAGTTTTATCTATTTTTTGATAGTTAGAAGTCAAATTATATTTTCAATTCTTTCGATAATATTTCTTATACTTAAAACATTCTTTATTTATTCGACAAAATATGTTAAATAAGACGTAGATTCGACAAAAACGCATTATAAGAAAAGCGTACTTATAACAACAATTAGCAATAAAATTGCAATATTGTTTCGTAATTAGCTTGATTAATATAGTAAGAAAAAATATATAGTTTCGAAACAAAAATTCTTAAAAAAAGAAAATAGTATTACGAGTTGCATACTAATAAATACTATTTGTTGCGTATCTCTCTTTACAAGATAATTAAAAAGAGAAGATCTATCGATAGAATTAAAATAATTAAGAAGATTTAACTTTTAAATATCTTAAATTCGAATTAAAATAATTAAAATAATTAAGATCTTAAATATCTTAAATATTTTGAATTTTTAAATAATAGAAAGATATATAGTTTTCGAACGCAACTTTTTTATAGATTGTGTTTAACTTATTTTAAGTTTTAATTTGTTGTTACAACTACTAAGCTGCACTTTTTTGTTATTAAGTAATTGCTTGCCTGATCTAAAAACGTCTACAAACCTCTTTAATAGTATAACTTTCTCTAATATCTTTTACGAAAGTATTAGTATAACAATATAATATATTATAGAGCAAATCTCGATACTCTTTTTTAAAAAAAATTAAACAAAAATAATAAATCTATATTTAACAATATTGTTGCAAATAACAAATCTAAAAGTTTGTAAATTCTATATAATTTAATAATTTTGTTAAAAACAATATTATTTGTTTTATTTCTACTAATTAATTTTTTTTAAAAAAGAGCAATATAAATATGTAGACAAGATTTCTTTTATATATTATAGCTATTTCGACAATTTATATATTTAATTCGAATTTATCGAATTATTTGTTACTAAACAAAAGTATTTAAAATAAGCAACTTTCTTATTCAATAATATAAAAGCTAAAAATTAGAAGATCAAATCTTGTTTATATTTTTTTGCAAATATTATATTTTTGCAACTTTTGCATAGAATCTATACTCGAAAAATTATTGTTTAAAATATACTTTTATTATATTTGAGATAATAAAAACTAATTGTATTTCAAAAAATTGCGTTTTTTACTTTTGCTATTAACAGTTTATTTTTGTAATATTTGTATATTATCGAAGACAATTAAGCAACAACAATTAAAGAATTAATAAAAAGAAATATATGTAATTAATTGTAAATAAAATATTAAATTTTATATTAGATAATATATGTGCAAGAGTTTTTTATTAATAAAAATTAAATAACAAAAGCAATTAGATTTAAGTGTACTTTATATTATATTTCTATAACTTTTAATATTTAATTAACTTATCAAAAGAATTATAATATTATTTATATATATTATTTGTATTATTGCTATATCTTAAATATATATAATAGTATTAAATCTTACTTTTTATTGCCAAAATTTCTCTTGCAAATATAGAGTTTTATTTTTTTTGTCTTTGCAATTAATTTTTCGAAAAACTTATATATATTATATTTTTTAAGTTTATGTTTTGTATTTGCAAAATAATTTCTTAATATTTAATTATTTTTATATAGTAAAAACTCTTTCTATTAAACAAGATATTATAATTTGCTATATCTTAACTTATAATTAAGAATATCTTTTACTTTTTACTTTTTATTTTTGTTAATCAATATTATATTCTTCGAAACAATAATATTTAAGTTACAATAATATAGTTTTAGTAGTAAAATATAAAAAACAAAATAGATACGCTATTTGACAAAAAAATACAAACAATATATTTGCAAGTTAATTATATTTTTAATCTCGAACAATCTTATAAATTTGTAAAATAGTTTTTTTTTCGAACAAATATCTAAAAGATTTTTAATAAAAAGTTAAATTTTGTTATTAATTTAGTATCTTTTTAAAATAGTTTTTTTATTATAATTTTAAGTCTGCGCTTGTTGCGCAATTTGTAAAAAACTTATTAATCGATTGTATTTGTTTTACAAAAACTAAATTTGCTTTCGAGTAACAAAAATATCTAAACATTTCTTGTTGTTTTAGTTAAATCGAAAATCTACAACAAATTTAAATATCGACTCGAAGAATAATATCTTAGTCGATATATATAATATATTATTGTAAATATACTAAATTAGAACTAGCAACAAATCTTAATTGTTTTGTTTATAATTGCAATAGCAACGGAAATAGTAGTTTAATATCTAGTTTTGTTTTTCGATTTATCTATTAATTTAAAAGTAAAAAGCAATATTTAGCTTTTATTTAATACGTATATAATAACATATAACAAATTAGTAGTTACTAATAAAAAGTAAATTACAATCGAAAACAATTCTACAAATTTCGAAATAGACAAGCAATATCTTTTCGAATAAAATATTAGTTAGATTTTTTGCTAATTATATAGATTTAACAAAAATATATGGAGATATTTTGAAGTATTGATTGATTACTACTAGAATTGCGTTAAATATATTATTTTTACAATGACTAGCAAATAGCTCTATTATAAAGTCTATCGAGATTTCGATTTATAGTAAAACAAAAATAGAGAGCAATATTAACTTTCTATAGAAACAATAATACAAAATCTTATTTTGCTAATAAATATTGCAATCTTTAATATATATATTAATATTTGCGATTAGTTTTAATTAATAGAACTTTCTATTTATAAGAGTATATATCTTTTTAATTTTAAAGTGTTTTGTTAGAGTATTATTATAATACAAGTATAGCAGCTTGCTTTTTAGTAATATTTTGTCAGAAATCAAAACAATATAAAAGAAAAATACTAACTTTTTGTAAATTAATTAATCTCTTTTTGCGTAAACTTAGTTTAAAATTTATAATATTAATTGTTTTTTAATTCTAAACGCTATAGAGTTTTTTTTTGCAACTTTTCTATTTTGAACAACAACAAAAATAAAAAAACTTTTAAGTTGTTTTTCTTTAAACTAACTGCGAGAAACCGAAAATATTACGTAAGAGCGTTAAGATTTAGTTTCTCGATTTTTTTTTGAAATCAAATTGCTTAAAATAGTAACTTTTCGACTAAGCTAAATTTATTATAGTAATAAGCTAGCTTCTTTAAACGATTTAATTTTATTCGATTTCTTAATAATTCGATTTAATTTCAAAGTTGAAATCAAATATCGAATTAACAATTAGTTTATTTTTCTTGTTATATACAATATGTAAACTAATCGCGAGAAACCAAATATATTACGTAAGAGCGTTAAGATCTGATTTCTCCTTTTTTTTTAAAAATCTAATTGCTTAAAATAGTAACTTTTCGACTAAGCTATAGTAATAAGCTAGCTTCTTTAAGCAATTTAATTCTATTTAATTTCTTAACAATTCGATTTGATTTCAAATTTGAAATCGAATATTAAATCGATAGTTAGTCTAATAATGCGAGCATCGCTATAATATAGTTATTAAATTACAATACTTTAAATTGTGTCTATAGTTTTTTCTTTTTCAAATTTACTAATTGTATTTAGACTAATTGTAAGAAATCGAATATATTATATAAGAGCGTTAAGATTTGGTTTCTCGATTTTTTTTTGAAATCGAATTGCTTAAAATAGTAACTTTTCGATTAAGCTAAACTTATTATAGTAATAAGCTAGCTTCTTTAAGCGATTCGATTCTATTCGATTTTTTGACAATTCGATTCGATTCCAAATTTGGAATCGAATATCGAATCGACAATTAGTCTAATTATATTTTTTCTATTTAAAATATTTTTATTAAAAAGTTTAATATCGAATATTTTTTCGATTTTCGATATTTAAGTCTCGAATTTGTTTTTCTTGTGTAATATTAATATCTAACAAGTAACTCTTATAAGTACTAATATTATTTTAATAGCAACAATAGTAATATTTAGATTCTTCAATTTATTCTAAAATATAAATAGATAAATTTTATTATCTAATCTACTCTTGTAATCGAAATATCGAGAAAGTCTATTAATATCAATTTGTTTTTCTTGTGCAACATTTGATTTCGAAGTTGTATTCTATTAGCAAAAGTGTCTATCAAAACTGACAACAATTTAGCGTTGTTATCTTTATAAAATATTGTAAATTATTGTAATCTATTAATATAATAATTGAATAGTAACTACTTTTTAGATAGTATTAATATTGCTTAAAATTAATAACAATAGCAAGCAACTTCTAATTGTAAATCTTATATTAAATTTCTGCAAAAATTATCTTTTTTAAATAAAATATTATTAAATATTATATAGTTTAATCGATTTTTTCTATAAGATAAATTAATTGTAACAAAATTATTGCAATTTCAAATCTCGAAATATCTATTTTAATACAAATATAATTTTTTGAATTAAAATAAATTAGTCTAAACGTTTGCGTAAAAATTGTAATAAATTTTCGAAAAATCAAAATAATATTTTTGTTAAATATAAAAAGACTATTTTGTTTGTTTTGCTTGTTCTTTTTTAGAAGTTTTATTAAAATTTAAGTAATTTTTGTATAGTATTTTACAAATTGTCGATAGAAGTTTGCAAAATTAAAAAATACTTAAAATTTGCATAAAATAGTAGACTAAAACTATATTCTAATAGAATTAATCTGTTGTAAATTTATTAATACATTATAATTGCTTATAATATACTCTAGAAATTTAATTACAATTGTTATAAAAAAGCATAAAAAAATACTATTGTTGTTAAGTTCTCGAAGAGTTTTTTGAAATTCGAAAAATAGATTTCGATATTTGTTTTAATTTGTTACAATTTTAATATTAAAGAAATATTAACAATGTGCGTTATATTTAAGAATATTTAGAACTATAACAATATTTTTAACTCAAAAAATGCATTTACTCTTTTTAAGTACAAAAAAAAATTATAAAATCGACTTGTTTTTTAAAAAAAAATTGTCTTATAGTTTGTTATATAGTTTATTCGAACAAAAATTAATTATTCTACATAATTATTTTTTAAAAAACTTAACTCTAGACAAAATTTGCAAATCGATTAGTTAAATCGAAATATCAATATTGTTTGTATTAAAAAGCAATGGAGTCTAAAATTATATATTAATTATTGCAGTCTTAATACAATTACAATTAAGAATTAATATTCTCTTTCTTTTATAGAGAAGACGTTAAATTGTCTAATAAGTATTGCGTATTTTACAAAACTAAATTTAAAAAATATTTACTATTAAATTCGAATTTGTTAAAACAATAAGTAAAAGACAATCTTTCGAATATAATATAAATATTTCAAGTATACAATAATATTGTTTAAATTAACAAATATATCGACTATTTTTTAGATCTTAATTAACAAAGTTTTAAAAAATTTAATAGATTATTTTTATATAATTTATTTTGATAATATTTTAATCTACTTTAAGATACAAAAGAAGTACTAAAATTGCGTATATTAGATACTTAATAAACTACATTTCTACAAATTTTACGCAAAACTATTTAGTAATTTAATAATATTAAATTAGTATATATTAGTCGATATAAGAGTTAGTTTCTATTATTTAGAAAGAATTGACAATAATATTGTATACAATTTTATTAAATATATAGAAAATTTGTTTTAATATATATCTTTGTCTTTTACTATCGCAAATTCTAATTTCTACAATATAAAATTTTACAAATTAAGTTTTCTATATTGTAAAAGTTTCTATTTTAATTGCAAATCTATTCTAGACAACTGATTAAATTCGATTTTTTTTGAGAATTATTGTATACTTTATTAATATAAATTGACAATATAGAGAAGTTCTGCTAATTTTTAAGTTTTTAAAAAATAAATATATAAAGAAACAACTAACAAATATAGTATATAGTATTCTGAAAAAACACAATTTTTAAAATTGTTTAATAACTATTATTGTAAACAATATTAGCAATAACAAAATATTATAAAAAGCTCTTATTAAAAATTTGCAAAACAAGAATATAGTCTAAAATTTGAAATTTAAAACAACAAATTGTATAAGTTATATTATATAGATTGCAATTAATAGTTTGTTAAAAATATTTAAAATATATACTTAAAACAAAAATATTATTATCGAATTTAAAAAGAAGAATCTTAACAATCTAATAAAAAAAAAAAAAATTTTAAAAAATCTCTACGCAAAATGAAATTAATTGCTAGTTTCTATTGCTATAAGTTCTAACAAATATAACTTTTAAATATAACTTATTGCTATTGTAATTAATATATTAACTATTTAATACAAAATCTTTTGCGAACTTTAAGCAAATAATATATTAAGCAAGAATATAAAAAATATAATTTAAAATACTAAAACTTGTTAAAACAATATCTATACTATATTGCAACAAATATATAATATAAAGAACTCTATATATAAATAATTTTATATTTTAGCAAAATCAAAGTTTCGAATACTAAAATTAACAAGAAATAAATAAAATTAGATATACTATATAGTAATATTTTTAAAATCTTTCGAGAAACTTATTTAAGTATTAAATTTTTCTTAGAATCTTACAATATACAAAACTTAAAAAACTTACAATACAATATATAATTATTTAAAAAATTAGCAACAAATTATTGCGAGACTTTTAGATATAATTTGAACAAAAAAATTATAGAAAAATATTTAGATTGTTAGAAATCGAATTAATATATATTATAGAGCTATTTATAACAAAATAGATATATATTTTAATATTAGAGTTTTGTTTAATTTGTTTAGAAAACAGTCGATATACGATATAAATTATTCTATTAATAATATTTCGCATTTTATTGTTGTTTTCTATTGTTTAAAAAATTGACGTCTCTCTATAGAGTTAAAATTAATTATTAGCTAATAAACAAAAATATATTTAAGAGTTTAAGAAATACTACAATAATAGCTATCTGCAATATTAAAAATTAGAATATTATTAATATTCTATTATTAAATCTAAAAAGAAACAGTCTCTAGCAACTATTGTATTAGCTATTTAATATAATATTAACAATCAATAGAGTACTATTAATAGTACACAAAATATTGCGCTAAAAATAGAAATTAACAAAACAATTATTTGATTTGCTAAATTAGTTAAATCTATTAATAAGTCTTCTATTCTAAATGTTTAAAGTATTTTGAAGTCTCGATTTTTAGCACTAATTTATATAGTTAAAGATATTCTAATAATTTCTATCTCGAGTATTAATATCAAACAACTATTTTTAATAATGCGCAATATAATTATCTATTGTTGCAATCGATTTTGCAAATATATTGTTAAAAATATAATAATAATTAAATATACAAATTAATTTGCTAAGAATATTTTGAAAAACGTAGACATTATATTGTTTGTTATTGCGAAAAAACTAAATCAAGATATTAAGAAAATTTACAACAACAAATCTTTGTCAAATATTACTTAAATAATAAAATTAGAAAACAATAATAAGAAATTAAACAATAATTTAGATTTTAAGACGTCTTTTATCGAGTTAAATAATTTGAACAATACTATTTATGCAATAGCAATAGTAGACAACAATAGAAGTCAAGATCGAATTAGTATATTAAAAAAACTTTAAATTTGTTTTTTTGTCAATCTTTCTCTAATATTCTTAATAGATAGAATTCAAGATTATATTAACAATAATGCAAAAAAAAATCGAAACTCGAGTTACTTGTAGATAAAATTAATATTGTTAATATATTTGCAGAATTTAGATTATTTTCAATTAATATTTTAGATAATTATATTCGTTTTTGCGAAGAATTAACAACAATATATAATAGACAAATTAAATTAAAGTATATTAATTTGTTTGCGAGAGATATCTACAAAGCGATAGCAAATTAATATATAGAATAACTATTAATTTAGCTTAAATATAATAGAAAAATAGCAAGAGAAATTTAGTTTCGATATATATTAGATAAAACTTAATTAATTGTTATAGTAGCTAGATTCTATCTTAAATTTTTAACAAATATTTATTTTTAGATTTTAGTATTCTAGATTTTTAAGATTAATTTTACAAATTCTATTTCTATATATATAATATAATTAAACAGCGTTAAATCTCTATTAATTTATTGCTTAAATTTGTTACTTAAATTTCGAACGCAAATTATTAATATATTTAACTATACAAAATATAAAACATATTTTATTATATATCTAATCTTATATTAATCTTATCAATAAGATCAAATAAATTAAATTAAATACTCGACGCGTATTTTTTGTTTGTTTTATTCTATTAAACTAGAAAATTTGTCTAATCTTAGAGTTAAACTGATCGCAAGAAATCGAATTTATTACATAATTCGATTTCTTGACGTTAAGTTCGATTTCTTGATATCTAAGCGAAAGAATTTGCTCTAAGCGAGTTAATCAAGTAGCTCTATTTGCTATTCTTGGCAATTTGGTTCTACGCTAAAAATTTAAATCGAATTTGAATTTCAACTTTTGGAATCGAAATTCGACTCAACAATTAATCTACTTAGAGTTAAGATTAAATAAGTTAATTTAATTGAATTAAAACTTAATTCAACAATTATACTAATTAGATTAGAATAAAAATAAAAATAAACAAAAAAAAGTTTTTGTATACAATATAGATTATAACAATATACAATATTATTGTTCGAATTTACAAATATTTTAACAATATATTAAAAAATAATTAATAGTATATTATAACAATATTTAAATTAATTTGTTATAATATATTTAAGCAATATTTAAATATATTTAAATATTTTAAAAAATATATAAATTATATTTTTAAAATACTAAAATATCTAAAAAAAAAAAAAAAAAAATTTAAATTAAAAAAATACAAATTTTATTATCTTAAACTGGATCCGGGTAAAAAGGTAGTCGTTTCCGACCTACTTCGACGTCGTTTTAAGCGGTTTTTGCACCGGACCCCTGCCCACGCTTACGCAGCTCGGGGCGGCCACTAGCTCCGTTGTCGTCAAATGGCGTTTCCTAGCTCCATGCCATTGTCATCTCTCTACACTTTACAAGCCATCATTCACATCTTGAGGGCGCTCCTCCATGCCAAGTGGATATCGATGGTCGATTGGGCGTTCGTGCACCAAGATGTCGAATTGCGACTTTGGAAGAATTCGTGGATGCCTTGGGGCTGCCCTAAGACGTTTACCTAGGAGCCAATTCGAGTCCCCCACCCACGACCTCAAAACGGTCAGCACTCCTCTCTCTTCTCTCCTCATCCACCCTCCTGACCACTCTTTCACGATTATCCTTTCTTTCCCTTCTCTTGGCTCACACTCTATTTATTCGTGGCCTCCCTCTAACTAACTATGGTTCGTCGCAAAGTCCTAGGCCAGGCCTCGCGAGCAATCTCCTCTGCAACTCACTCCTCGATCGCGAAAGATCATGTCTTCGCACGCGAATATTACAATCGACGATACAAAGAGGTGGACAAGAAGCGTCGATCTACGAGCCTTTACGAGGACTCCACGAAATCACACATCAATAGAATGGAAGGTCTATGAAAAGAGTACGTGAAATGCCCCTTTTTTCACGCTTCATGGGTGATCATATTGATCAACGAACCTTAATAGATACTGCAAGGTGATCAACATCGACTCGTATCACACGCTCAAAAAGTTCCTCGCAAGAAGGATCAACAACTTCTTTCATTAATTGTGCAATGAGTACATCGTTCGAAAAGTCAACTTCGTCACCACGTATTGGCACCAACTTAGCCAAGTATACATCAAATACAAGGGTCGACGAATCAATCCACTAGTATTGAAAAAAGTCTACGAGGTATGTTGCCACCAGTGCAGGAGTCCTAGATAACGCTAACGAGGCTAGATTAGTTCATCGATGGGTCGCTAATCAAAGAGCATGAATTAGATGAAAGCGAGACAGACAAACCTTTGTTGAACGCTAAAGACTTCTTGGAGGTATTGCGTTGTCACTAGGTGACCAATATCAACTTCTTCTTGTACAAACGTTATTGGCTATACGTTGCCACTATCCTCTTGTTGGTCGCGCTCATTGGTTCTCGTCTTGAGGCCCTATTAGACATCACGTACGACGATATCGATTTGTTCGTATTGCGCGACAAGAAGATTAATGAGATCGCTCTCACGCTTTAGCTTCGCCTAAGAAAGACCAAATCACGACAAAAGCGAAAAAGATCGTGCGAGAGAACTTACTTTTGATCACGACGAGATGTTGACTTCCATGCAAGAAGATCTATATCTTTTTTCTCGACGACAATCCTATGTTTTGCGTCATCTCCCATATCGTGGGTCTTGCTTGCAATGACAAAGTCTTTCGATTCCCCAATATTACTTCTCGAATGGTTTTGACTTTAGGAGTACGCCTTGATTTGAACTGCTAATTAATCTAGTGGCGCGACGAGATGCTAGACGTTTCGATCTTTCGCTTGTTAGACTCTTTAGACCAAGGAACGAGTAGCAAGTCTAACGACTCCCTTTTCTATGATCTCTATCATGAATGGGTGAAACGCTTAGGAGAAGAGATCGACTTTGTGCAAGTTCTAACTACATATTGCCTTCGACGAACGATGAGCAACGCCATCAACGATAAGCCTCGCTAACTTAGACCTAAGAAGAGATTCGCTAATTACGATAGACGACTTCAACTCGAACGAGACGATGCGCAATCTAGTTCTTGACCATGTCACTTCGATGATCTTTCAACGAAATTATCTCTTTCGCATAATTCGTTACGACACGCAAGCGACTTATCGAGGTATCGCGTCGCGAGAAAATCTAATCGTTGCTTCTTATCGAATGAGTCGCATGATCGATTCACGTCGATCTCGCGAGCTCTCTCTTTAACAATTGCAGGATCTACGACAGGATGCAAGCATCCAAGAGCTGCGCTAGCATCAATAGAATCTCTACGATCAAATTCGCGAAAAGTTCAACTTCATTTATCGAGCAAAAGGTCAATCGATCTACGACGAATACTAGCAAGTCAAACGAGACATCGATCGCTTGCTCAAACAAAAAGAGCGCGTATTGAAGGCGCAATTGCAAGTCGACTACGACGCGACAGCTTCAATGCAAGACATGCTCGCGCAAATAATCGTCAACGACGTCGTCCTCTCCCTCGTTTAGTCTTCTTCGACCTCGATCAAGTATGCCTTCGAGGAACGAACGCGCATCGCGCGAGTCTTTTTCGACTCGCCATCGTTCGCCAAATACGATGGGAACCTAAATTGGTAGATCTCCATCGTTGACGATTTGGTCTCGCTGTGCACTCGCCAGGAGCGACGTTCTCGAAAACCTCGTCGAACGTGAGAGGATAATACTGCGACAAGCTCGTTGGATGACGACACGTCTAATATTGATGTCAAATCGGAATGCTTGGAATCCAACGCGCCACTTCGATATCAATTCCCACTCCAATGTTGGCCTTTCTAGTGTCTGCACTGCCTTGGCGACATCACGTTGCCCTTGCATGAACGACAATACGTCTTCGGCAATAAGTTTTCGTTGCAACGCCACTTCGATCGACACCACCAATTTTAGCCCGGCCAGAGCTGCCCATTCCCCAACATCACTTGTGGGCAGCTCGCGCTCAATAGTCTCATGCACTTTAAAAGTCACGCAGCGAGAGTCCATGAAATCTACATGTCTGAGAAAAGCTAGTCTTCTCACTTGCTATTTTAGTGAATTGGGAGATATGCACATGTTATCGTTCTCGTCAATCGTTCTCCTCTAGTTGCGATTATGGGTGTTCTCATTTGTCACAACTATCTAATAGACGTTCTCTCAATTAATTTTCGAATTTGTTTGCTTGAGAATCTTCGCAAGCGAGCTTCATTCGACTCCAAGTCATTCTAATGCTTTCTTTGTTTCTCTATCTTCAATTTTGTTTAATTCGTTGTCGTCTTTCTCTTTTGTTGCTTCCCTTGTGTATCTCGAAGTATCTTTTGCATTTTCCTTTATTGCGTTCGACTTCAAGTCGTCGCATATCTTACTCTTGTTTCGAAGATCATTGTGAGCCATCTTCGCTAAACCTTGTGCTCGCTTTGAAGATAAGAAAGCGTCTTGAATCGCATCTTTATTGCTCACAAGTCTATCTAGCTTCAAGTAAAGTAGTTGGGCCAAGTGCTCCTTCTTACTTTCTTATAACGAATATCAAAATCGACTTTTAAACCTTGCGATTGTTTGGGCATGAACTAGGCGCCTTCGTGCAAAAGATAATTCTCGTTGGGCAAATGATTTGCTTCGCTAGCTTTGCTTTGTATCAAGACAATAAGCTTTTATCCTTCGACAAACTATATTATTCGCACTAGTCTTTAGCACTTACTAATAAGGAGTAGTGATTCGTCGAAAAGAATCGATTGTGGTGCCTAAAGTATTCATTTCACTGTTTGTAGATTTTTGGCTTACGACGAAGAAATCATCTCCCATTGTAGTTTTCTTGTTGAACATCGATTGAAGTGAAAGGTCGTCAAAAGCAACTAAGAGACTAGATCTATGATAATGAAGAGTCGCACGATGTGCACGAACTTAGCTCGAAACCTTGAAGTAGCTTGTTCGATCATAAAAGCAAAAATCGCCTAAGTTGTGAGATTGACATTCTTCGATCTTCATGAGCACTCGTAGCAAGTACACTAATAAATTAGATCTCTACATTAGTTACAAATTCTTCCTTGGAATAGTCTCGATCATCATTCGCTAGAACACTAAAACCCTTTGCGCTGTCGTCTTCAAAAGCGTCAAGAGATTCTCTAGAAGCCCAAGAGCTCGTGCTCTACTTGCTACGTACACTATTGGTGATTGTTATGAAATCGAACTCTAGTGAAAGATGCATTTACAGGCGTAGGTAACGTCGCAATCATATGCGCGTCCTCTTCTATTGTCATCACACTCTCGTTGTCACTCGGCTCTCGCCTCTAGGAGCTGATGGCGCCTTTAGGCCATCGATTTTGTCTTGAGAAGTCCTTCGCATGAGTAGGATAGGGGGCTTATGTTCAATCAACTCTAATTGCAGCAAAGCAAGGTCTGTCGACTAACCCTTGGTATCCCACAAAATATCGCCTCCTTCACGCCAATTCTGACTCCTTTGGTACCTCCCCTTCTTGAGTGACTCCAAAAGCTCAGGGTGAGTTTGGGTGGGATTCGCTCAAAGACGACTTGAATCGTCCAACAAGCTTCCCATCTTGGCGTGGAAACATTGGTCTAAGAAAGCTGAATGCCGGGCACGGCGACTCGATCTCCATCGCCCTCCACGGTGGCAGAGAAAGTATGCGTATGAAGGGAGGCAAATCGATCGTCCTATCCGGAAGGGAAATACAGAAACCTTTATAAGGTGATGTAAAGAAACGAATAGGGGTCGCCAAAGCTCGTGGTAACGGAGAGACGAGGCTGGATCTCCAGCACCATTACCATTTTTATGCCTTGTATGAGGGACTTTGCGTTGACATTTGAATCATGAAGGGAGAGACAAGGCGACGCTTTATGATGAAGTCGATCTACAAGGCGCAAGCCAAACAGTCTTACGATTAAGAACAAAAGGATTTGCGAAAGTCATCGCTGCGACACAGCAATGATTACTAGAATCTTAGAGTCGTTCGTTGAGATTGCGTTTGTCAACAATCTATGTTATGAAAATCGACGAAAGAAATAGCGATAAGATCTACCTTAGCCTTCGTTGCTGTTGCCTACTAAGTGTGGAAACATATTGATAAATTAAAAAGAGTCGACTACTAACTAAATGTCTTCATGAACAGCGTAGCAATCTATTATCATGATAGTTCGTTTTTGGTCTTCGATATCTAAAGCGATCTTTGCTTCGCAATTGAAAGTCAAGTTCTTTGGAAAATTTCTACGTCTCGAAATTTAAAATATTCGTACTAGCAACCTTATTGTTGACAACGATGCTTCGTTAAACATCGATTGTCGTCTTAATCTCAAATCGTTTGTGCAAATCTTTCAGCTCCTTAGCTTCGTAGAAGGAAGACGTCATCGCTCTGCTAATATGATTGGAACCTTTCGTATAGAGCTGGGGTTCGCTATGGGTATTCGAGCTTTGCCAGGCTTCAAGTTTGTCGATCTCGTTATCTTGATTGTCGTTGCGAACCACATCTCTTGGTAAAGTAGCTAGCGAATCAGTCCTTCCTACATCCATACGATCTGTGTTTGGGCCAATCCTTGTTTCAGGGGTTTGAGCTCTGTCCGTGAGGCATTTTTGCACCTTTCTTCGTTGCCTTTCCAACTCATCTTTCTTCAAGAATCTGCCTCTAGGTCCTCTTGGCCTCTTCATTGCATGCTTGTGTCTACTCTCGTGGAGATAGGGTCGACGACTCCTTGATGCACATCTCGATCGTGCTTCAAGTCGTTGTCTCGCAACGCGTCGTTTCAATAGTCGTTCGTATTGTTTGGCGTTAACATAAAAAGGCGTTTCCTTCAATGAACGCGACGTTTTCTCTATGTATAGAACTTGAAATTCGAAACGTTTTGCGACGAGAGAATAAGGAAGTTGAGGCACCTGGTTTCAAGTCGAAAGTCTCGATGTCCAACATGAGGATAAAGATTGAGTCGTTTGATGTGCAGATGGAAACTAAGGACCTGGCGCCAAGTGAAGTAGGAACTGCGTTGGTTGCGCGCAATCGGATGCATTGTTGACACACGCATCACTAGACTCGTAGTTGCCACGCCTTTGGGAGGAGAAAGTCGTTATGCTCTTCATCGATTGAAATAACGTTCCATGTTCTAACTTGATGGAACCTGCGTGGTAGCTTGGAAGTCGTCGTGTGTTCTCAAATCGAACATATCGACCTTTAGGACATGCCAAATGGCTCATTCTGCCCTCGATATCTAGTCGAAAAGATGGACTCTATTCTTTCCAAGTCGTAAAATATTGCATCGAGAACAACATAGACAGAGGTGCTTCATCTTATACGTAGTTGACGAATAGTCGAGTGGCCCATGCATTCGTTGTAGCGAATGTCGAATCGAACGAACCTAATCCACACCAAAAGTATCGTTTTCCAGGAACAACCTTCCATTCACGCTTGACGAAAGATTCAACCAACACGCAAACGATTTGTCACTGAAGGTCCTTATATTCCAAGCTCATTGTCGCTTTGCGATACCACGTTGCTTTAAAACCCTTATCATTTTGACTAAAGAAAAATTCTTCTAGGTTTTTTCAGACGTCACGATTGACCATCGATGAGTAAGATTTCTATTGATGACTCGATTTCAAATTTCGCGACTGTTGTATAATCGAACGCAAAACTCTGGAAGAATATTGATTCGCTAATATGAAAAAGATTTAATTTACGATGTAAGTTATCTCACCTCAATTACCTCATCTCGTCCTCTGGCCTGTATTTGCCTCCCCTAATTGTTGAAGTCACGACAATAGTAACAACGCCTATGTTCGCAATACTGTTTGATGCACTTCTTTTCAACGAAGTTTGTCATCATCTTGCAACGACAACATCATTGCGCTTCAACGCGACTAATGACTCCTTTCTCAAGTTGTCTTTTCGTCCTCTTTGCACGTTGCTGTTTGTAATTGGAGCAGAGATTACGAAGCATATCCAAGTCCAAATCACTTGACGTTGCATCTTGGTCGGCGATACTTGGCGTCGTTTGGTCGCTCCTTTCTCTCTTCAATGCTTCAGTCTCACGGGAAGGGATGCTAACCCCCTCCCATCGACCAAAATTGGAGTGAATCATCTTTCCTTCTAGCATTCCTGGCTCCTTTGCCACTTGGATTCGTGATACGCTTCACGCGTAAAGCTCTATAGGGTTATCTGTATCGCGGCTCAATGGTTTCCTTGATGTTGATGTAGATGTTCTTCTACAGCCAGTACCATGATTGAGGATACGCACTGATCCGTTTGATGCTTCGTCCAATATTCTTTCACGACTCTTGGTGGGAGCTTGAGCGGTGAGGCTGTTCTCGATGTAAACGCAACGTAGCGAAAACTGTATCGAGATGAGCAATAGCAAGATCTGTGTTTATCGTTAGTGCTCTCTTTCAGTCGTGAGATTACTTTCTCCATCACCTCGAGAAGTAGAGGTCGAATCCATGGCAGCCTCCATCCCGTCGCCGAAGAGATCAACGCTGCGAGAACAACTGCAGAACAAAGTATGGAACTTCCAGCAAGACCAGATCTCCATTTTCGATGATCCTTGGAGCTGATGAGGGTCCACCAGTACATACAACTGAAGAGCAAAAACTCCACGAAGCTTGCACTGAAAATAGTCCAAAAATGTAAGGTCTCTTCATGCAAGCTGCAGTTTGGATTAGAAAATACGATTTCCACGATGCTGGCATGACTGTACCCAATGAAAGGCAGAAATTTCAAGAGCGTAAGAGAAAGGATAGCAATGGGACCAAGCTTACGCCACCACCATCCAAGGTGGCGTAAGTTCACGCCAGGGAAGATCCGTCGCGTAGACAAGAGCTATGATTGAACATTAGCATTTGTATAATTTATTCCTCTGATAGAAGACATACCTCTGAGCTTGATACACATGTGAGGGAGAAGCGAAAAAGTAGTCCAACAGCAAGGCTAAACTGTTCTCCTAAACCAATCAATCAGTCGCTATGACATACCGCACTATTCGCACATGTCTTTGCTTACCGTCATCAATCCTCTTTGAGGTGTCCAGCGCCAGTAGACTGACCAGAGTGGAGTCCAATGCGCATTTCAATATCATGGTCCAAGTCTGTGCTTGACGGAATAGCTCAGACTTCGAACCCAAACGGATAAGCTGCCAACGCAGGAGAGGAAGTGCCGCAAGATCAGCGATGAGGACACAAATGAGAACGCTTAGGTGAGCTTTCGGTGAGACTCTTTGCATAATAAAAACCACAGTGGAGATGAGCGTGCAGGGAAGACTGCAGGAGACAAAGCGGTGCTTGACAAACAAGGCGAAGAAGGCAAACGTGTCCACGGAGAGGCTGCAAGATCCATGGGTTCTATATAGGAGCTGTGGATGAACATGATGGTGGCGGTTCCTCCTTCTCTCCTCATTCGCAAGCCCACATCAGGAGAGATTCAGATATCAGTACGAAAAGAGACGAGCGTCGCTGATCATTCTCGGTTGGCACCATCCCGGGATTAACTCGAGTTCCATTGTGTCGTATATGATTAGCGAAATACGAGCTGACGGATTGGGAGAGGTTTCTGAGATGATGTAGAAAGGGACTAGAGGACGTAAATATCGTCATCGGTTTAGCAATGTCGCAACTATGATCATCTCCTCTTCCGGCGTTAGATATTGAAAATTATAAGGAAGGTCCAAGGAGGACGGTGCGGACGCCCTAGATGGACGGTCCGGCCGAGTAACACATGTGATACTGCTGTATCTTCCCCACCAGTACATCTTGGCTGTCCCAAAAGCAGGAAAGGGAGTCCCGAAAGGTTAATAACGAGAATTCTAGCGAGAACGCCAATATGAGCGGTTGGTGAGACTAGTATCGAGCATACCCCTTCTCTGGTTGGTTGGTTCTTACAACATGTTGTAAGAGCCCAGCCAATCAGAGAAAGTTTTGGCGACAGGGATCGCTGGCGCAAGGGTCTTGCAAAATTAGCGCCGATATTAGGCCTCACAATCCTCAACGCCGTCTGCTGTTCTTTCAGTCTCTTACGCTTTCTAATGTCTCCTGGCGAACCCAACTGCGTGCTCGAAGCTCTAGATGTGCTTTGCAATGCTTCTGTGGACTTACTCCGATCCCATAGGACCGAGCTCCAGGCAGCCGTGCAGAAGCTTCAATCATTAGTTGAGGAACAGAGCACGGCCCACATTGTAGTGACTCGTCGTGAAGCGTCATCTCCTACGACAGATGACCCTGGCCGGCCTTCACCTTCTTCTATCTCCCATCACTCTGCGCCAAATTCTCCGAATATCAATTCTTCGTTGCCATTCACCTTCAATAGCGAGAATCGATTGGGCCCTTCTCTCGGCCAGCACACTTCCCCTCATCACGCGCATCCGCTCCCTCCAGCTCCGCCAAGTTCAACCGAGAAGTTTGTTGAAAAAACAAATGAGAGTTTAGGGAGAATTGAAAAGTGTTTGTCGAAAGTATGCAATGAAGGTGTCACGTCTGAGCCAGTATGGAGGAACGATGATCCTCGTGTTGTCGATCTTCAGATCGCTGGGGACTCGAAACCATCAGCAAATATCAAGTTTCGCAGAGGGCTGAGCCAGCGGTCTCTCGCGATTGAATTCGATGATTGGGAATGGAAGACCCACGGAATATCCATACTCAAAGAGCGAGCGGCGAACCCATCAGTCGAGCGAAGTCGTAAGCTCGGACACATCACAGGGTTTCTCAATGCCAACAGGCATCGCTTCCACAACCTCGTAGCAGCGAGAGCAGGGATCGAACACGGATTGAAGCTGCTCGTTTCCGAAACGTTACTAGGTGGAATAGGATATTCAGCAATCTTGATTTTCCGATACGGCAAATTTCGAGCAGTCAAGTATGCGGAGTTTAATGACTTGAAGGATGCGATCAAAAAGTCGGACTCGATCAAGAAGCTCGCGGAGCAAAAGGCCGATTGGTTTGGTCAATGCCAGAGCATTTACAATGGTAAGTGGCTGTCACTGGCGTTTACACAGCTAAATGTTCTATAGCATGGTACAAAAAGACCGTCGGAGCCAACAAGCTTCAATCTCCCCCAAGAGGAGGAACCAAACGTCGCCGTCCAGATTGCTCATCTAGTTGGCCTAAACGCCTTAAGGCACGCGAGCCGCAAGGTGAGTTATCTCGTTGATTGATCTCATGCCTACTGAAAGCCTTGGACTAACCACGGAGAGTAGACTCAAACCAGCCCATGAATGGGGCTTCTCTTACTAGTGGAGCCGGATTGGAAGCCTTGGCTAGCCCTGGCAGACGTAAGGAGGCACTTCCGACCTGATTCCAGAAGTTTATTGACCGCTCCAAAGAGACACAAGTTGCAGCGTCGTCGCCTCTTCAACAGACCCAGTCCCATCAACATGAACAGAATCAGCAATCTACAGTATCGCGGATTCCGTCACCACAGCATCTCATTTCCACAAATCCGCCCGTCAGCTCTGGTGGATGTGATGGCACAAATACAAATAGTACAACTGGGATGGCGATGGACGGCACTGCTCATCAGAGCTCGAGCCATTTGGTTCCTGCATCTTCTTCGCGGAACAATCCCACGCAAGGAGCTCATGGATCCATCTTGAGCCAATGCCTGCAGCATGATGGTCAACATACGGCACCTTTAAAAGACGGAGGCGAAGGATACAAGCCCGTGGCTACAGTCCAGCTCTTACAGAATACACCTTCGAGATCTTTTCCTACTACTGCTATGGGAACAGAGCAGTTAGATGGTTTTGGAACGGGTAAGTAAAGTCTCAGAATATGGAGCGGATTCTCATAACTAAAATAACAAAGAATTGAATTACACAGCAACAAACACAGCACCGAACGTCTTCAACGATGTCTGGGCATTCTCTCAAACCCTCGACCCGAAGCTCTATAACGATGTCTGGGCATTCTCTCAACCTCTCAACTCGAAGCTCTATAATGACGCCTGGCTACTCTCCCAACCCTTAGAACCGTATCTCTTCAACGACGCCTGGCCACTCTCCCAACCCTTAGACTCGAGAGTCTTCAACGATGCCCCCTCCGAAACCGATCCCAGATCCTTCTGATGTAAATTGTATTTACAAGAGAAGGAAAAGAAGATCTAGGCTGGGCGAGATATCCACTCCTTTGGTAATATATGTTGATTCTTTGACGATCAACGGCGATCCTGAAATTGTTGGCTTTCCTTCTATAATCCTTATCGGGCAGATGAAAGCGTTCCCTTCTGAACTGAAGAACGGCGAGGACTTAGGACCTGGAATTCGTATAATCGACCATCGACGGATTGGAAACTAAGGTATGTATAAGCGGTAACCCTACTTTGAGGAGACCTTGCCACACCTTTTGAACAAGGTCCATGTCTTTGAGCAGCGTCCATTCCCCAGATAGTCCGTCATCCACACATAGCTCGAAATTATCCGCGTTTATCTTTTCGAACTTTGCCTTACGTGTCCAGTCCTGTATTCCTGCCAAGATTGTCTGGTCGTTGCTGCTTAATGGTTCCTGCGTCAGATGCGAGATGGCCGACTTCGTTGTGGACATCGCGATTGATAGGCAGGATGTTCTCTGTCTGTCCTGGTCTGCAGTGGAAGCCTGGCGATTATGAGCGTCAGTCCTACAGCGTCTGGTATTGAAAGGTGTACAACCTTATGATGTCGGAAATGCACCAGTAGCGCGTATACCGCCAGCCGATGCCTAAATCCGCTGTAAGCCGTCAGAAGTGGTGGTGGGGCGTAACGAGTTTTCTGAGCGGGCGATGACAAGCGTAGGTTATCCGGCCACGTCATGTGATTGGGTCTTTGCTTGGCATTTTACCCCACCAGAGCGCGCGGTTACATGCATCAAACGACCGCCTATGCCCTTAGCGAACCAACGCAATGGCGTTGGCAATATTCAAGGCGATCTCCACGCCCCGACCTCAAAGTTGACTCTCAGCGAGTGAGACGCTGCAACCACTACCTCGAGGAGGCCATAGGGTGGCCCGTCTACAACAGCAAATGGAGATTGCTTTAGAAAGATAGGAGTAGATGACATATCTCCAGGTTCGGTTTACTATCGGGTAATCTGCGATCAATGGTCGGGTCACGAAGCAAGCCTGAGCTCCTTGCCTAAAGACGCCTTCAAGCTGCCCCAAGGTTCTCGACATGGCGGTGATTGTCAAGCATAGGCTACATAGGCCACTTGGCGCTGGTGCTCAGTAGCATGATGCAGCAGTGGTATTACGACCAGGGACAGGCTTGAAACCCCATTTTTGAGTCTTTCATCGTTGGACATGGATATAAAGCATGATCTCTCGCACGCATTTTCAAATTGGCTCGTCCCTTCTCTGCTCTTCGGGAATCCTATCAATTCAGCCATCGGATTTAAACAGGTCAGAGCTCGTCTCACCCTTCTGCTGCTTGTTCAATCTTCCTAACACTCTTATAGATCCTGACTTCTGTCAGAAGAGTTCTTCAATTGCCAGCCTTTTACGACCCCTAATCTCAACATCCTTAGCTGCCTACCATGAGTTCGTCCACAAAGTCTACCGGTGGCATCCTTAGGCATACCTACATCGGTCTCATTGAGACAGAAGAAGATGCACGTCTACTCCTTACAGCTTGCCTGTGTTGCTACACGCACCGGCACCGGAAACTGGGACGATGGCAAAGACTGGGAATATCTCCGTGATGAAGACGGATTTCGTATCGAACGTCAAGGCTCTAGCAGAGATGGACTTTATAAGAGGTCAACAAGCATTGTTGAAAAAGGTGTCACTCACCATATTGTGTCCAATCTCAAATTGGTGGACGCTGTGGAGTCCTACTCGGAGGAGGGGGGCGTTCTGAAGAGCTTGGAGCGCCCTTCCCAAGACCCCAAATTCAAAGCCTCACAGTTCAGTCCACGCATTTGAAACACATTGGGCTTTGTGAGAAGACGACAGTTCTTACTCAATCGTGTGCATAAAAGATAGGCAGCAACGAGCCGCCAACATTCTTTGTTTCTAGAATTATCAAAACTTAGAGGCAACAATATCGCAGCGGAAGGCCTCATCAATCTATATGAAAATTCTCGCCTAATCTTCTCTCACTGTCTCCGGTGCGAGCCCACGAGATGCCCCAGCCACAACAGCATTGGAAATTTCATGTTGCCCACCGCCCTCGCAGTACTGATTTGGTTTGCGATGTAGACAGGACATGTTGTTCAAGGTCTCAGCCTTCGATACTTGACTCTCGTCGTCCAAGGATCGAATTTCCCGGCCTTGAGCCATTCCATCTCATTGCGGCTTTAACCATGGATGTTTGAGAAGTTCGGCGGCCGGTTTCCTCTTTTCAGGCACCCAATTAAGCATTGACTTGATGAAATCCAGAAGAACGTCTGTGTCCGTCCTCCCTTCCAACCTGTCCTCTAGAGGAACGGATCGAATGTTTGATCTCTTCCACACACCTATTGAGAGTCATCAAATCCATTTTTCGTCAGGGACCAAGAAATACTCACCATGGTCGTCAAAATAATGTCCACGAATCTGACTTCGCTCCAATAGCTCTGACGGTGGTGGGCCGAGATATGTAATCATCATCGCGAAACCATCTTCTTCGTTGTCGCTGCCGAACAAATGCTCAGCGAAGAGAAGCTCCCACACCTGTGGCAGGTCAGTGGCGAAATTGTAGGACCCAACAGTGGGGTGGACGAGAAGGAAACATCCACTGACCAAAACACCTAGATTCCATATATCTACGCTGCAGTTCCATTTCGTCCTCAAAATTACTTCCGGTGCACGGTAAGGAACCGCTTGTATAATGTCTTTATATTCCTCCTGGCCGAACATGCACATGCCTAAATCACTAAGAATTGGAAACGTCATAATGTTTCCATACTCTAATGGTCGAGAAGTGTAAATGGTGCGAGCCTCATCGATGAATTTCCGGGGACTCGGCTCTGTACGTTCAGCAGTGACGAAGCTTTTGAGGATTGCGGTCTCCTCGTCTGGAAGAGTGTTCTGGATATTGTCGAGTTTGATGTCTACAAACGGATCGTCAGTGAAGGCTAAGACCTCATAGCTTATCAAGCGTATACCTGTATGCACCACGCCAGAAGTATGGAGGTAATCGACAGCCTTTAAGAGATACGTCACGGTCCATTTTGCAACGGCGGTATTGAGTGTATAGTCTTGTTGACGAGCCACAAAATCTAATAAGCTCATCCCAAGAGGCTCATAGACAATGCAGTGATGACGGCCATCGGGAACTTGAATCTCAAATGAGTTGCAAGCTCTTCTCACGCAGTATCGACCTTCGTGGGATGACTTGGTCTCCTTCAAATAGTTCAGAACCTTGACCTCCTGGCTCTCAGACTTTTGGTAAATGCCAATTTTGAGAGCTTTGTAAGTCTTATCACTGCCAGTGTTCAGGTATCGATCGTCAGAATGCTTTTTTGGGGACATACGTCAAATCTTCACAAAGCCAAACGGTGGAGGATCCTCCGAAGCCAAGTTTTGCGGCAATTTGGTATCTACTGCAGAGGGTCTGGTTGACGTGGGCAGGGTAATACTGTGACACGTTGTAGTGAGATAGCGTCTCCTCCTCGACTAAGTCCCGACCAGCGCCAGCTGTATGGTACATAGCAAGAGATCTCCTTATGAGGTGCTGGCTACCCATGACACGTAAGGCTTTCATTGAAGCAAGCCGATATAAGAAGCAACGATGGCCCCTCCAAAACTTCGTGTCAAAGATCGCGCTTGTTGTTTGGTATCTGTAGTGGGAAGAGACATTGAAGGTACAACATCTCTGGCTAAAGACTGAAAAGGTTTAACAAGAGCAGTCGGGTAGGGGCTTAAGGCGCTAGTCTAAATTAGGGCTAGCTTGATATGGCTGAGCAGTTTAGCCGAGTGACCCTTACCGCCGCAAAGCTTATCGATTGTTATGACCCTGATGCCAATCACCTTCGAGGCTAAAAGGAATGACCACACTTTTAGCCAAATGCAAAACATCTTTCTTCGTCCAACTATCATAGTAACCCCAGTCTGACGCTGCCACATGACTACCTTGAAATCTTCTTGACATCCACGTCTCCATTCTCATCCACGTGGATTGTCTCAACCCTCGCCTTCTTCTCATTGAGCATTTGGATTGATATGACTTTCTTGCCTGATCCGTCGTGACTAGGGTGGAGTAGGGTTCCCCTACGAAAATTCAGTGTTATTGAGACTGGAGAGTCGTCGAACTGCAGTATACTTCAGATTCACATCTTTGATAATTGCATTCTTTATGTATTGTCAGTCGTCCTTTCTGTACCTGTGAGTGGAGAATGGGGCTTTTGCTTACGGCTTTCATCCGATCAGCACACGCAGTCTCCGCGTACGCTTTCATTGATGGGGCAAGCCCAGCCAGCTTGGTCTTCCAAGAGGACATGTTAAGCGAAATTACCAAAAGCAGGACGAATGAGAGAATTTTCAGATAAGAGGGAGTGGAATTGCTTGCCAAGGCTTCGCCACCGTGGAGAGCAAAGGGCCCACGGCTGTCTTTATGTCGCCCAAGAATTCGTCGACCTAGCCCTGCTGCCTAGAAGTAGTACAACATGCAATAAACCTGGTCCGCATAGCGTCAGACCCTGCAGCTTCATTTTTCCCGGTTAAGACAGGTTGCTTATCAGCTCCGCATGCCGATAGTACGCTCTCATGCACTCAGGAGGTCTTATCTTTTCTCGAAGAAAGTTCACTCAAATTGACGAATCAAATCTACTATATAGCAAAAAGCGTGCCGTGCAAGAGGATAATCACCAACCATGTTCGACAACAGGGTGAAATTGTGGGCCTAGGCAGGCAGGCACGACACGATCTGATATGGTTTCAGATCGACCGCTTCAGATTAGGCGAAGGGTATGTAGCTAGTGCGTGGCAGAAGTGTCCACCCAGAAGGCAGGCGGTTGAAGTATATTCCTTCTAGCAGTAGGGAAAGAGTCTCGTGTAGGTCTTTATATACAGTCCATCGGAGGCCCGCGGCGCACATAGCTTCGCCTTCTCTATGTAAAGACAATTGAAAGAAGAGACTGTAAGGACCTATGCAACAGCAAATTCTATGTGAGTACTACAAAATTGGCCATTCCATCCCCAACATGTTGTATGGGCGTCCCCTTGAGAGCCGACTTGAATACTAGAATGCTCGCCAAAAGCACGATGTTAACGGAGTCCAGAAGAAAGAGAAATGTCTAGTCCATCCTGAATTGACTTCCTCGACCTCGGTGACACGCGTACGTTCTATGGGATCCGTGGTAGCGCGTCGTCCCCAGGTTTTCGCTTCATAGGGGGCAACGGCCGTAAATATCTCTGCTAATGCAACTGGCCCCCGCAGCTCATACTCTCGGCGATAAGGAAACAGGAACGGCAAACATGGCCCTTGACTCGAAGCTGCGCGGGACGCCGCATAATTCCCATCAATGTGGATGAGTTGGCAAAGGTCTGGGGCAATAATGCGATCGAACCTTGCCGCGGAAAGACCTTGGAGGAAGGCATGGAGAGAATGGAAATTCCTCAACGCATGCAGATGCTGCGGTTGTCAAATTTAGCGACGTGGGAAAACCAGGTGGTTCGCGTCAACCTGCCTTTGCAACCTCCAGCGCTTTCTTCGCAAAATTCTGACCGACGAGGGCCCCTTCCTGCACGGCTAGGCTCCATTCGTTCCATCCACGCCCAATATAGCGATATTCGTCATCGTTGTCCATTATGATCTGAAGACTGAGATGGCGGAAATTGGTCAGGTCGGAGATTGTGATCGATTCAGCCAGTTCCCAAGGAGGCCTCTCCGCCAAGGACTCGAAGGAGCGGGTGTCTGTTGGGAAAATCCCTACCGAAGCCGTGTCAATCTCGTCTGCATAGAAGAGTTGATAGCGCACGGCGAGCACCGCCAGTTGTAGTAATTTCCCCTCGAGCGGTCGATCTTGACTCTGAAGCAACTTCCGAAGAGGCGCGACAACAAAGTCGAGAGCGTTGTAGGATTCGGAGTATGCGGTCAAGCTACCCAGCGATATCCACCAGGGTGACGACGCTCGCTCCTGTTGTTCGAGCCGCTGGATGTGAGGCTGCAGGGACTGCCAAAGTGCCAGATAGGCAAAGGGATTCTGGCTCCTTAACGCCTGTCATTGAAGTTAGCAGGTGGATCAAGGAAGCGGAAAGTCGAGCTTACAAGTGTTGCTAAAAAGTACCTTTGCAACTGGGCGGGATACATGTTCAGATACGTAGACACCACTGTCGGTAATACATGAGTATGATAGCGGACGAAATCTCCCACCGAAGCTGCGCAATGACCAAGCGTATGTTGTACCAAGTCTTCGAAGGTGATTGCGTGGAATCGCTGCCAACTTTGCCGACTGAGGATAGCCGCGAGACCGTCAGGTGTCTGATTCGCAGTCTGGCGTGGTCCAAAGAGCGGCTGCGAGATTGGAGAAGGAGCAGACAATAACGATTGAAGCCGATCTAGCATTTGATCCTTGCTGAACTCAGCGACAGATTGCCGACTGTCAACTCCGGCCAACACAAGCAGCGTTGCAAGGACGGAAACCCTACGATTGCACAAGACAGAATCAATCAAACTTCTGTCCGGGTATGGCCAAAACCGTATGAGCAGAAGTATAGCGGAGAAGTCGTGGCCCCGGAGGATCCTGTCTCCCTCTTCCCTTCGAGTGTGCAGATTCGTCAATCCCACCGTGTCGTCAGATGATGACGCAGATGAGGCGGGAGAGCTTCGGAGCGTGGACGACGACGCTGGAGACAATGATGGCACAGAGAGCACTCTGAGCATACTGGAGCAGTGGGAGAGGATGAACGTGGCCGCGATGACGTTAGGCATACTCGAGGAATGTCTGGTGGCAAGAAGGGAGGAACGCAAAGCGCGGAAACAGAGGTTGAAAAGACCTCAATCATCTATACCTTCCCCTGGAAACGCTTGTTGTGATGAGGAACGCTCTAACGTGATGATGTCCATTATGGCTTGAAGTCCGCTCTGCCCTCGTATCTTCGCTTGGATGAATTGGAAGATCGTTATCACATTCTTTCGGGCTGGTGGGCCTGACTGGGTAAAGGCTGAGCGCATCGGTCCGCGAGACCCTGCATTTGACCTTTGACAGCTCCCGAATCAGGAGATGGAAATTTGAACACCTCCGGATTCAGGAGATGTATACCCTTGCCGAACCGGAGGCTTGCGTTATCTCCTCCCATTAATCATTTAAGCAGACCCTTCGCCAATTTTGACATTTCTCTTTCAAGAGTATCTGCATAACCATCGAGGATTCTCAAATCATTCGAAGATCATCTTTCGTCTCGATTCCCGTACCTGGCTCACAATGGGTTTTACGCGAGAGATCGTCAAGCACGGCAAGGGCGATCAGAAGCCAAAGGAAGGGGATGAAATCACTGTCCAGTACTTTGGCTGCCTTTATAACGAGGTGACGGACCTCCCCGGAGAATGGTGAGTTTCGTTCAACCATGCTTAAAGACAGAAGGTGCCCACACTGGATGTGTCAAACAGCTTCGACTCAACCGAGGGTCGCCCGCCTTTCAAGACGATTATTGGGCGCGGTCATGTTATCAAAGGTCCGGTGGATCGCTGAAGACATGAATCTGGCCAGACAGCGCTTATGCTGACATATTATGAAGGCTGGGACGAAGGCGTCATGGAGATGAGCTTGGGCGAGACGAGTATTTTGAAAATCTCAAGGTACAAACTTCTTCGATTCGAAACCTGCTAGACCTCCCTCGACGAGAGATGGCCGTACCGCATCAAGTGCTGATTCGAATGGGAAAGTGATTACGCCTATGGACACGAGTAAGCCACGTCAATATCCACAAGTCACAAAGCCTTTTTACCCACGTATCACAAATGGCATGGACTCATTGATGACGACTATCTGCGTAATAGCGAGATTCCAGGTTGCATCCCTCCAGATTCAGCGTTGATATTGTAAGTCACATGAACCGTATCGAAAATCCTTCAACTTTAACCGCACGAGACTGATCCATTCGCGCATTTCAGTGAGATTCGGCTTCTGGGTATCAACAACGTGATGATTGAGGCTTGTCCAAAGCCTGGTGATGCACGAGCACGAGCATGACTGGATGCGACCCTGACAACAGCAGATACCTCCGATGAGCCAGAGAAGAGCTATACGTGGCCAGTCAGCATCGATCTTGCAGGAATATGGGACATCTGCTCTGCGGAATTCTTGGGCTAGAAGACTTGGTGAACATAGGAGATTCCAGCAGTCGTAAGGCTAACCTTACTGACGCTTGATCTTTATACAATCTATTGTCGTCCATCAAGTCACCTCTTTTGGGAGGAAGATGCATATTTGACAGTATCGGATGTGAACAATAAGTAGCGTAACCGGCGTATTAGCTTGGCCGCCGTAGGAGACAAGCAGAGGCACAATAAGTCATGCAGGGAAGTCAATTGCTGCTGTCAGGTTTGCAACATCCGAACCGAAAGCTCTTCATCTCCCGTGTCGGGAGCTGCCTTAGTTTTTCAGTTCCTGAATCAGGAGCTGGGAAGCACGCGTCACACATGGCTGACCAACAGGAGAGCCAGGACTTGCCAGCGATGGAGACCACGCTCGTCGCTCGTCTTCTCCACTGGTTGCTCTCCCTTTATCATGTTCCAATCAGATGTGAGGTGTGTCGGCTGACGGCCAAGGAGGCGACTTGTATCGTGCGTAACAAGGACGTTAACGGCATCCAACTGTCAGGTCGAGTTGCAAGGGATAGCTTCCTTTCACAGCGCCCTCACTGACGTAGTCATGGTTAAGACCGACTGAGACTTTTACGCCTTGTATCTGAAACCGTTGCCTTCGAACCTGAAGCCTCGTCGCCTTGCCTCACTCCAGAGCCGCATCGATGGCCTATAACTCATCATGGATCATTTCCCTTCTCTTTCGTCATATCATTGGCCTGGGGTGGTCACAAGGCTTGTCTTCCGTTCGATGGGCTATAGACAGCTCCTGTCGCACAAGCACCAGTAAGTGTCAGCGGATCAGCCATCACGGTACAGATGAATGAGGCAGACCGAACATTGTTAACGCTGTCTCACAGAAATTCTGAATAGTTTCTCCATTCTTGTTGGGCGGTTTTACAATGGAGGGAATCGAGAACATTGCGACGCAGTTGAGTTCCAGCACCGCTCCCTCGGCGGACTTCACGAGCCACGTCACAATTTTTAAGCGGATATACTCCACAACCTTACAAGTCCATCAGCAACCTCGACCCAGCGATGGCTTCTGCGACCTCTCCGAGCGTCGAACGACTGGTACAACATATCAAAACGGACGGCTTTCTCTATCTGAAAGATGCAGCGAAGGGTGTGCAAGCTGAGGAGTTCGGAAGGAAACAATTTCCCATCACAACCAACGAGGGGATAGACTTCTGCAAAGCGCACACCTTTCATGACCCCGTACGCAGGTGCTATCCCCATTCTCTCCACCTCATCTAACATACCGAGTAGCGAATTTCCGGGATCCTGGAGTCTGTTTTTGACTGTTCCCGCCTGGGAATGTTCACCGTCCTTCATCCTTTCCCGGGCTGCGCGCACAACTTCTTCATCGATAAGTCGGAACTGCAAGGTCTTATGGTCCAGATATGGAGCCGTGGGTCACAGGCGATCTACTACAAGAAGTCGCATCATCTACCTCTACGACCGTCCAGAACACACGACGGCATGTTTGAGATTCCTCATGAGCAGCTAGCGAAGGGTTCCGACCCAATCACGGTGGACATGGAGGAAGGGGGCTTGTAGGCTTCTCTATATATCGCGTGGGAATCCACAGGCTAAACTTGTGTTAGGGTTGTGCTGGACCCTCGTCTAGGATTCACCGTCTTCAAAGGATTCGCAGTCACCTTCGTCTTCGCAGTGCGGGAACTCACAGACAGGTGGGGCAAGATGCGGCTGCCATACTCGCCCGAGCTGGACAGGAAAGTCGCAGAAATCAACAGTCTTTCACCGAAGATCGGAACGAATTTCACATTTCAGTCATGAAGGAAGTCTGTAACACGGATCGGTCATTGTGTTACTCTGATACGTGTTACGCAGCTATCTAGTGACATGGCAATATGGAGATATATCAAGGCAGTTATAATGTGGCGTACAGTCAAAGCGCTGAAATTTGTCCAGTCTGGACTATTCCTCGAGCCAAGCCCCCAACACAGTCCATCTCCTCTTGATGACCTTGACCAAGACATGTCAAGCTCCCGTACAGACTCCCGGACAGCATCCAGAGTGTTCCGGTGACCTGTAGACTTATGGATGACCCCGGCGACATGACAAGACTGGAGTGCCCCAGGAAGCGGTGTTGCCGGGTGAAGGATGTACGAGACTGAATGCTTCGTTTGATAGGATCGGAGCCTCCCCTTCAAACGTATTGTAAAGTAAAGGCGTTGCCTGCCAGGACCCGGAGTTGTTTAGTGGATATGCCGGGCTAGCTATAAAGCTTGGTGCTTCCGCATTCGTTGCGTTGTAGTATGAAGGCAGTGTCTGCCCGGGAACAACATAGTTCGTTGGATACATCAGGGTTGTCACCAAGCTAGATGTCTCGGTAGTGTTTGCATCATAGAGGGAAGGAAGCATCTGCCTGGGAGCAACGTAGTTTAGCTGGCATGCGGGGTTGTTTGCAAAGCTCGGTGCCTCCTTCGCTGTCCCATCGTAGAATAACGGAATCGGCTGGCCATGTGTTGCAAAATTCAGCGGATGAACCGGGTTATCTGAGAAGCCTGGAGACTCCCCGCAAAGGATGCTGCTTTCGCGGATTGCCACCGGAGGCGGTGTTGAGGGCGAGAAGACGTCTTTTTCCATCGATTGTGCAATGTCCGTTGAATTGAGCATAGAGCGATCTTCCAGATGGTATGTCTCGTTCAGCTCGGAATCGTTGTTGCCCACCCTGCCATGGTCAGCCCCTCATTGTAGGGGGGGAAAAGCTGGAGCGCTCACAAACTCGTTGCGCTGGACGTCATAGCCTCGGTTTGAGATGCTATCGAGGAAAGCTTTGGCGAAGGAGACGCTATAGTAGAGGGCGAGATTAACAATCACTCGGTCTCATAGAGTGCCATTGCTACGGAGACACTTACATCCGTCGAAGTCTGAATCCAAGAGGTTATCTGCAGTATGCCTTGCATTCGTATGCCGTTGAAGACCAAACCAGGTCCTGCACTCCTTGCCACACTTTCCGCATCTCGTGCTATAGCGTTCACGAGCGAGACTTTTATGTTCCTCGTCCCCTTGCCACAGATGCTTGAATAGTCCATCCGATCTCTTATACGACTTCTCGCAGATTGAGCAAGCGTATTCCTTCAAAAACTTCCGCTTCAAAGCCTCGTTCTCGCTCTTTAAGGACTGATTTTCATCCTTCAGTGCTTGAATCTTACTCTCCAAGGACCGAGTACGATCATCAACACGTTTCGGCGGTGGTTCAGGCTGCCTTCCCTTGCGAAGCACCTTTCTTTGAGGCTTGGTCGGATCTTTTCTGTCAAACAATTCGAGAGTTGTCCGGTTTCGTTTTTGACGGCAAGGATGGGCGTTCTTCATAACGCAGGTTGTTGGAGAGCGATCAGGTGGTATGGTGACGCGGGTAATGAGCTTGAGATGGCGGGACGGGGCTACTTTATTGCGGAAACTTTTCGAGCGCTAGTGGTAGCCAGTTCAAGTATTGAATCTAATCGCGGGAGCATTGAGCTTGCGTCCTTTTGAAATATTACCTCGGCTTTTGCTTTTGGTGACGCGGGGCGCCACAGAGTTTTGTCGGTAGCAATGGTACCACCCGCGGATATGTGATACCTTCTAAATTGCCAGACACAGAGAGTTAGCTTCTGATGACTAGAAGGGGTCACCCCCCAACTGCGCGCACTCCCTAACCGCTCATCCTGTAGGGCTGACACCTAGAAGCCGCTTGGAGATCCCCCTAGAGCGGGCTGCTTAGGCGACTGAAAAAGCCCCCAGAAATTCTCAGATTGTGGCCTGGGGGACGAAGTTCTAGGGTAGTCTTTAGGGGCCACAGCTGCTTCCGGGCTTCAGCCCTACAATATGAGCGGTCAGGGAGTGCGCGCAGTTGGGGGGTGAACCCTTCTAATTGGTTCGCCAAGACTTTTACCCGGTATACCTAGCCCCTTCTCTACCATCTACCTCTTGTCTACCGTTGGAGCCTCTCTCGAAGCGTCATATCAACTGTGGCAAGCGTTGGCTGTAGTTTGCCCAGAGTAATGGTTGGGAACATCAATGAGACCAGTCATCGTAGATTGAGCCCCATAAGCCACCAGACCCATGTAACCAGTCATAAGCTGGTTCCTTATAGATTAGTCATCTTTGATGACCGGTCGCTAATACAAGTAATTATGTGAATATCAACGGCCTGGCGGACGGAAGGAATTACCTGCTAAGCACCTTTTTGTAGCCGCTGGTGTGAAACAGCAGGAGGGCCTGATAGAAGATGGTGTGGCCAACGGCGCGAAAAGTCTTGGCAGAAAGAGCGGTACTGAATTTAACGCCAACTTTGACCCCGCAGCTAGCCCATTTTGCAAAAACGTAGGACGAGTCACAAATCTCCGCCGATTAAGCTTTAGAACGATGGCGGCTCGCTTACCATTTATGTACGTGGACAAGCTGCATGACAAGAGTACGCTTTGCATTTGTTTGCATTTGGAATGCTGCCCGAAGAAGAAGAAAAAAGGGTCTCCGCAGCCCTCGCCTTTGTGACTTCCCCGGGTCCCTGATGTTTTCGCTTTGTTGCAAAACAACTAGGAAGCTTGACTCCATGACAACTCTCCGCGAGGCGGGTAATGTATGGGATTTGCTTCCCGCCGAAATTTGTGGCAGTCGTCGAGGAAGCGGACTTTACAGTATCCGCAATTTTCTCTTGGCTTCCTCAAGATTGCTACACATGACACTGCTTATACTGCGAAATACATTGGGATACGACATCAGGTCCCTTAACATTTAACTGCCTTCAGAAAGCTCAGCTGAATGAGACCTCTTGTTCGACGCGTCCTCCACCGTGGACTTGTAGGGAACTTCACAAACGGTGTGATCAAAGTCTTTGGACAGTAGATTGATGGGCAACGGGTACGATGCCCTCTACGCTCGAGTCAGCTCAAGGTCGATGTAGCTGGTTCGTACGTACAATTTCTGATATAGTGGGGGGCCATTGTTCGTGATCGGTCGATCGATAAGTATAATACCTTTCGTTCTTGCGAATGATCATTGCAACATTTGCATGACACAATCGCGCCAACTGATTTGCCTTCTTCATTAAGTTCGATTTCCTTCTGGTGAATTGTTGCGTTTTGGCTTTTGCTGCATGAGGCATACTATGTAGGTGTTGCCACAATTAGGCGAGGACGGGATGGAAAGTAGGTTGTTATGGGAGTTCAGGCAATCGAATGAAGGTATTCTTGCCTTATATGTGTGGATAAGCATAGAGACTTCCAATGCTTACCCTCCAAAATTACCCTTCAATGCTTACTTTTAGGAGTCAATTCTAGCTTCTCCCATTTTGGTCTCTCCACCATTTCTGGATGCTTCATTCCTGGATGCTTCTTTTTTGGATGCTTCCCCTTCCTAGCCCCTATTGATCTTAGGGGTTCGTCGAAGACCCTAATATTCGTGCTAAAACGAACATCGTTTTGGACAACTCTTGCTCCTAAAAGATTTAGATTTATGTGTTGACTGCTCTACGTTCTTGAACTCTCTTAGATGCGTGATTGTTAATGCCTTCCGTATTCGATTATTCTTTAGCTTGCGCCAAGTCTGGGGCAATGCAACCTAGAAGATTATCAATAAGTCCAGCAAAGTCCAGCAGTGTGATGCCCATTGTGATGGCCACAGTATTCGTCACAAGATGTACGATACCAACCTAACAGTTCTCCTACCCATGGTCGAAGGCCTTTGAAGGTTCGATCAAGGTCGTCCCAAGAGTCTTCGGCCAGATTCGCAGAGGATCCACCTTGGACTCGCATCAAGCTAGATATATTGCTTCAAGCCTTTTGCGATGGCGCTAAAATTATTGTCGTCTCGTAGCTTACCACAATGTACTAGACTTTTCGTTGCTGATCGCATAATCTCACACATCCTCAATATGTGCGTATGTGAACGATGGATGTGTTGGACCAAAGACTTTAGGTAAGAATTAGTGTATCCTATAGTGTTATAACTATAATGAGGGTTAGTAGATTCTTCTTGCATAAATGGGCATATAACATTTTTTTGGCGATGGCGAGTCCACAGAGCAAGAGGAGCCCTAGGCCAAGCCCTAGAATGCTGTCTCCACCATCGATAACGAACTCATCGACTAGTATTAATTATCGTCGCCCGTGTCGCAGGTCCTTCTTGAGCGCTTGCTTCACGCGTTCGTAATTCTGCGAGATTCGATTCGCGTAGATATGTGCGAGGTATTCCTTGTGTGCCTTGTTGCTGTTGCTTTCTTCACTTTGGCGTGTATGTTTGTGGATCCTTTGTTTGGCCTAAGCTTTGGCAAAGAAGCTGGTGTAGTCGTCCAGGTTTCGCATCTTCGCGATTGATCGTCGCCACTAGTGAAGGTCGTCTTCCACATTTAAATGGCGAAGGATGAGATGATGATGCAATCGACGAATTTGTTTCGAGTTACCTTCCAGAGTTCATGTGAATACCTAACGTGATGGCATCGCAAATATTCCCTTTACCTTCAAAGTGTCCTAGTAAGTTTTGAGGCAATGAAGGAGATTGCTTCGTGGCAAGTTTTGCACGACCATGTCTAGCGCATTGTACTTTGGCGTCCTTCTCTTGTGATGTTTCTTTGATTCTCGACACGACTCGCAAAGCGTTGCGAGTGTGTCTTTTCCTAGAGATACATGGTTGGCGACTTGAGGTGACAATGTTGGGCAACATGGGTTAGCTTCTGTTTGTGAGTTCGTCATCTACAAGAAGGGTTCTTCAATCTTTTCGTGAGGCGAGCACGACATGAGATACGAAAGGTCGCTGGCATTAGTTATGCAGTCTTCATTGATGTATTTCATTCATGAGTCGTCGTAGAGTTCGACTTCAGGCTCTAATATTAACGACTCAACGATGATAATACTTGTCAAGTAAGCTTTTGTTGCTTCCTGCCCAATAGCACTCTTTAGATCATCAATGATCGCAGCGAGTCGCTGTCGTATGCGTTGTGATACTTCCAGAGTCATGTTGGATGCTCGTAGCGAAGTTGAAAGAGTCACGATCTTGCGGATCTGGACTTGCGAACTCATTAGGTTCGCAAGTTAGGGGTTCTAGAAGGATCTATCTAATAGCTCTACCCCCACCTAAAACAATCGTAAGCCAATCGAACGTTACGATATTAAGTGATTACTCGTTTCACATTCGTTTCAACGATAGCTGTCAACGCCCTTTCCATCGTGACGATTCACACCAATTTAGTCGCATCTTCCGGCTTTCATTTTGGGTAAATCTAGCGCTATAACTGGTTTCACCCAAAATAGGTTTTGGTTCTCTCTCTTCGTTCTCCTTCTGGTGTACATGCTATGGTCGTCTCTGTGGCGTTTGCTGTCCTCTATACGCCAGAGATTATACATTGGTCTAGGGAAGTAAGAACGAGATCAACGCTATCTGTAGATTTCAAATGCATAGCTAGAGATCGCTATTTCTTGCGACATAATAAGTCTCCAGACACTATGTTCGCCACATCTGCTATATCTTCAAACATTATTTTGAAGACATTTGATGTCTAAAGACTATAAATCTAAACTAGGTATAAGTCTCAAAACGCATGTTGTCTTGAGTCAAGTGTTTGCAGACATAACACGTCCTAAGACTTGCGTCTTAGGACGATCAGCGTTTGTAGACAAATAACGTCTTAAGACGCATGTCTAAAGACGTATTTAGTCTAAAAACAATCGTCTCAAGACATTATTTGTTTTCAAACACTCGTCTCTGAACATCATTGATCACAAAACACTCGTTTGAGGACATTTATTGTCTTTAGACACTCGATGTCCTTAGACCCTCTGTCAAGACCTGTTAGATTTGGCTGTCTTCAAACACTTATTGTCTCAAGACGATTATATGGTAGTACTGAGCCAGCATTGTGAAAGGCAGCAATTGCAAAAGCTAGTACTGTGAAAGCCACTATGAAGCCAGATTTCTGAATCGTAGGGCAACGAAGGTCTCAAGCGTCAAAAATTGCAAGGGATTTTACATCGTAAGGGAAGTAATGCCCTGGGGTTCAGCAAAATCCTACGGTAAGCAAGGCCCTACGGTAAGCAAGGCCCTACGGTAAGCAAGGCCCTACGGTAAGCAAGGCCCTACGGTAAGCAAGGCCCTACGGTAAGCAAGGCCCTACGGTAAGCAAGGCCCTACGGTAAGCAAGGCCCTACGTTAAGCAAGGCCCTACGGTAAGCAAAATCCTAAGGCAAGAAATGCCGTAGGGTAAAGATATCCCTTAGGGACTTCTTTACTCTACGGCTGCGATTCCCCCACGGCATCTGCGGGCTACTCACCTCGGGCGCGTATGTTTCCACAACCAGGCTCGCAATTACTGTTTGTCCTTCCTTGATAGCTGTGTATGCCACGGGCGGTTTCTCACACATTAGTGGTACGCCAGGAGTCACGTCAACGCAGATACTCAGATGAACGATCCTCAGATTTGCAGACCTATGATTCGTGAATCAGAAATTCTAGAAGGTCTGTCTGACAGCCTTATAAATGACCCAAGTTTGGAAAGCCGTGGGTTGTAATATAATTCGAAACAAAATCGTGGACATGGAGTACCTCAATCGGTTCCAAATTGATTGTTCCTGCTTTGTTTACCCTACTTCATAGTCTAGTCCTTGAGCGAGGACTACTAGAAAGCAAGCCGCCAGCTGGAACGAGTCTTTGGTTATCGACGATTTGCCAACGTAAAGCACACTTCACATAAGCTGCACAGCCTGTATGCTCTTAGCCTCCCCGTTCATGTCACCCGCCATCGGATGTCACGACTTGATTACACGTCCAAAGTGCGCAGGCATTTTTACCTCCGTCCTTGTTCCGTGTGTATATTTAGGTGAAAACTCACAATCTGTCTCCAAGTCGGTGGCCAGGAATTGTTGCTGTTCGATATATGAAACGTAAATCTCTGCTCCACACAGCTTCTCAGATCATTTGCTCTTTTCAGGAAACTATGGCGTCGCTTGTGGAATTTCTGTGCTGTCGCTTTATTATTCCGTTGGGAAGTCATCCCAAGTCATCAATGACCGCAGCGAGTTACTGTGGTATGTGTGCTGTGGTGCTTCAAGAGTCATGCCGAATGCTCGTCACTGGGTTCGTGTCCACCTTCCCTACTCTCGTTCAAACCAGCACTGTCTGCTAGATGTCCACGGCCACTCAATTTTACCCCAGACAGTCATGGTATAAACACCAGTAGGAGAACGAAGAGAGAGACCAAAAATCTATTTTGGGTGAGATCAGAAATAGCACGGGGGTCACCCAATAATGGAGACCAGGAGATGTGGCAAAATTGGTGTTGAACCGTCCGCTAAGTCACAAATGGGAAGGGCGTTGACAGCTTCCGTCGAAATGGACGTGAAACGAATCGTCATCTAGCATCGTGACGTTCGAATGGCTTACGGCTGTTTTAGATGGGGGCCTGCGTAGGGCTGTGAGATAGATCCCTCTAGAATCCTTGACTTGCGGACCCATTAGGTCCGCAAGTTCAGGTCCGTAAGATCGTGGCGCTTTCGACTTTCGTTACTGCTTCAAATCGGTAGGTACGTCCGCGACGTGTTCTCCAGCCAGCCGACCCGCCGATTTGTCCACGCCTTTACTCTATGTGGGAATGATATGCGGGCGTGGGTGTTCGATCGCTCTGGTCCTTACAGCTCAACTGTTTTCGATATCCATGAGGAGCCAGAGCGTTTCATCCGTACGATTGCAGCGTATGCGATGATGAGCGATGAAGAGTTGGGCCTTGATACTTTCATCGAGCGAGATGATGGCGATCAGTTCATAACCGTCGTGGAAGATGCGACGGGCAAGGAGAGGAGACTGCAGTTGGAGCCGGTTCCCATTGCCTATCAACGGGCGATCGTGTGTCGCGGCACGTCTTGCTTTCGTGCCAGAACTCCCAGCTCCAAGGATTTTCCTGGGTCTCCGATAAGCGACGACCTGAAGCCGATCTCCTCAGATTGGCACGCGAAAGAGGAGTAAAAGGGGTCGCCAAACTTTTTGGTCACCATCACATCACCAGTATTGCGAACATGCGCGAGGGGTTGACGTTTGGGAAGCCGTACGCTTTTCGGAATATCACGCTGAGTCCTGCATCCTCCTTTTCGCAGCCTCAGTCTCTCCTCTCTCAATCATTTGGCCAGCTTTACGGCTTGAGCACCGCTGGAGAGCTACCGAAGAAACGAAAGTCTGTTGACGCTGGAGGGAGCCCATCCAAAAGATCAAGGTCCAACAGCCAAAGCCCTGATAAAGCCAAGCGGGAGAAGGAGGTAAATAGCCAAACGACGAGTCTCTATACCCATGATGACAGCTCGTTTGACAACCGCATTTTCCGTTGCTTGGTGATTTCGCCAGCCGGTCGCGCGATCCGGGAATTTCGGTCAATCCCAGAGCTGCTGGAGGCCCTCCGCGACGCAATCAAGGCGCACAGGTCTCTGTATATAAATGGAAAGATATTGCACAGGGATATCTCGGAGAACAACATTATCATAACAGACCCAAAGGAAGCTGATGGCTTTACGGGCATGCTGATCGATGAGGACCTTGCCAAGGAGATCGGTAGCGGACGAAGCGGCGCACGGCATCAGACAGGCACAATGGAGTTTATGGCGATTGAGGTGTTACGCCGTGTTTCTCACACCTATCGACATGATCTTGAGTAATTTTTCTACGTGCTTCTATGGATGTGCGCCCGTCGTGTATGGGAAAAGGAATTTCAGTGTATGTTGGTGGATCGGCCCAAAAGAGACATCTTGACAAAGTGGTATACGGGCAGCTACGACGATATTGCCGACGCAAAAAAGGGTTACATGCACGTTGATGAGTTTGAGAATATCTTGAAGGAATTTCCACTGGCGTTCGACTGTGTCAAGCCTTTGTGTAAAGAGATACGAGTTATTCTCTTCCCTCTCCTTAAGAGTGGAGCGTTGTTCACTGGAACACCATCTGACCCACCGAAAGATTTATATGATCCCATCATTGAAGCCTTTGATAGCGCTATAGTCGGCATGGTCTAGGGAGGGCTCAGATTTCGCAGGGAACAGTGGGGTGTTAGGGATAGGTCAGGATGTTGCTTTGCTTATGTTACCAAATAAAATATTTGTGTAACGTCCATCCCTGGGTCGAGAGACGCACCCCGTTACGAGACAAACTATAGGTACTTTGATTTCAAGCGACTCTGACTGTGAACGCATGGAAATCTCCCGTAGTTTTGTATCAGTCATGTGTTGCGGCCAATCCTGAACACTCCTGAGGCCAGCTACTGGAAAATTACATTCGCATCGTCGCCGCCCCCCTGATTTGCGGCGAGCCTCCTTTTCGTAGCGTAACAGCACTCGTCCACCACAGTACAACCATCAAACTTGTACCATTCTCGGAACTCATAAATGACCGAGTCTTAGAATCATACGGGAACGCTAAGAAGTCATTGTCAGTCTTGTGGCGACCGTTGCGCCCCGCATTCATGCAACGTCGCACGCTGATTAATACCTTCCAATCAAAGTAGTTAGTGCAAAACAGCCCCCGGACGTCTCACATAATAATAAACGTGTAATTTAATCTATGTAAGCGAGCCAAGTCGATCTTGTGGCTAAGCTCTTCTAACGAGCGCAGCTGTCCGAGCGTATTAGCGCAGACCCTAATAGCGAGAAAGCGAAGGCGCTAACTGAATCTCATAGCGAAGCCCTAAGGTTACGACATTCCCATACAGCAACGACGACTACTCCTCGTCGTCGCAAACCATCTTGGAATCCATCTAGTACTAGCTTGCGACACCTAGATATATGGGACGAGCTGCCAGCAATATACGATAGACCTCTTAATCGGTATCCGTACGACTGACTGCGACCGCCACATTCTCGAGCTCGTCGTCGTCCTCCCTTTACGCGAGCGTGCTACTCCTCTATAGATGAATCCCTGCGATTTTCACCCTTAGTATCTAAAGGGTAATTCAATCTTTTATTGGCTTACAAGTTGTCGTATAGTAAATACCAATCCACGTAATTATTAAACAACATCGAACTTCAATAAGGATCCAAAATTTGAACGTTGTATAAGGAAGTTGTTGAAAGAAGAAATTATCGCAGAAATTGACTCTTGATATCGTAGTTTCCCATCAATAAAATCCCGCACGTAACAATTCCTGTTTAAGAGTTAGATAATTCCACAGTAGCATAATCAAATAGCGAGACCAGAGTCGCCGCTATTTAGTCCTAAAGCTTGGAATCGAAAGGTCTAGACCTTGAATAATTCCAACGCCCGCAAAGCTCCCCCCTCCAGCAGAAGTATCCGAAATGTTTTGCTTGATCTTCCAAACTTCTCCAGAAGTATTGATGAGTCCAGCCACAACTCTATTGTTGTTGTCTGCTTTGGTATTCTTGATTTCCTGCTCGATCCCACTATGAATATTCTTGGTTTTCAAGAGCACTTCCTCGCAAGCCTTTCGAAAGACTTCGTTGGAGGCCTTCTGTTCCTACATCTCCTCGAGCAGCTGTTCCAGATTTCGCTTCGACTCTTCGTTGACCTCGTCCCAAATATTGACTAAGAGTTGTTTCAAGGAGCTCTCTATTGCTGCTAATTCGCGATTTGCTCGAGCTTTCTCTTTATCAAGGCGTACTTCATTGCTCTTAAGCATGGAATCTTTCACCTCTTTCATCATGAATCCTTGACGAGTCATTGTAAGTCTACCAAGAGCAGTTAGTAAGCTAAAGCTATGCAAATTTAGTAATATGCCTTTGAGATAGACTTACACTAAGGAGGTACTTAGCGCCACAATAAGTGTACTCTTGCAATCGTTGAGCCGCCCTTTGCAGACGTTGATTTTCCCCTGCTCAAATATATCGACTCTTACTCGATCAGTCCACTCAGCCCAGAACGCCTAATGTTTGATAGCGTGTCTCATCCAATAATCAAGACTCTTTTGGAATGTAGAGCAGGCTAAGTTGCAGTTCTCTACAGCGCCTTTGATATCATCAATTAGGAGTACTTGAGAGTCTTCGCTTTCCAATTCTGTACGCAGTTTCTAAAGTACTAACTCGATTGCTCCGAGATCCAATCTAATGTTTCCTAGGGCAATAGGAACATCCTTAATATCGCCAATTGTGGTATGAAGGAACTTGACGCTCCCGATGGCAGCGATAGTGATGGCTATCACTGAAGCAGTAATACTAAGTGGGTCGATCATTTTCGAATTGAAGTTTCTAGGTCGAAAACATATGTAGACGAAGACTTAAGCTGTCGTCGTAGCAAATGCGGCAGACGCTGACCCTTTTGAATGCGTTGGCAATCGACAGCCTTATTTAATGTCGCAATTGGGCGAGGGATTCAATCATCGCCTCCGACCTAGCTTGAGCTTGCGACATGCCTCGAAGAGGTGCAGATATTTAGCGATCGCTTTGACTTCGTAGCGAAAGCATCCTAAGTCGCATTACGAAGGAATTTACGCCAAAGGAATGAATTCTTCATAATCGCGAATCCAACAAATAAGACAAGGATCGACGTCGAGTGATCCGCTACCTTACCAGCACATCAGTCGCACGTTCGCGACCAACGACGACATCGCAATTGCAGGTGTACTAACAAATGTGGTCATTAACGCTCGCGAATGTGAGCATATTAGACTTGTGTTGTAGTCTTCAGAGACATAAAGCTAAATTTGTATCTAGCAAGCCGCCCTTCGAAACCCTCCTCCATGGCTCCTTTTTCACGCGATCCCGATTTTGTCGATCGCGATGACCTCCTCTCGCGAGTTGACGAACGATGCTCATAGCCGGTCGACCGCGCAGCGCTTGTCGACCTGGGTGGCGTGGGGAAGTCTCAACTCGCTATCGAATATACTTATCGCACCCGAAAGCGATCATTGGATACATAAGTTTTCTGGGTCCACGCGAGCAACGTAGCTCGATTCGAGCAAGGCTATCAAGATATTGTAGACTTGATCAAAATTGCAGGACGAAAGGATCCGAAGACTAATATATTCAAACTGGTACACGACTGGCTTCGCGAGTGCGAGGGAAAGTGGCTGCTAATCCTCGATAACATCGACAATACTAATCTCCTTTCCAAGGCTAAAGACGCTGGCCAGCGAGGACAAGGAATCGGCGTGGATGGTGAACGTCGACAGTCGATATCGGCGTATCTCCCTCAGAGTTAGAATGGGTCGATTCTGGTCACCAGTTGGAGCAAAGGCGTCGCGTTGAAGCTGGTGGAAGAGAAGGATATCGTGATTATGCAATCGATGGTCCCATCGCAGGCACTGGCATTGTTCGAGAAGAAGCTGGGGCCCCTCGATCAAAGCGATGACACTGCGAAGTTAGCAGCAACACTGGAGTTCATGTCGCTCGCCATCGTGCAAACGACGACGTATATCTCTTAGAGGGCATCGCGATGTTCCGTACAGCAGTATCTCGAAAACTTTCGAAAAAGCGATCGCAAGAAGACGAGTCTTCTAAATTACGAAGAAGGCCAGCTCCGAAGAGACTAGCAGGCCCAAAACTTCATTATTATCACATGGCAGATCTCATTCGAGCATATTCATTGGACTTGGCCATTCGCAACCGACTTGCTATCGCTAATGAGCTTCTTTGATCGACAGGGCATCCCTGAAGCCCTAGTTCGGAATCGAGTCGCAAGTGAACACAATCATGGGAGTCTAAAAGAGAACGACAAGCATACAGATGAGGAAGAAACAAGGGAGAGGGAGGGGGAAAGGGAGGAGAAGGAGAAGGACGAGGACGAGGAGGACGAGGAGGACAAAGATAGCGTATTAGGATGCAATGAGGATAACGGGTTTGAAGACGATGTGCAAACATTAAGGAACTACTCATTCCTCTTCGTCGATACAGATCGAACCTTTGAAATGCATGCGCTCGTGTAGCTGGCTATGCGGAAATGGTTAGAAGCTCATGGACAACTCGAAGCATGGAAGCAGCATTACATCAAAAACCTTTTCGCCAAGTTCCCAATCGAAGAGCACGAGAATTGGACGTACTATCAAGCACTCTTTCCCCATGCGAAATCTGCAGTCACACAACGACCAAAGGGGGACGAGTCGTTAAGAGAATGGGCCTCACTAATATACAACGCAACATAATACGCGTGGAGAAAAGGGAGTATAATTGAGGTCGTCCACCTGTTCGAAATGGGGATGGAGGTGAGGAAGAAATTATTTGGTCTAGAGCATAATGAGACTTTGAGCAGTATAGGCTTGGTAGACCTAGCATATAGCTTAGGGGGTCGATGGAAGGAAGCGAAAGAGCTAGGTATACAAGTGGTGGAGACAAGCTAGAGGGTACTGAGCAAAGAGCATCCCGACACGTTGACCAGCATGGCCAACCTGGCATTTACGCTCATGTCTTAAATTCGCCATGAAGAGGTCATCTCTCTAATGGAAAGTTGCTTCGAGTTGCAAAAGCGAATCCTTGGCCCTAAGCATCCAGACACGAAGTCCTCGCTTCAAACTCTTCATGAGTGGGAAAATGAAGCAGACGAACATGAGCATTCAGATTAGTCTACACGCTATTTTATACGTGACTAACATCATATAATGAGGAAAGTAAAAGGATTAATGAACCTTAGCTGGATTACAGGATTACTATAGATGTGGTACTAATTAATAGATGGTATAAATGGTGAGCACAAAGTTTTAAAATCAGAAGTACCTGAACGAAGTTCCATTAGGTGATTCATCACGCCAGGATGGAGTTTATCTTTTCACTATCTTCCAAGGTGATTCGAAAGGCTTTATTCGCTAAGCAAGTTATATTAGCCGAATTTTCCACTCATAGAGGCAAGCATATGGATTTTCTAAATAACTATAGTATTAGAGGAGCTTATTTTCTGGAGATTATTTGTTGGCGACAATGCCTCACAATGAAAAACTGGGGAAAGTGACTTGATCAATTACGCTACTTTGGCGCGTAATAGATCTTGTGTGCAGGTGAGAAAGTACGCGGTTCGAGATGGTTTCGACGCTGTTTTAGGCGACCTTCTTACCGGTTATTCTTGGTGCCTAAAATGTGGAAGCGATCTAAACGGTATTGACTAATACTTTCCAAAACAATTCAGCGATTGTCTCCAAGCATTGCCTAGTGCTGCCTATATTGCTGTTGCCTATGTTTCATGGGGCAGTGCAGGGTCGCAGTGTGCGAGATTAATTCCGTCGGTTGCTGCTTAGACTTAGTCGCTCACCAGAGGTAGAGATTTTTCCTCGCGCAAAGCCTCTCGATGTTTGAGACTATAAACATCTTCAAATATGCAAACTTCAATGTGCCCGCTCTTTGTCGTTTGGTGGGCAAACTACGTGGAGGGCAAGTTTGTATTTGCGATACTTCCCAACTCCCGACATGCGATAGTTACAATTGGACAATTCTAGTCTCATTCTCTGACGATGTGGAGTGGGTGCTTCGCTCCCCACGAGACGATGGTGCAATCAGGTCTGATGAAACGAATATCCTGTTGTTGGCTAGTGAAGCCGCAACTCTTAAGTACATCAAGGCCAACAATACTATTCCCGTTCCAGAGGTTTTTGCATACAGGCAAGTTAGGCCATTGTTTCTAGTTTGAATGGGGCTAACGAATCAAACAACTGTTCTAGGGACAACGATGTTGGCATCCCCTATATTCTTATGAGTAAAGCCCACGATTCGCCTCTGCAACATACGTGGAAGAACTTAGGAACGCATCGTAAGCCCAACATATCTTAAGAACAAAAGGCAAAGATTGTTTTCCAGCTCGAAACTATTACAGAGCACCTATCTCGACTTTGTTTCAATCAAGTTGGATCACTCTTTAAGAAAGATGGGGAATTCCATATCAAGACCTGTTTATCCCGTAGCCTGCTATTGAACGAGCGACACGCTCTTGGAGATATACATCGCGGACCTTTCAATTATGAGAAGGATTATTACAATGCACAAATTTCGGCTTTTATTGAACACGTCAAATACCTTCCTTTAGGTCATCATTGCTTCTTTGCGCCTGTTCCTGCGCGCAGTGAGTATGACGACGATGCAGATTTTCGAAAAGCGTCAGATTGGTGGAGTGACTTCGTCACTGTGCAGTCCAAGATTGATAGCTCGGATAATAGGGCCAATTTTGTCATTGCTAGAGAGATACTCTCAGAAACAATTACAAAGTGGGCCGACGACCTATCAGATGATGATCGCGAACATCGTTTCGTACTCCATCACCCTGATCTGAGCGTCAACAACATCTACATTGACGAAGACTTTAACATCACGTGCATAATTGACTGGGCATTCTGCTCCGCTGTGCCCTTATCCATGCTCCTCATGGCCCCTGGTCTTCCGCAGTCACGGCATGAAGTGGATGCGTCACTCTTCCCTACGTTTGAACATGGATTTCGAGAGGCACTTGAAAAGAACACACAGCGTCAAGAAGTTGGATATCGAAGATATCAAATGGTCTTCAACACCTTTCGATTGTTTGACAATCCCCGATGAACAGAAGGAGATCATCATAGCCCTAGCGGAAACTCGTCTGGATCTAGTGCCTAGCGTCCCATTTGATGACTTTGTGACGGGTAAGGGACGAGGCCTCAATGTGCTTTTGCAGTAAGACGCTCAATACTCCTCCAGGAAACGACTGACGTGTCACTTAGTGGAACATCAGGCGTCGGAAAGACCTTGACGGCGAAGGCGATGTCTAAGCATCTTCAAAGGTCGCTCTATTTGGTAGGTATATTTGCTTTGAACCTTCCTCGATCTTGTCTGACTCTTCAGATCTCTGCTGGAGAATTGAGCCTTGATTTAGCGATGATGGAAGTTCAGCTTTTGCGCGTCTTCCAGATCATCAACCACTAGAATGCCCTCATTCTTCTAGATGAAGCAGACGTGTATTTGGAACAACGCTCGAAGGCGGATGTCGCTCGCAACAAGCTGGTGTTCCTTCGCAAATTAGAATATTGCAATGGTATCATGTTCCTCACCACAAATCGAGTTGCCAACTTCGATGACGCGATCCTTACCAGGATTCATCTCATGTTGAAATACCACGAATTAGATGCTAATGTGCGAAGTCAAATCTGGGCACATATGCTTCAGAGGGCCCACACGTCTAAAGGAGGAGCGGTGGTGGCTCGCAAAGAAATAGGACGCTTGGCCACCACGGAATTCAACGGTCGATAGGTAGGTTTGCTATATAATGCCTTTGGAGACTTCTTCCACTGATCAACTTTTTGCTAGATTAAGAACGTGGTCACCATCGCTCACGCTCTAGCTACCAAGAGAAACACTCGAGTGGCCTATTCCCATATCCTACAGGCGGTCAAGGCGAGCGAGAACTTCATCCGCGAATACAACGGCGCGAGCGTTGTTGAAAATCTATATCATTGACCTCACGATCGACAAAACCAAATTGTTCATACGTTTGGTACTGTTGGCGTTGGACTTTGGGTAGCACATAACATAATTCGCGTTTAGTATAGTTATCTATTATCAAACGGCTATCTTTTCCATTTAACCTATAACGAGAATGTCTCGCTTGCAAGCCTTGACTCTCCAATTTTCATCAAGAGCGATCACCTTTTCGAGGACGCAAAAATCATCGGTCAGTCTGCCTATGACACCCCTGTGCCTTCTGGCGTTCCGGGCAGTCAAAGCACGACTCCTCTTATCTTTTCTGCAATCCAGGTTCCGAGCGGTGCTAGACCCAAGATCCCCACTCACTACTCTGGCCCAGCTTCGAATTCTCCTTCATCATTGTGGATTCCTTTCTGGTTCTTATGAAGTCTCAACAAAAGTGTATGTGAATTGAATCCCGAGAGAACGCCACAACTTATCAACAACGCTATCCGCCAGGTCGCCTCCGAGTTCGGTGTGAACGCACGAGTAATCTTTGCGATGGTTCTTCAAGAATCGACATGTCTTCTATCTGTCGTTACGCTCATCGACTTTGTAGATAATTCGGGGCTTATGCAGTCTCACAACGGCGTTGGCTATACTGATAAGACCTCGATAATGCAAATGATCAAAGATGGGATCGAGGGGACACACTACCAAGGCGTCAATGGTGGAGACGAACTTCAACAGCTTATCTCGAAATACGGCGTTTATGAGGGCCTCAGAGCTTACAATTCAGACGAGCACGAGATCAACATCAACAATCTAAGCTCAGCAACTATTGGGACTCCTAGCTACGTTAGTGACGTAGCAAACAGACTCACTGGCGTCACTGTTGCACACTAAGATTAATTGCAGTACTGCAGTAAGGATAGAAGCGGCGATGACGAAGGCTAGAATCTCATGGGAGTGGAATTAGTAGCCGTTAGGGCGGCATAGGCGTGGGCAGAGGTGCTGGTGCAAAGGCCAGAGCGGCAGCAGAAGCGGAAATCGTAAAGTGAAGCATAGAAAGATAAGCAATAATCTATATACTTACTAAGCGAGCCGAGCACGAGGAGGCTTCGTGCACTCTTTACTGCCTTTATTTACGATTTTAATCTGTGGCCTATACTGTTATGGAGTGTTCGAATACACATGGGAGTTCGATGTGGCCAATGCACTAAACGATTATTTAATCTTACTAATTCGCCTGATAGGCGTGGAAATCAGCCTTGTAAGGCTGAATGCAGACAACATGTGTTTCACCATCTAGGTACAGCGACTACTTGTGATCGTTAAATGATCAGACCCTGTTCCTTATCCAGCACACATCGATTCTTTTCCTACGCCTTCATCATCAAAAACACCGAATTGGCTCTCCATGGATGCCGCGAGCGTCAAGGCAGTTGACAAGGACGAACGGACGCCCCTCCACAATGCCGCGCAATCTAGCTCAGATGACATGGGATGGGCTGTACGACAACTTATTGAGAAGGGTGCAGACGTTAAGGCAATGAACAAGGACGAACAAACGCCTCTTCACGATGTCGCGCGATCTGGCTCGAAAGACAAGGAAAGAGTTGTACAACAATTTATTGAGAAGGGTGCAAACGTTAAGGCAGTGGACAAGGACGAACGAACGCCCCTCTACGATGCCGCGCGATCTAGCTCGGAAGTCGCTATTTTGCAAATACTATCAAATACACCTCAAGATTTCGATCACTCTAATGATAGGGCTCTCTGGGCAGGACTAAAGACTTATAGAAAGTGCAGAGATATAAGTGACATTCTAACAATATCAAGATTGAATTCTCCAGGCCACTTCTTTATAGCAAGATTTGTCTCGGGGTTTTTAGAGGAGTATTATTTTGCCTTTGGATCAAGGATCTTGAATTGGATTAGCAAAATTTGCGAACGATCCTTACAGCTAGACGACAATACCTCTGAATCTCCTCTTAATATAGGAAATCCTCTTCTGCAAATTGAGCTACACGAGACTTATCGAAAGTCCACTAGAAGGAAAGTCGAGAGCCGCCATATTTCAACAAAACCTACAGGTATTGCCTCAATTCAAGAGACGATAGTTCTGGACGCGACATATGTTAGAATAGGAGGGCATCTTGAAACTGAACAACTGATATGGGAAATATCTACAAATTCCAAGGAGTTTGTCGTGGAAGTGAAGGCCGCTCTTGCTTGGACGTTATTTGTCTTGCAAAGTCCACCACATGATGCGAAGAGGCTTTTCTCTTGCACGCCGGTTTCTTTAGATATTGGACTGCCTGGAACCACTGAATTCGGACCAACCAAGACCGACTCTTACTGCTGGACATGTTTATTCCACTATGTCTGCATTGTCGAGCTTCCGTCATTGCGTTCCTCGATCCATTACGCCACAGAAGGCCTTGAGATAGATTTTCATCTTCTTTTGGAGCTAGCTTCTGTGGATCGGAAGATAGACACAGAGGATGGCTCTATTTTCTTCGGCTTTGACACTGCGCTTATCCCTTTGGCACCCCCTGAGAGCAGACGTTGGCATTTTTTAGTGACCAACGGGAGGCAAATCACATCGGCGCGTGTAAAGAGGGAGTTCTGTGGCTCTCGGCTTCAGGACAAAATAGGAGATGATTACACTAGAAATGTGTATGTTGGTTGGTGTGGCACTGCAGTGTTCGTAATCGACGCCAAGAACTCGAACACAATCTCTGTGAACAATATCAACATGTCTTCCAACGTACCTGAAGTTAAAAAGTACGAAGAATTAGTCGAGAGAAGCTCAGTCAAAGATGCATCATTTTTGGCCCATATAGAATTTCTAGGATCCAGCGTAGGTGCTACTGGCGGGAGCAAGAAGGAGAAGAAGTTTAAACTAGGCCCCGTTGTCGCCAAACGCACACTTCAGGGTAATTTTGAAGGCATTCTCACTTTAGCACGAACTACACCTTGCATATTATGGGATGAATTCGTGAAAAGATCTTGGCTTATCTTAGCTAGCTCGGTTTTGCTTTTTGCGTCGCTGCGCTATGTTAGATGGAAAAGGTATTCGTTCAAGAGCAAGCAAGATGGGCAATTTCAACTAGCCACGATTCATCATGCGAATGAGTCAATTGACCCCACAATAGAGGCTGAATCGACTTTGAGAAGAAGCCAGATGTTGCTAGTGCACGAAGCTAATGGGGAAACCGTCAACGATAGCTTATCGTTCGAGGATATTGTAAAGCAGATGTGGGTCGACATGTCAGATGGAGAGGATGTGTGTCGCAGCGACACAATTGGACTCAAAATCGAGAAAAAGGGATACCTCATTGGGTACGATATGAACGAAGCAATCTACTGCAAAAAGAAACAGCTAAGATTCAAAAATATCATCGAGTGTATAAAGAGTTGGCAACCTCTTGCTCTTCGGGAGGAATCTTAGGTCATATTTTGTAGAGAAATAGGGAATATAGTGCGCTACGACTCACCCATGGGATCGGACGATTGTTGCACTCAAAATTGCATCGAGGGCGCTCTAAGTTGTCTCTTTCAGGACTTGAGAACTTTCTACGGCGAGTGTTGGGACATTCCCCCGAATGCACCTGCTTCGCAACCAGACCTAGGATCGCTTCCAATTGGACAAGGTTATGAATGGATTTCCAACTGCTGCTACTTTCTTCATAAGCCAGAACATAACCACTGCTCAAAATGCCTGCAGTCGATAGTTGCGAAAATGTCACGAAATAAGAAGCTTCAAAAAAAAAATCTCCAAAAGTTTCAAATTGAGGAGGGCTCGAAGGAGAACGGCGATAAGTCGTTGCTATCTTCGCCGCAAAGGATCAATCACCTAATTATTACGTTTGGATCGAGAACAGAAGGCTGTGGGCGCAAGTAATAGCGAGCCTTCACGCATGTCGAGGCTATGGTTTTTGGATAGTTATATCGTGCACGATCCAGGAGCGGCGCCTCACCTCGCCAAAACGATCACACCATCGATCGCAGCACTCCTCACCCACGAAGTATAGCTTTTTGTTTTATGAGCACTTCTCACTTGGCAGCAGCTCCAGTCCGTGCATTGCCCCACTCCTAGCGTCGTTGGTGCTGGCCATCATTACGAGGGCGTTCACGTCAGCCCAGGCCCAAAAGCCCACTCGGAGTTTGTTCCGAAATATGTGCAGAGGTTGATCGATAACTCTTATGGTAGATGTCAAAGACAAATATGTTGAGAAACGGCCATTTCTCATTGACAAGGAACTTGTGCTGAGCCTCACTTGGCTTCACATGAAGAGCTGACAAGGGCTTCCTCAATAATTGGGCCCGACGAGACCAGCGTCGGTTGCCATAACGGGCTTCTTTTCCGAACAAGGATGGTGACTCTCGTGGGCTGTTTGAATCGAAGCATCTCATCCACACTCTATATTAGATTAATCACAAGTATAAGCGCGACTGAGTCGATGACACTCACGGGCGGGGCAGTCATATGGAAAGACCTTGGATGATCGCAAGCTGCAGCACGTCGTGATTTTGAAGAGCTTTAAAGGTATTGAGAGTTCTTGGCAGCTGGCGGCAACAACCCGTTAGCGCTACTTCGGACGCCTGCACCTTACTAAAGGCCCTTAAAGTATTCCCGAGGTGCAAATCATGGCTCACGATGCTATGGTCGTCTTACTGGCTAATTGTAGCGCCTCCTACTGTCGACTCATCTCGCTGTACCTGATGGCGAGGTTCTGCATCGAGTCGAGGGTGTTAGGATGCTTCTCGCCTAGGGTCTTCTTGTATGCTTTCACCACTCGCTCCGTTAGTTGCAGCGCTTCCTGTCGTCGACCCACCTCGCTATACACGAGGGCAAAGTTGCTGGCCATCTTCTGAAAATCTTCACCAATGTCTTGGACGAAGAAGATCTCATCGTCTCGAAACCCAAGGCATGCATCGACATGCGGCACCACAAATTGTTGGAATCGGTAGTTCGCAGTCTCAAAGGTCCATGGGATGGACAGAGCCATCGTCACAGTCGTTTGCCTTCAAATCGTATCTTCATTTGACTCACTCAGTCGATCTCGAGTCCATGCGTGTACAAGCGGATGGACGAAAATCAAATTGTCCTTGTCACGATAGATAAGAGAGGACGATAGCAGAACCGATGTCGCTGCCCGAAGAGGTAGACATCCCATTTCTTCCCGAATTGGCGGAGCAGCATCTCCAATTGATGTGAAGTCATCTAGTCGGACTGCCTCCCATCTTGTAAGCTACGCCATGCCCGGCAGAAGATCTCCTCCGAAATGCCCTTGTGGTGGAGGAAGCTGAAGACCTGAAGTAATGCAAGAGCGTCTTGTCTAGTCTTGGTCGACATCTCCTCGATCATGTGTCGTGACACCTCCCAAGTCGTGTACACTGTATATCGATAGTCCTCCTCGCCTTGTATGGCTGGCTCAGAAGTTTTGTGCGACGCCAAGAGTAAAGAGCGCGGTATTCCTCCAGCTTACAGTAGCCCTGTCGGATCATCGCTCCGGCCTGGGTGATCGCGAGCGCCAAAAACTCCAGCATTCGAACGATCGCTTTCGCAGCTGTTCGCATCGATCGATTGGATACGTCATTCGTTCTAGCTGTCTTGAGCAAGAGCATTACAGCTTCACTCATCGCCATCGCATCGAGCTCGTACGACATGATGGTGGCGTGAACCTTGCATCTCGGGTTGCGAGTCGTAATTAGCACAACGCCTCGATTCCCTATCGGAAAGTACGACGAAATGTCCATACGAGAATCGTCCGCATTGTCCAGGATCAGCGCCCATGGCTCGGATATGTTGGACAGCCATCGCTGGACAACAGACACCTAAGACTCCAACCCGCAGATTTCAGCCACCTGCAGATAGCCTCATTTTAGGCTCTCTGCACTGCTTGCGTTTACCCAGAATATCCCCCAGAATCTGAAGCACCATCATTACGAGAAGAGAAAGAACACAGACGGGGCTTGCCCACTCTTCGCCATGATCTTCCGCAAACTTAAGGCATACCTGCGTCTTGCCTGATTCGCCCAGGTCGTGGATCACAAATCTCTTTTGCTGTCGTTGTAGATTTGGCTTGGTGGATGGCAAGCAGCGGGCGTGTAGCTGTTCGCAGATCTCTTCTCGTCCAGTAAAGGCGAGGCTGGCGTTACGAGCCATCTCGAAATGCTTGTTACGGAAGCGAGAGATTGGCGTAATTGGACCTAGGACATGATCAGCTGGTCTTTACATGGCGCACTATCAAACGGGCAGCTCGCTAAGTACTTACTGGCATGATTGTGTATATCTCCGATGTGTACCCTGGCCTGCTGCGTCGCGTTGAATCTTTCTGCTCTATGGCCTCGCGATGGAGCTAGAGAAATTGGGCCAGCCGCACCAGTCAAGGTCGGTGACATTTAGGCAAACTTGAGGCCACCAGGTGCCGGCAAAAGTCGTGACCCCTTCTTGTTCGCTTAAATGGGTGACTAAGCGTGCAGCAAGGGGTCACGACTTTTGCTGGCACCTGGTGACGTTCCAAATGTGCCATTTTCCTCTCTTAATTTCCCATAAATCAATTGAACTTGTTAGAAAATGTCAAGGATGTAGGAACATCAATTGAATTTGGCAGAACCTCCAACCACTAGCGTCTGTCTTGATAGCGGTTTGCATGATGGATCACCTCGTGAGAAGAAGATGTATAAGTCCTGCACGAGTGCTCTTCCTTCAGCTGTTTTGTATACCAAAACGTTTGTCTCTCGTTGCCTTACCAATTACTTCCAGCTCGCCTCACCATCCACTTTGGACCAGCCCACATTTATTTCTGATATAATGGACTCTTTGACTGTTTACATGGAGACCTTTTGTCCCCATACAATACAAAAAGGATGGGACGACGCGATTGGGTTCGTCTTCGATCACAGTCCCCACCTGCCTCTTGCACCCAGTAGTCGATACTCCTACCCAAATAGAAGATGGATGATGCGTCGCCAATGGTATCTTGGGCAGGATTTTATGTTGCTTAGCTTTTTCCCGCGGAACTCGCCCACGACGATGTGGTTCGAGAATTAGCTTCGGCTTCTTTTCGATCGCTACAAAATCCATGCGACCTACCACCTCAATAGAGCCAATGATCCTGTTGTCGACGACTCCTTGGAGGAAGGTGTGTACGAAGAGATTCGAGAAGCGGCCGAAAAGGCCAAAGCACATTGTGTCCCTTAGATGGAAAGCTTCGAGGTATTCTGTGTGGCCAACGTTCGAATTAGACAGTTGGAGCATGAATATGCAGTAACTCGCATGGGGCTTCACCCTTTCCACGGCTATTATTCGAGCATTTAGACGTCATCGGCATCCCACAACTCGTCGCGTGCGACTCCACCACTCAATCTCGACATGCCGGCCATTGTTTCCGACAGCCCCGCCACCTCGTCCAGCATTCACGCAAGACTGTTTCGCGAAGTCTAGGATGGACTACTTTGGGTAAAGGGGTGATTATTTGGTGATATACTTAGGATGCTCGGCTCCTTGATAACCTTGCGTGCAAAGGAAATGGTTGTGACGAATGTAAACATAGAAACAATACCCAACTTATTGAGGAGATTATAATAATACTTTTTTGAACCACAAGTACGGCCGTTCGTTCGTTTTAGTGCCCCATCAATGAGGTCGTTGTATTCTTTCGGCGTTCTTGGGATCCTCCCAGACGCTCATTCGACAATCAATTGACGATCGACTTTCTTTTTTTGGTGATTCGGGCGGCCGGGTTTGGGGGGGTAGTGTTTGAATCCTTGACTGGTTTATCGACGGCAACTTGTTCCAGCTTGCGCTTTCGGGGTACGTCACTGGCTAGTTCACAGGTTAGCCCAAGAGCGTCAGGTAAAACAAGTGCAGTGTCAAACTCCCTTATCGGTGGTGGTACAGTCAATAACGAACAGGATAGTTGTAATACCCAAAGAGATCTCGGACAATGCATATTTCCATAGGCGAGCGATATTGCATTCGAGCTTCCTGGTCTTCTTGGATTTACAATAGATGGACTCGATTTTAGCGTCGAACGCAATGTCCTCACGTAATACCTTTAGAAACAGATCGAATCGTAGATCGTCTAGTGTAATATTCATAGTGGCAATGTCCAGAAGTAACAAGTCGCGTGGTCTACACCTCATGGTTCTCTCGGCGGTTCGCCTGGTGTACTCCAATATCACGTTACCAATAAGATTGGCATCAATCGCCATCCGCCCTGGCGCGGTCTGCTGTCTTCTCTTTCGGTTGTTGTTATATCTTTGAGCCCAATGGATCAAACACTGTTCCAACTAGGGTAAATTTACGCCCTCAAACATCGCAGGAAACATTTTAATAATTCGTGAAAAGCCAGGCTGCATTGCTTGTTTCGCCGTAATGTTGTTGATCTTCTCGTAGAGCTTTTCGAGCGCATTGATTTCTGCTTTCAGGACTGCGTAGATCTTGTGATACATGGGCTTATCAATGCCCAAGCCTGTTCGTATTCGATCATTGGTCCAATACTCGATATCCAATTCTTTCTAGACCTCTTCTCGTGTGCAGGTCTTCAAGGTGTCTGGCATGCCAGGCATTGTCTTTTGTTGGTTAGCTAGATGCTTCAACGCGGTATGCGATGCTTCTTGCCACGAGGTCCTCTTTTAGGATCGAGAGCTGTATTTCACGCGCATTCGATGTATATCAATGACCTTTTTGAGGGTATATCGTAAATACGTGCGAGCTTTATCGACATACTCGTAATAAAGAAACGCGTCGGGTGGAGATACACGGCGAACATTAATCCTGGAAAAGCCCTAGGTCTCATCTGAGGTAGGCTTCAAACAAAGTAATTGTATGCAGGTAGACGTCTCGCTTTAATCAAGAAGTGTTAGATTGTCGACTTCGCGTTTGTATAGATCAAGCTTGAGGGGTTTCTGTCGATAATACACATAGCGAGCAACAAGTATTGACCATCGTTGCATTGGTAGTTCAATGGATTCGTCTATAGCAAAATCCAATAATTATATCGGAACGTTTTGAATAAATCACGACATTACCAGAGCTCATGCTCTATTGTTATAAACTATAGCTGGCAAAATCTTCGGATAGTCTCTATCGTTTGAAAGCGTAACTCCTCCTTTGTAGTTGTATCAATTTGCTCAAGAGTGGAAGAAGATACGCTTCGAACATGTCAAACATGCTAGACATGCCTTACCCTGAGGCGTGTCGATAGCAGTGCAAAGACGCTCTTTAACGGGGCGAATATTGGCGTTAAGATGGGAACGGAACAGCGACATTTGGTAAATGGAAGCGTGGTCGTAGAATTTCTATAACATTGGATTAAAATCTTATTTTTGCGAGTGGTGTCGCTTTTAACTTACTACACCTTATCATCTTATTGATAAGATTAGGAAATGGTTCTTTATCGACACAACAAACTTTGCACTTGCCATAGGTGGAAGTATGCCGGGCATTTGGGTGTGCGCCTGTGGCTTGACAGATCTTCCATGCGTCCCTCTTCTTGCATACAGTGCACTTATGGTAGCTGTGTTCATTATTCATATGGGCGCAAGCATTACCACGAAATGCGCATAGACCAGTCTGGCTGGAGGACCAGTCAAGCTGGGCCGGGCGAGACTGGTCACCACGCACATAGGTCGTGTCTCTGGGCATCTAGCAGAGACCAGTCTCACCACTAGGGGAGGGGCTGCACCATGACTGGTCCTTTCGAAGTACCACGAAATGCGCATAGACCAGTTTGGCTGGAGGATCAGTCAAGCTAGCCCTCGAGGCCGCCACGAGTGGTGTTTCTGGCTAGCAAAGACCAGTCCAGGGGTGCACCATTGGTTCAGTCGAAGTACTGCAATTTCCAGAACATGATATAATTCAAGAGTGAAAACGTTGTTTTCAAATGACAAGCTCTATGAAGATGAAAAAAGCAATGACATTCTACAAAGACTCGGTACTAGATCGCGCAACTTTGGAGAATTTCCTCTCGCCAATATCTAGGCTAGTCTCGTCCCCCAATAGACCTCATAGGATGGCAATTGGCGAAAGAGAGCTCGCTCGATTACGTGGGGGTCTTGTGGACCACTTCTGCATGGTTTTGAAGATGCATCTTGTCCTTGAGATCAATGTTGCATCGCGAATGGGGGCATGCAATAGACTGCCCATCTAAATGATGGCGAAGGTGCTTTCGATAGAAGTGTAGTTTCAAATCGCCATGACTAGAGAAGACCACAAACGTCTTGGCGTCGACAGCTCTTCATTGCCTAGGCAAAAGATACACTAAGTCGACATGCATTCGATCGAAAGAGACGTCGAGAGACTTGATCGTCAAACAATGACTTGCGCGATCTCCTCTTGTTTAGACTTGATCGTGGAAGAGTTCTTCCTGCGTCGAAAGCCTTGGCTTTCTTGTAATCGACACAAGGCTGTTAAGGCATTGATGGTTGCGCCCCTTCTTTGGCATTTCTCTTCAAGGGAGTTGGTGACGAAGGTGAAGAGTGTTTCAATGGCACGAACGCGCTCCACAAAATTATATTCTTTTGCCCTCTTCTCTAGCTCTTCTAGCATGCCCCTTTCTTGCCTAAGCCAACGATGAAAGAGAAGAACTTCAACGACGACGCATTGTTTAGGTAAATTTGGCATGAGATCGCGAACAAATAGATTCTATCTAACTTTGTGTAAGTTCGAATGCCTCGCAACGTTTAGAGTTTTGAGAGGATTTTAGCATCTTGGCAATATTGGTTCTAGGCTTTCTAAGCGCATTTCGCTAGGAAAAGAATAAATAAGTATGGCGACGATCTCGCAGCAGTTTATTCTCCTTGCTACATCCTCGACTCTCAAGTTAACAACAAAACCTTCACACAGCATAGCGAAGCTTCGACTTACTTTATCGATTCTTACGAGACATCCTTATCGAAGTACTTAAAGCTTAGAACTACATAAAGGAGTGTCACGTATCTCTAAAAAAACACATTGCTGCAAAGGCGTTGCGCAAGCTCAAAAGTATTCTAGACCCTCGCAATTCTTCGTGAAGACTATCATGGAACCTGTAGTGACAATACTATATGGTGTTAGTTGCACTTTGGAACAGTCATCGATCGCCCATTCTTTTCTACGCGAGTCGATCTATCCCTTTTATCTTCACGTTGCCCTTTGACTTGTGCATCAAACTCTCGCACTAGTCGTGTCGCGTTTCGCAATTCGCTATCGAACATCCACGTATTCTTTTAGCGCACCATGTATTCGCAACCCCTTTTCGTCCATCTCTTGTTAACAATCTTCACGATCTCCTAGTTCTTCTCTTCATCTTGTGCTAGATCTCGCTGGCCCTCCCACTTAAAAAATGGGGAAGTGATGGCGATAACGTTCGAGGAATTGATAGTCGTTGCTGCTTCGTAATCGTCTTCGCACACAGTCTACTTATCTCGATCCTAGGATAAAACAATACTAGGAGTGGTCGAACAATCAAGGAATGAGGTGGTGGGTTCGATGGCAGTATGAGGATTTAAGCAATCGTGCGTCTTAGGTTGTTTCCTCGAGTGGGAGCTTGAGCGATGTGCGATACTAGTCTTAGACTCAACGCTCGTGGCCCTCATGGAAGCGTCGGTTTCGTTGGTCGTTTCGTCGTCATTCTCAATCACGAGAGGGTTGTCTAAAGTATGTTAGGAAATCCCGAATGTTTATTAGAAACGCGCTGTCAGCGCTCATCTTAATTATCGCCAAGCTCACTAGATTGACTTGAATTTGTATTCTTGCGTTGCTGGTAGAATCGCGCAAAGGGATTTCTAAAGATAGGTCGAGGAGACGACTTGACCACCAAGAGAGATCGGCGATGCCTGGCGAGGTCATTCACGTCATCGTCGTCGATATCATTTGTCTCGTCGATCACGATCGAGTCTTCCTAGAAGCGTCAGACGCGCCCACGGCGATGGAGACCTACGCACTCATTTGCACATCGAATCTTTTTCGATCTATGCGCACTTTCGCCACCCTCATTCAAACCTGCATTGTTCGTTGTGCGCTTGGAGGAATCTTGAAGGCCTGTGGCGCCTCTAGTCGTTACAAATTCGTCAAGGCACCTAGCCTCTTCATCCTCCCACTCCTCTCCTTTGTGCCCTTTCTTTTCCCCCCCATCGATTGTGTGGTGAGGCTCAGTATCTTTGTGAGCATCGTCGCTTGATTCGCAGGTTTGTATATCGTATATTGGCGAGAAGCGATTATTAGGGGGTAGAGGAGAATCGAAGATGGAATCGTTTGTCATCTGGTCGAGGATGGAACATCTAAATCGACGTCATCTGTTAGTATTGGAATTAGCGAGTGGGGGTTTAGGGTCGCACCTAGCCCCTAAGTCTGTCGCGTTTGCAGAGGGCGCTAGACTCCACATAAACGATGAATGAGTTTGATCTATCGTTGAATGTGCTGTATGATCGTGGAGTGAGAACTGCTTCAAAACCGATGATTGGGAAGTGGATGGCAAGGTTGTCGAAGCTCGAAGAGAGAGTGGGATGATGTTGTCCCAATTTCTATTGTTCTCGTGGCGACCTTCGCTGTAATGGCTTCTGACACACTTGAGGGTTTCTGAGTTCGTTAGATCATCTTTATTAATATTGGATTCTACATATCTGCATCCCCACCTCTAGTGTCTCCAGCGATTTCGCCTTTGTGCTGGAAGGTCACCATAGAATTCTTGCCAGTCGACTTAGTCGTGCTAGGAGGTTGGTAGAATTTAACGTTGTCCAAATTAATTGTGGCCATCGTATCATGCAAGCGCAAAACAGCCAAGAAAAGGTATGAATGGACGTGAAACTTGGGCTCGAGATTGCAGTTGAAAATCTAGAGTAGACAAGAGGGGGCAGGACGAAGGTTATATGCATTTCTAATTCTTGCAAAGGCGCCATCGAAAACCCCTTCTCCAATCAATGGATTTCTAAGGACCAATTCGAGCGGCATCGTCTTCGTTGGTGTCGTGGGTGCCTCCTCTTCTCCAATGCCATTCATCGACGATCGCTGGCATCGTCGTTCGATCGCCAAATCGAACACACTTGATCCCTACTCTTGTCTTACTCTTTGCGACATTCTCCAACTTAGCTCTCAACCAATACATGCTCGTATTCGACCTATATCGCCCAAGTCGCTAAGCGCTGCAACTTTTCGAGAAATGTTCATTCGCTAAGTTTCGTCGATTGCTGTTGCCTAGATCTTCAAACTTAGATTCTTGCGATAAATTAGCGACATCGCGCCCTTCACAACATCTACGCAAAAGCTAGACCAACGTTTCGAAGCCACGTCATCAAATCATTGCGATCACGACATCTTTGTTGACGCAACTTGTCGATCGAGGCAGGAGCCATCTTCTAAGAATTTCATTGATTGACTTCGACTCACCATTGCTATTTAGCTCCACGCTCAGCCCCCTAGCGCCATGCCATCAAATTCTTGCTCGAAGGCGATCCTTATAAAAGCGATCGATCAGGCATACTTGTTGAAAGACCGAGGGGTGATGATAAGGGGTGAGGCATTTTCTTCGTTGATTGTGCAGCAGCCGTGCTCTTGTTCGCCATTTGCTTCGTCTCTGCGATCGACACTAGCTAAGAGGCCTCAACCAATGTCGCAGCAGAGTTCAAGGTCAGCTAAACGATGATAAAACGATGGCTGGCGAAGGGAAGTGAGGGTTCGACGGTCTAGAGCAGTCGAATTCAACGCCAGGAACCCTTTAGCTCGCCCTAAGCACGAATCATCTTCGATTGGGCTGAGCAGAAGCAAAGAGTGTAGAGACAACGAGCAACTTTTGAGAAAGAGAGAGAGAGAGAGAGAAGCGCACGATTCTGCTGCTCGCTCGAAGGCTTTTGAGGGGATAGGCAATGTCTGGCAAGGGCGAGGGACGACCTGTCGAGAGATCGAAGGCCAATGGTGACACGAGATCGCGGGTGTCGATGCCTCATGCGAAGCCGCGACATAGCAATCGATGATCGGCGATGGTCGATAAATGATGAGGGGCGCAGGCCGCTGCAGGAGCGAGGAGGATGGCCAATGTGAGAAGGAAAGAGGCAGAGAAGTGGACGAGCAGCGAGGGGACGACGCGTCTTTATACCTCGAGAAAGCGACGGGTGGGGCGATGCAGGGCGCCTTGCCCGAAACGAGCGCGCCAAACCCAATGGGGCGGCGGTTTGCCTGGAAGCAGGAAGGGGCGGCCCTTTCACCAGGACGGAGATTATTAAAAAAATTAACTTTTTTAGATTTTTTGTTAAACAATATAGAGTATATATAAATTTCGAAAAATTACAAGCAATTAAAAAATAAAAACTATCTATTAATATTAAAAAAAATTAATTTTTTCTAGATTTTATAAATTATAACAAGAAATTTATTAAAAACTATTTTGCTAATACAATGTTATTAACAAATTTTACAAAAAAGAAAATATCGTAAATATAGAACTTAATAGAAGAAAAATTATTTCAAATTTTTAAATTAAAATATTTAAAAAAATTAGTATTAAAAATATACAATGTATAGTTGTTAAATAGAATTAAAATCGATATATTAAATTTAATTATTAATATATGTTTTAGTTAAAAATATAAAAATATTTAATATTTAATAATATATTTTTCGAAAAAACTTTTGTTAATCGAACAAAATTATATTATTTACAACAAAAAACTATTTACTATTGTAGTTTGTCTAGTATGATCGTTGAATCAAGTCGAACACTTTTTTCTTAATTCGATTCACCCTCTTGGGCCTCGTAGGGTTGGGCCAGGGTTAAGGCGCGAACTCGACTCTAGGGTCGAGTTTCGTTGAGTCAATGCCAAGAACTTAAGCTAACTTCGTCGCGTTAGCATTCGCTTCGCTTCGCTTCGCTTCGCTTATCTTATCTTATCTTATCTTATCTTATCTATGCGCTAGCTCGATTAGATTAGCGCAAGAGTTCACGCTAATTATATGCGATTAGCGTGGACTCTACGTTAGTTCAATTGGGCTAGCGCGTTACGTGACGTCACGTGATCGAATGAATCGAGTTAAACATTCGACGCGCATTCTTCGCTCGCCCCACCCTATTGGGCTAGGAAATTTGCCTGACCCTAGGGTCAAGGTTGGGCGAGTTAACTCGATCGAATTGAAACTCGATCCAACTATCACACTAAGTTTTTCTATAAATTATAAAAAATATATATTAAAAAATTATTAAAATTTACAATTTTTACAAATTATAAATTTTTTTTGTACTTTATAATTATTAAACAATTTAACAAAAAACAAATACAATAGTTAGAGCAACTCGAATAATACAAATTTAAAATATAATATATATTAGACAAAAATAATAACAAAACAAATATATTTAGCAAAAAAAAAATTATATAGAAACAAAAAAATTGTTTAATTATAATATATTTAAAATTAACAAAAACAAATTATTAGTAGCAAATAAATACAAACTAAATACTATTTTACAAATACTTAGAAACAATAAAAAAAAAATCGATAATAAAAAAAAATTAGATATTTATCGACAAAATCGACAAATATATAAAGAAATACTATAATAGATTCTTGCAAAAATATTCGAAAATAATTAAAAGTCTTTAACTTTTATATTAATATTGTTAGTTTTTTTAAATAAAACAAG
>JAABUQ010000728.1_pt1 | contig 75841 bp, 66 predicted proteins | sample 5560001 | NCBI WGS metagenome assembly JAABUQ01 (sample SAMN10711888, study PRJNA513371) | rock metagenome | isolation source: Antarctica rocks | place: Antarctica: Victoria Land, Finger Mt nord | collected 2015-12-18 | reverse complement strand
GAGCCCCACCACGCCTTACTGATCGCCGATCGGATCGGTGGGGCTCGCTGCGCTCGACCCACCCTACATGTTAAATTCTTTCAAGTCGCCGGCCCCCGCCCCATCTCTCCACGGAGCCGCAGCCATGAGCCGTCGTCGAGCGTCGAAGGTCCTCGCCCTGGTCGCCGCGTCCGCCTCCGTCCTGGTCGGCGCCTGGTCGGCCTCGGGCGAGGAGGGGAAGTGGATCTCGCTGTTCAACGGCAAGGACCTGGAAGGCTGGACGGTCAAGATCAAGGGCCATGAGTCGGGCGACAACTTCGCCAACACGTTCCGGGTCGAGGAGGGCGTGCTCAAGGTGGCCTACGACGGGTACAAGAGCTTCGATGGGAAGTTCGGCCACCTCTACACCAAGCAGAAGTACGGCAATTACCGGCTCCGGATCGAGTACCGCTTCACCGACCCCCAGTGCCCCGGCGGCCCGGGCTGGGCCACGAGGAACAGCGGGGTGATGATCCACAGCCAGTCGCCCGAGAGCATGCGGAAGGACCAGGACTTCCCGGTCTCGATCGAGGTCCAATTCCTCGGCGGCAACGGCATGGCCGAGCGGCACACCGGCAACGTCTGCACGCCGGGCACGAATATCGTCATGAAGGACAAGCTGATCACCCAGCACTGCATCGACTCGTCGTCGAAGACCGTGCCGCTCGACCGCTGGGTGACGGCCGAGGTCGAGGTCCACGGCGCGGGCCAGATCAAGCACAAGATCGACGGCGAGACCGTCATCGAGTACGAGAAGCCCCAGTACGACCCGGCCGACGGCGACGGCCGCAAGCTGATCGTCGACGGCGTCACCCTGATCACCGAAGGCCACCTGGCGCTCCAGTCGGAGAGCCACCCGATCGAGTTCCGCAAGGTCGAGATCATGCCGCTCGACAACTGATCGATGAGGGACACTTCGCGATGACGCCGGCCCTGATCCTCGCCCTCGCCGCCCTCGGCTCCGACCCGGTGCCGATCCCGGTGTCATACCCGACGACCTTCAAGGAGGCGAAACCGGGCTATGCCGCCAAGATCGCGCCGATCCTCGAAGCCCGGTGCGTCGGCTGCCACAACGGGGCAAGCCCGAGCGGCAAGCTGTCGTTGGAGGTACCGGCCGCGATGCTCAAGGGGGGCAAGCGCGGCCCGAGCTTGGTGGCGGGCGACGCCGACGCCAGCCTCCTGTTCCGCCTGGCCGCCCACCGGGCCGAGCCGGTGATGCCGCCGGCCGAGAAGGGGGATCACCCCCCCTTGACCCCGGTCGAACTCGGCCTGCTGAAGCACTGGATCGACGGCGGCGCCCGGGACGACTCGGCCGAGCCCGCCGGGGGGCCCAGGCCGGTGCCGGTCGGGACCCTGCCCGAGTCGATCCGCTCGATCGTGGCGGTCGACATCTCGGGCGACGGCAGGCTCGTCGCGGCCGGCCGGGGGGATCGCGTGGCCGTCTTCGAGGCGGCCACCGGCCGGCCCTTGGCCGACCTCGGCGGGCACCGCGACCTGATCCAGTCCGTCCGGTTCACCCCCGACGGCAAGCACCTCGCGGCCGGGGGCTACGAGGTCGCCACGCTCTGGGACGTCCCGGTCGACCCGGCCTCGCCCTGGCCCGAGCCCCGGACTTTCGGCCCGCACGCCTTCCGGGTCCTGGCCATCGACTTCAGCCCCGACGGCCGGATCATGGCTACCGGCGGCGGCGACCCCGCGCGGTCGGGCGAGGTCAAGCTCTGGGACCTCGCGACCGGCAAGCTCGTCCGATCAGTCGACGGCCTCCACACCGACACCGTCTGCGGCCTCCGGTTCCACCCCGACGGGACCAGGCTGGCCACCGCCTCGGCCGACCGGTTCGTCAAGGTGATCGCGGTCGAGGATGCTCGCGAGCTGAAAGCCTTCGAAGGGCACACCGGGCACGCCCTGGCGGTCGACTGGTCGGCCGATGGCAAGCAAATCGTCAGCGGCGGGGCCGACAACGCCCTCAAGGTCTGGGACCTCGAGACCGGCGACCTCCTCCGGACCCTCTCGGGCGCGGGCAAGCCGATCACCAGCCTCCGATGGGTGCCCAATCGCCCGCTCGTCGCCGGCGCCTCGGGCGACGCCACCGTCCGCTACTGGAACCCCAACGGCGCCGGCAACGTCGTGCGGACCTTCGCCGGCCCGGTCGACTACCTCTTCGGGGTCGCCACCTCGCGCGACGGAAAGCTCGTCGCCGCCGGCGGTGCCGACGGGACCCTGTACCTCTGGAACGGCGACGACGGCAAGCTGATCCGCAAGGTCGAGCCCGGCCCGGCTACCAAGTGAGCGGAGGGGCTCAGGCCGCGATCGGCTCTGCCTCCGGGTCGTCGCGGGTCCGGTAGAAGTGGCGGGTCAGGACCCCTCCCAGCGTCGCGAAGGCCAGGCACAACAAGCCATTGACGATCCGGCGGAAGCTGCGTGGCGAGCCTTCGTTGAACTGGATCATCCGGTCGGGCCGGGTCCAGATTTCCCAGGCGGTCGGGGGGGCGACCGGCTGGCCGTTGTCGGCGAACGCCCCGACCAGCACCACTTCGCTCGCCTTGCCGTCGAAGGTGATCCGAGGTCGCGACGAGGCGACGACGCCCGGGTTCGGCCTGGCCGGGAGCGTGTATGGGTAGAGGAAGTCGGCGAGCGGGACGACGAACAGGTTCTTGCCCACGCCGGAGAGCGGCTCCGGGCCGTAATGGGCCAGGAAAAAGCTCCAGCCGAGGGTGGCGAAGCCGACCGCGAAGGCCCGCCGGGCCGCCCGGGAGTAGACCGCCCGGAGGATGGCCAGGACCAGCGTCATCGCCATCAGCGAGTAATAGGTGTTGCCCCACAACGGGGAGGGCGAGACCAGCGCGGCCAAGGTCATGCCCACCAGGGCGACGATCGCCAGCAGGCCGCCGATCGAGGCTCGGAACCGGGGCCTTGGCATGGGCGTGTCCCGCGCGGGTCGGTCGGATCGAGGATGATCGATGTTGGCCCAGATCAGGGGCCGGGTCAAGGCTGGGGCGTCGGCGTCGGCCCGGTTGTTAAACGGTGGCGGGACGCATGGGTCGTGCCGATGATGGAGGTTGGGCCGGTGGCGGTTGGCGGGCCCCTCGGACTTCGGGTTGTCGGTTTCGGCGACCCGGATTACGATCCGCCATCCTGACATCGCCCGGGCCCCCTCACCCCGGATCCGCGCCCGCCTCGGGCGCGCCGGAGGGATCGGCTCTCGTCAGTTCCTTTCAGGGAAGAAGGGAAGACTCGCGTGGTCGCCACGGTCGAACAACTCGCCGCCCTGGTCAGGGGCCGGCTCGAAGGGGACGGCAACGTCCCGATCCACTCGGCCAGGCCGGTCGGCGAGGCCGGGCCCGGAGACATCACCTTCATCGAGAGCGAGCGATACGCAAAGCTCCTGAAGGCCTCGCCCGCCTCGGCGGCGATCGTCGGGCCCCACTTCCGCTCGATGGCCAAGCCCGAGATGCCGGTGATCGAGGTCGACGACCCGATCACCGCGTTCATCGCGGTCCGCTCGCACCTCGTCGGCGTCACCCGCCCGCGCTGGGTGGGCGTCCACAAGATGGCGGCGGTGGCCGATTCGGCCGCGATTGGCCCGGATGTTGCGATCCATGCGTTCGCGACGATCGGCGAGGACGTCGAGATCGGCGAGGGGGCGACCATCCACCCCGGCGCCGTCATCGGCGACCGCTGCAAGCTCGGCAAGGGGGTGATCATCCACCCCAACGCCGTGCTCTACGCCGACGTCACCCTCGGCGACCGCGTCCAGGTCCACTCGGGCTCGGTCGTCGGCGGCGACGGCTTCAAGTACCACATGGTCGACGGCAAGCACGTCAAGGTGCCCCACACCGGCCGGGTCGAGGTTGGCGACGACGTCGAGATCGGCTCGAACTGCGCGATCGATCGCGCGACCTTCGAGACGACCTTCATCGGCGAAGGGACCAAGATCGACAACCTGGTCATGGTCGGCCACAACAACAACATCGGCCGGCACAACCTGCTCTGCGGGCAGGTCGGCGTGGCCGGTTCTTGCAAGACCGGCGACTACGTGGTCATGGCCGGGCAGGCCGGGATCAAGGACCACACCGAGATCGGCGACCGGGTCATGATCGGCGCCCAGGCGGGGGTCCATCGGAACATTCCGGCCGGCCAGAACGTACTGGGATCGCCGGCCATCCCGATCCGCGAGCAGCGGCGGATCTTCCAGATGATCGCCCGCCTGCCCGAGATGCACAAGCAGCTCCGAGAACTCGCCGCCCAGCTCGCCTCGGTCGCCGGCCCCAGGCCCTCCGCACCCCTCGAACCACCCCACGACGACCCGACCGGTTTCTGAAAGCCCGGGCCCCGTGGCCCGCCCCGGCCGGGTCGCCACCGCCCCTCCGTCGTTGGGAGCCTCCGCCCATGTTCGCCAAGAATCGATCCGCCCCACTGGCCGCCGTGCTCGCGCTGGTCGTCGGGACCTCGGCCACCGGCGCCGACGACGTGGTCGTCCAGCCCAACGGGACCGTCGTCAAGCCGATGCCGAAGCGGAAGCAGCGGAAGCTCGAGCGGAAGATCCAGAAGCTCACCGGCGGCGACGTCGTGGTCGAGGGGACCCCGGTCGTCCCCGTCCGGCCCAACCGGTTCCTCAAGCCGATCCAGCCCAGGCGCGAGGTCCGGGTCGTCACGCCCGGCCCCGCCCCCCGGATCATCGAAGGCCCGGCCCCGATCGTGACCAACACGCCGATCCCGGCCGACTCGACCACCAGCAGCTCCAACCGGCCGATCTACAGCAACTCCAAGCCGAGCATCTCCCGCACGCCGATCATCACCGAGACGCCGGTCTCGATCGGCACGCCGATCGTCTCGACCCCCTCGGCCCCGTCGGGCACCGTCTCGGCGCCGGTGACCGGCCCGGACTCGTCGGTCAACCCGGCCAAGGGGGCCGACCCCGTCCCCGCCCCGGCCGAGGTCATCCCGCCGCCGGTCGAGGTCGTCCCCCCGCCTGTCGAGCCGGCCCTGGAGCCGGTCAAGGCGCCGAGGGATTCGGCCTGAGCCCGGTCGGTGGATCTTCCGCGAAACCCAGGAGGAGGCGGACCTTTGGCGCTCCTGTCGTCGATCCAACGAATCGGGCCTCGGCGCCGGCCGGAATCGTGCCGGGCCGAAGGTCGGATCGGCCTGCTGGCCGGCAGCGGCCGGTTCCCGATCCTCTTCGCCGAGGCGGCACGGCGGCACGGCCTGGAGGTCGCCTGCGTCGGGATCAAGTATGAAGCCCCGCCCGAGCTGGCCGCGCTCTGCGACTCGTTCGAGGTCGTGGGCGTGTCCAGGCTCGGCGGGATGATCCGCTCGTTCAAGCGGCGCGGGGTCGGCCGGGTCGTGATGGCCGGCAAGGTGACCAAGAGCGTGATGTACACGCCTGCTCGGGCCCTCCAGCTCTGGCCCGACCTCCGGATGGCCCGGTTCTGGTACCGGAACCTGCGGGACAAGCGCGACGACTCGATCCTGCTCGGGGTGATCGCCGAGTTCGAGCGGGACGGGATGGGATTCGCCTCGGCCCTGGACTATTGCCCGGAGTTGCTCGTGACCCAAGGCGTGCTCACCCGCCGGCGGCCCAGCGCCGCCGAGCTCAAAGACGTGGCTTTCGGCTGGATGCTGGCCAAGGAGATGGGCCGGCTCGACGTCGGCCAGTCGGTCGCGATCAAGGAGAGCGCCGCGGTCGCCGTCGAGGCGATCGAGGGGACCGACCGCTGCATCGAGCGGGCCGGCCAGCTCTGCAAGGCCGGGGGCTGGACCCTCGTCAAGGTCGCCAAGCCCCAGCAAGACATGCGGTTCGACGTGCCGACCATCGGCGTCACCACCGTCGAGAACCTCCACAAGGCCGGTGCCAAGGTCCTCGCCATCGAGGCCGGCAAGACGATCGTCATCGACCAGCCCGACGTCGTCAAGCTCGCCGACCGCTACGGCATGACCATCGTCGCGCTCGACGACGGACACACCGGCGGTTGAGCCCGATGTCCCTCTACCTCAACCCTCCCCCACAGGTGGGGAGGGAGCCAGGTTCGAATTGGTCTCTTCTGGCTGGACTTTCAAGCTGAGAACTGGTTAGGCGGCGTTAACGTGGCGTTGGGCCGTAGCGTCGCGAGCCGGAGTCGGTGGTTGAAGCTGGCGAGGAAGTGCTGAAGCACCCCGGAATGGCCGAGGATGGTCCTGGGGCCGTTGTAAAATCCGACCATCGCCGACCAGCGAGCGACCGATCGTCGCCTCCGTAGCTCCAGGTCGATCGTTCCGAAGACGGCCGAGACGGATTCTCCTCCGATCCCCGCGAATCTTGCCCTCATCCCGGACTCGATGACCACCCCGAGCGGGCCGATCAAGACATCGGGCAAGAGGGTGTCGTCCGCCCCGGTGTCCAGGAGGCCGTCGGCCAGGGCATCCCCGCCGGGGCCGATGAACCGGATCGGCACGGTCGGTCGGTACACGAGCGATTGATAAGTCGCCCCGATCCCTCGGACCGGGTAGCCCTGGTACGAGAATCTCATTCGAGGCCGGTCGTCTGCCGCGACTCGATCGGGGGCACCCAGTCGTAGATGAATCGAGAGTGTCCGGACCGCTCGGCGGCGGCCCGGACCTCCTCGGCGGAGTCGCCGACGGCGAGGACGCGAGTCTCGTCCTCCGACCAGGCGAGCCACTTGCCGGCGTGTTCCCGACGGATCAGCGCCTGCGGCGAGTCGTCTTGTGGTGGCCGGGTTGAAGGCGTTCGCGTCCTTGGATTGGCCATGCGTGTTCCTCCCGCTCGGTGTCTATCGGGGCGATGCGCAATCGACCGCCCCTTGCCACTGTAGCGAGCCCTCGTCGGACTTGGACCCCTAAAGCTGTTACTTCCCGGCCTTCTCCGTCGCCAGGTCGGCCGGGGCGTCGAAGGGTTGGGGGACGGGGCGGACGATGCTGTTGTCGTGGACGAGGGCGGCGGACTTGCCGACGAAGAAGTCGCTGTTGCGGGCGACTTCGAGGTTGAAGACCGGCTGGACCTGGTCGGGGCCGATCGACTCGACCCGCTTGACGCCGCCGAGGAGGCGGATCGGGTCGCCGACCTTGAGGTCCCGGGCCATCGTCCAGCCTTGGCCGGCCTTCCAGAACCGGTGGATGCCGATGACGACGATCCCCTCGCCGCCGAGGCCGACGCGGAGGGTCTCGGCCGGGGGGCTGTGGTAGGTCGCCACCGTCGGCTGGTAGCTGAGCAGGCCGGTGGCGGTGTCCTGGGTCAGGACGCGGTCGCCCATCCTGATGGATTCGATCGGCCGGGGGCCGTCGATGGTCTGCACCGGCGTGCCGGCGCCGAAGCAGTCGTAGGCGTTGCTCGGGTTGGTGATGGTCTCGAAGATCGTCGGCTTGAAGGCGGCCTTGGTCGAGCCCGACTTGAAGGCGTACCCCTGGCGGTCGGTCCACCAGGCCATCCAGGCGTCGCGCTCGGTGCCGAGGTCCCGCCCGGTCAGGCCCTTGAGCGCGGCCTGGGCGAGCGCGTTGGTCGCGTTGATCTTCAGGTTCCGGGCTTCGAGGATCTGGACGTCGCGGAGGAGCGGGGCGTTGGCGGCCTCGGTCCGGGCCTCGACGTTGTCGACCTCCCTCAGGCGGGCGGTCACGGACATGGCGATGGGGGCCTCGTAGCTCCGGGCGACGTTGACCTTCTCGCCCTCGATGAAGAGGACCCCGCGCGAGCCCGGGCCTTCGCTGGGCTTGACGGCGTACTTGATCGGCTCGTGGAGCAGGTCGATCAGGGGGCTGAGGATGCCCCGGAGGTCGCGCCGGCGGAGCGTCTCGATGGCGGTGCGGCGGACGGCCTCGCCGTCGCCGTAGACGGACAGGGCCGCGAGGGCCCTGGAGGCGTCGTGCGAGTCGACCTGGCCGAGCAGCCGGACGGCCAGGAACTGGTCGCGGGCGTCCCCCTGGGCGAAGACCTTGCCGATCGCCGGCACGGCCCGGGGGTCGCTCAGGGCGTCGAGGGCCTCGATCGCGGCGGCCCGCCTGGTGACCTTCGCGAGGTCGCCCTTGAGCTTCTCGAGGTGGGGGAACCAGTGCTTGTCGGCCCTGGCCTGGGCCTCGCGCTCGGCCCTGAGGGCGTCGATCTGGTCGGGCCGGAGCCAGCGGTTCTCGTACTTCCGGCAGCCGAGCTTCTTCCAGGCGGCTTCGCGGGACGGGTCGAGCCGGGTGACGTTGGTGTAGTGGGCGTTGGCCTCGGCGGCCAGCCCTTGCTCCTCGCACCAGGCGGCGAGCCTGGCGTGGTCGTCGGCCGTGCTCGGGGTCCTGGCCCGGCGGGCGTCGTATTCGAGCCGCTTGGCCTTGAGGGTCGAGTCGGCTTCGAGCCGGGCGGCGACGGCTTCGGGGCTCCCCCATCGACCGCCTTCGGAGACCAGGCCGAGCAGCCCCCGGGCGCCGGCGTGGCCCGGGTTGACCAGGACGGCGAGGGCGAGGTGGCGGAGCTTCTCGGCCTCCAGCCCGCGCGACTCGCACCAGAGGGCCAGGCGGACGTTGGCGTCGGCGTCGCGGCCCGCCTTGTCCCGGGCGGCCTCGTAGGCCGATCGATCCGGGTTCGAGGGGGGCGAAGCGTCGGCGGGGGCGGCCGCGATCAGGCCGCAGCAGGCCAGGATGGCTCCGATCAAGGGAGGGCCTCCGAAGCAAAGGGGAAGGGTCGGACGGGGACGGATCGAGGGGGTCAGCGGGACGCCGGGCGAGGGCCGGTCGGCTCGTCGCCCTGGCGGAGATGGCGATCGAAGAACTGGGCCGCCCGGCCGGTGGCGTCGGCGAAGGTGGCGCCGTCGAAGTTGTGGCCGGAGCCCTTGTAGACGTGGATGGCGTTGGGGACTTCCAGCTCCTCGAGCCGCTCCTGATACTTCTTGATCAGGGCCGCCGGGGTGCTCGTGTCCCTGGCGCCGTGGAGGATCAGCAGGGGGGGGATCTTCTTCCGGGGCGTGCCCGGGGCGTAGGCGCCCGAGACGTTGACCATGGCCTTGACCCGGGGATCGCGGCTCCCCTGGATCGTCGCGAGGTTCGCCCCCATCGAGTAGCCGATGAAGCCGACGCGCCGGGCATCGACGTTCGGCTGGGTCGAGGCGTAGTCGACGGCGTCGTTCACCGCGGCCATCCACGAGTCGTACTCGCCGGTCCGGAACGGGGCCCCGACCTTGTGGTCGGTCTTCTCGAAGATGTGGGGGATGAACGCGACGTAGCCTCGGGCCGCCAGGGTCGCGGCGATCTGGCGGAAGACCTGGCCCGTCGCCTGTTCGAGCCCGCCCGAGCCGTGCAGGAGGAAGACCGCCGGATACTTGCCGGGGAGCCTCGGGGCGTAGCCCTCGATCGTGACCGCCTTGCCGCCGCTCGAATAGCGATCGACCGCGTCGATGTACTGGCCCGAGGCGAGGTCGGCGGTCGCCAGCACGGCGAGCCAGGCCAGCGACATCGGACCGATCTTGGCGGATCGCGGCATCGATCGTCCTCGGCGCACGAGATGTGTGCCGCGATAATCCGTCGATCCGTCGCCCGACGCAACCGAAATTCGGTTCGTGAGCGGGATTCACCATCCGCCGAGTCAAGGGGTCGGCGTGACGACCTTGGGCAGGCCGCCGGCCTCGATCGTCCGGACGATGACCTCGGCGGCGATCGGCAGGCCGAGGCTGTGCGAGTCGAGCACGAGGTCGTAGCTGTGCGGGTCGTTGGCGTCGACCCGGTACATCGTCCGGACGAAGTGCCAGCGGCGGCGGTCGAGGTCGATCGCGGCCCGCCGAGCGGTCCGGACGGAGACCCCCAGCCGCTCGGCCAGGCGCGCGGCCCGGACCTTCAGGGGGGCCACGATCCGGACCGACAGGGTCTTCTCCCTCGGCAGGAGGAAGCCGGCCCCCCGGCCGATCAGGACCGCGTCGCCGCCCTTGCCGATCTCCTCGACGAGCTTGGCCAGGTGGTCGAGGTAGGCCTCCTGGGGGGCGTAATGCTCCTCGCGGAGCGGCAAGATCCAGTCCTGGACCACGCTCGGGGCCAGCTCGTCGAAGGCCTGGACCTCCTCGGTCGCCAGCTCCATCCGGGCGGCGATGGCGTCGAGCAGCTCCTGATCGTGGACCCGCCAGTCGAGCCGGGCCCCGACCATCCGGGCGATCGCCCCGGCGCCCGAGCCGGCCTCGCGGCTGATGCAGAGGTTGCGGAACCGGGGGGTGGGAACGGGCGGGGCCGCCGCCTCCGAGGGCTTGGGGAGCCGCCGGTTCCACCACCGCGTCAGCGCCGAGGGCCAGCGCCTGGGGAGGCGGGCCGGGCGTTCGGGCGGCGACGGTTCGGGCGAGGCCATGACGCGAAATCCTGGGAGGGATCGGCCGCCATCGAGAGGGGGGCTCCGGCCGGTCGGTCGGCCGGGGCGGCGATGGCGAGTCCAGTCTAAGGCGCGGCTTGTCGAAAGGGAAGCCGGGCCGAGGGGCCCAAGGCGGCCGTGTAAGCGTTACAAGCCGGGGATCGTCCGGGCTGGTCCGAAAAATCCGGGCGGATTTCCTCAAGTCCCGTGGCGACCGGGCTTAGCCATCAACGCCGATCCCCCTCTAGATCGACCGGCACGACCTTTGCCTTGAGTCCCGGGGCCGCCGCCGGGGCAACCCGGGAACGGGACACGGGAAGGCGGCTCGACTTCGGAACGGAGACCGATCGCATGGCTCGCAATCGCCGGAACACGCTCTTGTGGATGAAGGACCTCCTCGACCACATGAACCGCTGCCACGAACAACTCCAGTGGGCCGCCGACGGGCCGACCGAAGCCTACCTGGCCGAGACCCTGATGGTCGACCTGTCCGAGTGCCAGAAGCTCTGCGAGCAGCTCAAGGCCCCCCGTCGAGCCGTCGGATCGGCCTGATCCGGATGGTCGAGCTTCGACGGCCTTGCGGGCGGCCGGGGGGGGCGGTTAACCTGGCCCCGGTCGCGACCTGGACCGGCCGGAGCGGAGCCCCTTTCGAGCGATGAAACTGCCCGACATCCCCCCCGCGACCGAGTTCCGGGCCGACGCGCTCCGGGTCGTCATCCACGACGACCGGGCCAGCCTGGGGCGGGCCGCCGCCTCCGAGGTGGGCCTGGCCATCTCCGCCCGCCAGGCCGAGGCCGGGGTCGCCCGGGTCGTCTTCGCCGCGGCCCCGAGCCAGGAGGAGTTCCTGGCCGCCCTGATCGCCCAGGTCGGGGTCGACTGGTCGCGCGTGGTCGGCTTCCACATGGACGAGTACCTGGGGCTCGAGGCCGACCACCCCGCCTCGTTCCGCCGCTTCCTCCAGGAGCGGCTGTTCCGGATGGCCGGGCTCGCCGGCGACCGCCTCCGCCTGATCCCCGGCGAGGACGTCGACCGGCCGCTCCGGACCGCGCTGGCCTACGAGGACCGGCTCAGGCTCGAACCCCCCGACCTCGTCTGCGGGGGGATCGGCGAGAACGGCCACCTCGCCTTCAACGACCCGCCGGTGGCCGACTTCCTCGACCCGGTCTGGGTCAAGGTCGTCCGCCTCGACGCGGCCTGCCGGCTCCAGCAGGTCGCCGACGGCTGCTTCGACCGGGTCGAGGACGTGCCGACCCACGCCTACACGCTGACGATCCCCGCCCTCCTCGCCGCCCCGGTCGTCTCCCTCGTCGTCCCCGGCCCCCGCAAGGCCGAGGCCGCCCTCGCCACCGTCCGGGGCCCGATCAACGAAGCCTGCCCCGCCACCGCCCTTCGCCGCCACCCCAACGCCACCCTCCACCTCGACCGCGACTCGGCCCGGCTGTTGATCTGATCGGTAGAGAATGGATCGAGATCGATCAACGCAACGCCGCGGTCTTGGTGGCCGCCCCCCCCACCTCGACCGGCCAGAGCGTGTAGCTGAACGCCCCGAGGAGCTCGCCCCGCTCGCCGCCGTGGCACGAGAGGCATTGCTTGGTGCTCCGAATGGCCCCGACCATCCGGGCGACCTCCCCATCCTGGGCGATCATAAGATCCTCGCCGCCACGCAACGCCTCCAGGCCCACAACCTCGAAGCGATCGAGCGGGCGGGTCGGTCCGTGGCGGAGCTCGTCCATCTTGGGCAGGTTCGCCGAGACATAGACGACCGGATCGTCGTGAAGCAAGAGCCCGACCAGATCGAGGGTCTGCACCTTCCAGTCGACCGACGCCTCGGGGACATGGCGGACCCGATGTGGCATGAAGCCGGCCACGTGGCGCCGATCACGAAAGTAGCCGAAAGTTTGTGGGCCCACAAATTCGGCGAAGGCCTGGTCGAGCAAGCGGCTCAACGGGGGTTTTCGCTCGGCCGCCATCAGCGTCCAATCACCCGGGGAGCCGGTCGGAACGCTCCGATGACCGGGCTGTCGAAGGTCAGAAGCCTCACTTTCATCGAGGGCCAAATTCCTTTCCGTCGGGAAGGGAGACATCCGGTAGACGCCCGTACCGAAACTCTCAATGAATGATTGGACTGAGTCCTTGTGTAATCGACTTAGGCGACGTTCCCGGAAGCTCCCGTGGTATCCCTCGAAATTCCCATCCTCGAACGTCTCCAGGCGTCCGATGGCGTCGGGCGACAGCGGCAGCTTTTGGACTGACACCTGCAAAAGGGGCAGTCGCCCCTCCAGGGATTCGAGAGGATATTTCTCGCGGAGCCGGGCGTATCCGCTCTCGGTCTTCCAGACCTGATATCCCGAGAGTCCGACGGCCGCGAACGCCGCCGCGATCGAGATCGATCGAAAAGACAACAGACCTTCGCGACGACGGGTGGCTCCGCAGAAGGCCGCGAGGATCAGAAGCAGATCGAGGTAAATTACGGCCGGGAGCATAAGTCCCGAGACAAAGGGGTGTCCAAGGAATGACAGAACGCAGAGGATGCCGATGATCGTTCGCGGCATCTTCGTGCGGGACACGGCCAGATTCGCCGCGACGACCATTAAAGCGCAGATGCCGATCGCCAGGAATAGCATGGGAGGAGCCTCCTGATTTGAAATGTCGATCGGATCGATCCTATCTCGTTCGTCGAGGGCGGGCCATCCGAGGTCCCCGAATTTGTTCGGGCGATGTTTTGGGGAATCATGGGTCTAATCTTGCCGCGACGCCCGAGCAGGACGCAGGTCGGTTCCCGCGGTGCCAACGGGTTGCGGATGGGCAACGCGATCATTGAGCGGGGAGGCATCGCGGGGCGGTCTGGTTGTCGAGGGGGTCCGGGTCGGCTACAATCGGCGTCCGACCGTCTTGAAAGAAGTCTCGAATCCGGCGAGACCTTCGGCGGTGGCCGCTCCGATCGATCCGAAGGATGGGCGATGTCCGGCGACGTGCTCCTCAAGACCCCGCTCCATGACTGGCACCACACCCACGGGGGACGCCTGGTCGAGTTCGGCGGCTGGTCGATGCCGGTCCAGTACTCGACGATCGTCGACGAGCACAACGCCGTCCGCCAGCGGGCCGGGCTGTTCGACATCAGCCACATGGGCCGGCTCGACTTCGAAGGGGCCGACGCCCTGCCTTGGCTCGAACGGGTCTCGACCAACCACGTCGCCAGGCTCGTGCCCGGCCAGATCCAGTACAGCCTGATGGTCGACGAGCACGGCGGCCTGCTCGACGACATCCTCGTCTACCACCGGCCCGACGGGCGGTACGCGATGGTCTGCAACGCCTCGAACCGGCCCAAGGTGCTGACCCAGTTGGAGAAGCACCGGGGAGGGTTCGACGCCCGGCTGGTCGACCGGACCTTCGACACCGCCATGATCGCGGTCCAGGGGCCCGCCGCTTTGGCGGTCGCCCAGCGGCACCTGGATGCCCCGCTCACCGACGTGCCCTACTATTACTGCGTGGTCGGGACGATGCTCGGCGCCGAGGTCCTGGCCAGCCGGACCGGCTACACGGGCGAGGACGGCTTCGAGCTGATCCTGCCCGCCGCGAAGGCCGAGGCCGCCTGGGACGCCCTGCTCGACGCCGGCCGGGTCTTCGGCGCCGCCCCCTGCGGCCTCGGGGCCCGCGACACGCTCCGGTTCGAGGCGGCCATGCCGCTCTACGGCCACGAGATGGATGAGACGGTCAACCCCTACGCCGTCGGCCTGGGCTGGGCCGTCAAGCTCGCCAAGGGGGACTTCGTCGGCCGCGACGCCCTCCGCAAGTTCAAGGGGGAGCCCGGCCGGACCCGGATCGGCCTCGCCCTGGCCGGCAAGCGCATCCCAAGGCAAGGCCACCCCGTGCTGGCGGATGGCCATCAGGTCGGCGTCGTCACCTCGGGGACGTTCGCCCCGACCCTCGGCCAGGGCCTGGCGATGGCGCTGGTCCGGTCCGACGCCGTCAAGGCCGACGCCGCCCTGGCCGTCGACATCCGCGGGCACGTCGAGCCGGCCCGGGTGGCCAAGCTCCCGTTCTACCGACGCCCCTCGGCGTCCGCCCCGGCCTGATCTGAACCCCGATCCGACGGCACCCGGCTCCTCGACCAGGAACCTCGCATGGACCCGACGACCCTCAAGTTCACGCCGACCCACGAGTGGGTCCACCTCGAAGGCGACGTCGCCACCCTGGGCATCTCCAAGTTCGCCGTCGACCAGCTCACCGACCTGATCGTCATCGACCTGCCCAAGGTCGGCGCCACCCTGACCGCCGGCAAGCCGTTCGGCGAGGTCGAGTCGGTCAAGGCCGTCAGCGACCTGTACGCCCCCGTCGGCGGCGAGGTCGTCGAGGTCAATGACGCCGTCTCCAAGGACATCCAGCTCCTCGCCGAAGACCCGTATACCAAGGGCTGGCTCGTCAAGGTCAAGGTCGCCGACCACGGCCCCCTGGCCAAGCTCCTCGACCACGCCGCCTACCAGGCCAAGGTCGCCGACGACGCCCACTGAGCCGAATCGCCAACAGGAGATCGTCATGAGCGGCGGGACGCACGAATTGCGAATGTCGTCGGTTCAACTCGCCGATTGGCTGGATGCTCAAGGAGAAGATCGTTGGTGGATGGTGGATGGAGACCCGCTCCTGACGAGCCGAGTCTCCTTCCCGACCACAGGAGACATCCTGGCCGCCAAGCTGCGCGCGCTGAATAAACCGCTCCTGCTCCTTGGATTCCCTGGCGGTCGTTCGTCGAGCCCGGACGACCTTGATCCGTATGCCGATACCGATAATCCTCGCCAAGAACGAATATTCAGGGTTCGCTGGGACGATGGCGATTACTCGGATGAGTGGTTACTCTCCGAGGATAAAGAATCGCCCGAGTTCGCTCACCCGTCCGACATGCCTGAGGACGCTGGCTGATGCCTCAACCCAATATCGACTTTGCGAAACGACTTAAGCTCGTTCCGACTCATGTCATCGATCTTCTGCCCGAAGCGGATAGGCCGTCGGATCATTTTGAGCAGTCGGCGAACGATGCTTGGGCCATGGTCGTCTATTTCGGGCGGAACCTGACGAGGGTCAATGTCTACCCTGCCGCTTCTGAGCGACAAATGCGTCGCCTCCATACTATGGTGTTGTTGAACTTCGTTGAGGCATTCGAGCGGTTCCTCAAAGAACTCGCGGCTGCCTGTATTGACCTCATCGCCGCTTATATCTTGGACGATCGGCTCAATGTATTCAATGTGCAGGGGGGTACGCTGGCGGCCCATTTCAAGGAAGGAACCGTAGGTCGATCTTTGTGCGAATCTTCAACTTGGCTGAATCACGAAGATGTGAACAAAAGGTTCAAAAAAATTCTGGCGGCCCCTTTCGCCGATGGTCAATTCACCCTTTTCGCGAAAAACTCTGAACGCCACAACCTTGTTGGCATCCTTTGGCAACTCCGCCATTCGATAGTACACAATGCCGCTCTCATTACTCGATCCGATGCTTTGAAACTTCGCCTGCTGACGAAGCAAGAGATCGTTGCTCCGATGATGCTTTGGCCCACGAGGGGCGATGTATGGTACGTGAAGCTTTACCTTCAAAAAATCGTCATGGAGATCAACGCTGAGGTCAAAGCTCGCCTCGACGATTTGATGACAACATTGGTTACAGAGTCACCTGGGTTGATTGATCCAGCAGATGAAGCACAAAAAATCGCCAACGTCCTCGGATTGTCCTCAAGCGTGGCCGGCCAGACTCGAGCACCAATATAGCTTTGGAGCGTGTCGTCGAGTAGCTTCATCCTCGGTTTCCTGATCACCGGCCGTCTTTCTCTTACGTTCTCCTCCTTCGTCCCTACCTTCCCTCCGCCCCTACACCGGACCCCGCTCGAATCATGGCTTACATTGCGAACACGCCGGACGATGTGGACGTCATGCTCGGCGCGATCGGTTTGGACTCGCTCGACCAGCTCTTCGACATGATCCCGGCGGAGTATCGGCTCCGCCGGCCCCTGGCGATCCCCGAGGCCCTGAGCGAGCTCGAGCTGACCTCGCACATCACCGCCCTGGCCGCCAAGAACCAGGGGGCCGACGTCCGCCCCTGCTTCCTCGGCGGCGGCTGCTACGACCACTTCATCCCGGCCGTCGTCGACAACCTCTCGGGCCGGGGCGAGTTCTACACGGCCTACACCCCGTACCAGGCCGAGGCCAGCCAGGGGACGCTCCAGGCGACCTTCGAGTACCAGACCCTGATCACGCAGTTGACCGGCATGGACGTCTCCAACGCCAGCCTGTACGACGGCGGGTCGGCGGTGTCCGAGGCGGTCCTGATGGCAATGACGGTCACCCGCCGAACGGGCCGGGTGGTCGTCGCCGGGTCGATCCACCCCGAGCACGTCCAGATCCTCGAGACCAACCTGGCCAACCTCGAACCGGAGCTGGTCGTCGTCCCGGCGCGGGACGGGATGGTCCACGCCGCCGACCTCGCCGCCGCGATCACCGACGACACCGCGGCCGTGGCCTTCGCCTACCCCAACTTCTTCGGCCAGCTCGAGGACGTCGAGGCCCTGGTCGCCGAGATCCACGAGAAGGGGGCCCTGGCGATCGCCTCGGTCGACCCGATCAGCCTGGGCCTGCTCCGCCGGCCGGACACCTATGGCGCGGATATCGTGGTGGGCGAGGGGCAATGCCTGGGCAACCCGCTCACCTACGGCGGCCCCTACCTCGGGATCATGGCCTGCGACGAGTCGATGGTCCGCAAGATGCCGGGCCGGGTCGTCGGCCAGACCGTCGACCGCAACGGCAAGCGCTGCTTCGTCCTGACGCTCCAGACCCGCGAGCAGCACATCCGCCGCGAGAAGGCGACCTCGAACATCTGCACCAACCAGGGCCTGTTGGCCCTCCGGGCGAGCATCTACCTCTCGTTCATCGGGCCCAACGGCCTCCGCGAAGTTGCCGAGCTGTCGACCCGCAAGGCCCACTACGCGGCCGGGCGGCTGGCCGAGGTCCCCGGCGTCAGCCTCGCCTTCGCCGGCCCGTTCTTCAAGGAGTTCGTGATCCAGACCGCCAAGGACCCCGTCGCCGTCCTCGCCGAGGTCGGCCGCCTCGGCTACCACGGCGGGATCGCCCTCGGCCGCTGGTTCCCCCAGATGGCCGACTCGATCCTCGTCGCCGTCACCGAGAAGCGCACCAAGGCCGAGATCGACGGCCTGGCCGAGGCCTATCGGAAGGCCCTGGGGGCTTGAACCTGCCCCACCCGTCCCCATCGAGCCAGGCGTACCATGGGACATCCCGTCTTCCTCGTGATTGGCGGGCCGAATGGTGCGGGCAAGTCGACGTGCTCCCTGAACTATTTGCCGGAGGGGATGACCTACGTTAATGCCGATGAAGTGGCCAAGACACTCCCGGGATATCCGTCGCCCGCCGTGGACATGCAGGCCGCCCGGATCGCGCTGGAGATGATGGACGAGTTCGAGCGGTCGCGAGACGGTTTCGCCGTCGAGACGACCTTGGCGACTCGATCGCTCGCCGGGCGGATCGTCCGGCTTCGCTCGCTCGGCTATGAGGCTCGCCTGGTGTTCATCTGGTCCCCGAGCGCCGAGTTCTCCGTGCGACGGGTCGCGGCGAGGGTCCGATCCGGCGGCCATCACATCCCCGAGGCGACGATCCGGAGGCGGTATCAGGCGGGGATCGATAACTTTTTCCGGATCTATCGCCCGATCGTCGACGCCTGGGACGTCCTCGAGAATTTCACGGCCGGTGGCCCCCGCCTGATCGCGGAAGGGGGGATCGATCGGCAAGGAACGGTCCACCTGCCCGGCCTCTGGGATCTGATCCAACGGAGGGGGAGTCGATGAGTCGGGACGAGACCCGAAGTACCGCATCTCCGCTCTCGGAAGGGGAGGAGATGGTCGCGAAGATGAGGAGGGGCGTCCTCGCCGCGCTCGAAGAACACAAGCGTCTCGGCCGGTCGATCGTGACGTATGACCTGGCAACCGATCAGATCCGCGAGATCCCGCCCGGCGAAATCCTCGTCGAGGCCGATCATCCAGCTTCGGATGCGACAAACCTGATTCCTTGACGATCGGTCGATCCAACGTGGCGCCCGCCCGCCGCGAATCCCACTCGAACCCATATCCACCATGTACAAGATCAACCAACCCAAGCTGTTGTTCGAGTCGAGCCGGCCCGGCCGGTTCACGGCGGTCGTGCCGAAGTCGGACGTTCCGGACTGCCCGCTGGAGTCGCTCATCCCGGGCGAACACCTGGCGGCCTCGGCCCCTGGCCTGCCGGAGCTGGGCGAGCTCGACATCGTCCGGCACTACACGAACCTCTCGACGCTGAACATGTCGATCGACGGGAATTTCTACCCGCTCGGCTCGTGCACGATGAAGTACAACCCGAAGCGGAACGAGCGGCTCGCCGGCCTGCCGGGGATCGCCGCCCAGCACCCGTACCAGGACGAGTCGACGCTCCAGGGGATGCTCCAGATCCTCTTCGAGGTCCAGGAGCTTTTGGCCGAGGTCGCGGGCCTCGACGCGGTCAGCCTCCAGCCGGCGGCGGGGGCCCACGGCGAGCTGACGGCCCTGCTGGTGGCGGCGGCCTACTTCCGCGACAAGGGCGAGAAGCGGACCAAGGTCCTCGTGCCCGACTCCGCCCACGGCACCAACCCGGCCTCGGCCAACCTGGCCGGCTTCCAGGCCGTGACGATCAAGAGCAACGCGCAAGGCCTGGTCGACGTCGAGGACCTCAAGGCCCACCTCGACGACGAGACGGCCGTCTTCATGATCACCAACCCCAACACGGTCGGCCTGTTCGACCCGCAGATCGGCGCGATCGCCAAGCTTTTGCATGATCGGGGCGCGCTGCTCTACCTCGACGGGGCGAACATGAACGCCATCCTCGGCCAGGTCCGGCCGGGCGACATGGGCGTCGACCTGATGCACTACAACCCGCACAAGACCTTCTCCGGCCCCCACGGCGGCGGCGGCCCCGGCGCCGGGCCGATCGCGGTGCGGGCCCACCTGGCCCCCTACCTGCCGGCGCCGATGGTGGCCAAGGGCGAGGACGGGACCTATCGCCTCGACTCCGACCGGCCCAAGACGATCGGCCGGGTCCGGACCTACTTCGGCAACGTCGGCGTCCTGTTCCGGGCCTACTGCTACATCCGGAGCCAGGGCCCTGACGGGCTCAAGGCGGTCTCGGACCACGCGGTGCTCAACGCCAACTACCTGATGAGCCTGGTCAAGCACGTCTACCCGGTCCCCCTGGGCGACCGCTGCATGCACGAGTTCGTCGCCTCGGCCCGGTCGATGGCCCGCGACCGGGGGGTCCGGGCGATGGACATCGGCAAGCGGCTGATCGACTACAACTTCCACGCGCCGACGGTCTACTTCCCCCTGATCGTGCCGGAAGCGATGATGATCGAGCCGACCGAGACCGAGAGCCGGGACACGCTCGAAGCGTTCGCCGCGGCCTTGCTGGCGATCGCCGCCGAGGACCCGCGGCTGCTCCACGACGCCCCGAGCACCACCCCGGTCTCGCGGCCCGACGAGGTCGCGGCGGCGAAGACGCCGATCCTCAAGTGGACCCAGGATCGGCCCCACGCCACCCCGGGCGAGAAGACGCCCGTCGCCTCGGGCCAGGCCAGCTTCATCTGATCCGAGCCGAGCCGGCCCCCGGAGCAGCGCCCGATGTCGATCGTCGTCACCGACTTCCACAAGATCTACGACCAGACCGTCGCCGTCGCCGGCCTGTCGTTTCGCGTCGAGCCCGGGGAGATCCTCGGGCTCGTCGGCCCCAACGGGGCGGGGAAGACGACGACGATGCGGGCGCTCGCCGGCATCCTCGAACCGTCGAGCGGCCACCTGGCCGTCGCCGGCCACGACCTCAAGGCCGACCCCGTCGCCGCCAAAGGTGCCCTGGCCTACGTGCCCGACGACCCCCACCTCTTCGACGCCCTGACGATCTGGGAGCACTTCCAGTTCGTCGCCGCCGCCTACCGCAAGCGCGACTGGAAGCCGGCGGCCGAGGTCCTGCTCGCCGAGTTCCAGCTCGTCGAGAAGCGCGACGCGCCGTGCTCGGACCTGTCGCGGGGGATGCGGCAGAAGGTGGCCATCTGCTGCGGCTACCTCCACGACCCGGCGGTGATCATGCTCGACGAGCCCCTGACCGGGCTCGACCCCCGGGGCATCCGGACGATGCAGGACTCGATCCGCCGCCGGGCGGCCGAGGGGGCGGCGGTCATGGTCAGCTCGCACCTGCTCTCGCTGGTCGAGGACCTCTGCACGTCGATCCTCCTGATGGCCCGAGGTCGCAAGCTCCTCCAGGGGGACCTCGCCGACCTTCGCCGCGAGGCGACCGAGGGGGGGCGGGCGGAGTCGCTCGAAGACCTCTTCTTCCGGCTCACCGAGGCCCCCGAAGGCTCGACCGCCGCCGCCTCGACCGTGGGGGAGTAAGTCGCGTGGACCGATCGCTCCGCCTGCTGATGGCCCTCCGAGCCCAGGCGACGCTCCGGCTTTGGGGCAAGTCGCTCCGGAGGCCGCAGGGGATCGTCGTGGCGGTGGTCCTCGGGCTGCTCGTCGTCCCCTGGTTCGTGTACATGGTCGCGTTCGCCCGGGCGGACGGCCCGCCGCCGCTCGAATCGATCCGCCGCCACGGCCCGCTCCTCCTGACGATCCTGACGCTCGGGATGCTCCTGTTCTCGGCGGGCGAGCAGGCCCTCTATTACACCCCGAGCGAGGTGACGTTCCTCTTCGCCGGCCCGTTCGGCAAGCGGCAACTGCTGGGGTACAAGCTGGTCACGACCGGGCTCATGGTCCTGTCGGCCTCGTTCTTCTTCACGCCTTCGGCCCGGCGGATGGCCCCCTCGATCGGCTCGGCGTTCGTCGGCTCGACACTCTTCTTCCTGTTCCTCCAGCTCCTCCAGATCGCGATCGGCCTGGGGGCGAACACCCTGGGGGCCCTGGCCTGGGGCCGAGGGCGGCGGGTCGCCCTGGCGGCCCTGTCGATCCTGGCCGGGCTGGTCCTGGCCGCGTGGGGCCGGGACCTCGCGAGCGGCGGGGCCCTGGCGATCCTGGACCGGGTCGAGGCCTCGCCGATCGCGTCGGTCATCCTGGCGCCGTTCCGGCCGTTCGTGCTGGCCTTCACGGCCGAGTCGGGCCGGCAACTGGCGTGGTGGGGGTCGGCCTCGCTCCTGGTCGACGGGGCGTTGGTCGCCTTGATCTTCGCCCTGGACGCGAGCTACCTGGAGGTGGCCTCGGCCGCCAGCGCCCGGCGGTTCGCCAAGATCCAGCGGATGATCGCCGGCGGGGGTGGGGTCCGGGGCGGGGGGCGCCGGGTTGGCCGGCTCGGCTTCCGGCCCCCCGAGGCGCCCTGGTGGGGCGGGGTGGGCCCGAACCTCTGGCGGCAGTCGACGATGGCGCTGGGCAACCCCGGCCGGCTGGCGCTGGTGGCTTCGCTGCTCTGCTTCTACCCGCTGCTCCTGAGCTACATGAACACCCGGAGCCCGCTCCACGGCAACGTGATCCTTTATGTGTGCGAGGCGAGCGTCCTGGGCATGTCGTTCGCCATCGGCGGCCTGCTGCCCTACGACTTCCGGGGCGACGTCGACATGATGGAGGAGCTGAAGGCGCTGCCGATCGCGCCGACTCGGGTGGCGCTGGGGCAGGTGCTCACGCCGGTCCTGGTGACGAGCGTGACCCAGGCCGTCGGGCTGCTCTCGGCCCTGATCCCGGCGTCGGACGCGGGCCTGGCGCACTGGTCGATCCTGCCGTTCCTCCTGCCGATCAACCTGATGTTCTTCGCGATCGAGAACCTCCTGTTCCTCTGGTACCCCTCGCGGATGGCCGCCGGCCAGGTCGACATCATGGCGGTCGGCCGGCAGATGCTCTTCACCTTCGGCAAGATCATCGCGCTGGTGGTGGGCCTGGGCCTGGCGAGCCTGGTCGGGGCCCTGGCCTACTGGGCGACCGGCGGGTCGCTCCCCTCGGCCCTCGTCCTGGGCTGGCTCGCGGCGATGGCCTCGGCCCTGGCCCTGATCCCCCTGGTCGGCGTGGCCTTCGAGCGGTTCGACGTGGCCCGCGACGTCCCGACCTGACCGACCGAACGACCGCACCGAAGGCCGACCCCATGACCGCCCCGACCTGCCGGGTCCTCCCCCACGTGGTGGGCGACGGCCCGGCGAACATGGCCCTCGACGAGGCCCTGCTCGACTCGGTGGCCGACGACCCGGTCTCGGCCGTGGTCCGGACCTACGAATGGTCGCGGCCGACGCTGAGCCTGGGCTACTTCCAGGCGATCGCCGAGGCGGAGACCGACCCCCGATGGCTCGGGGTGCCGGTGGTCCGCAGGCCGACCGGCGGCGGGGCGCTCTGGCACGACCGCGAGGTGACCTACGCCGTGGTCGTGCCCGGCGACCACCCCGCCAGCCGCCCCAGCGCCACGCTCTACCGGACCGTCCACCGGGCGATCATCGCCGCCCTCCGCGAGGCGGGCGTCGAGGCCGACCGGCGGGGCGACCCGGCCCGGGCCGGGGGGGATCACCCTCGCCCGTTCCTCTGCTTCGCCGACCGCGACGCGGAGGACGTCGTTTCGGGCCTCGCCAAGGTCGTCGGCAGCGCCCAGCGGAGGCGGGCCGGCGCGGTCCTCCAGCACGGCTCGCTCCTGCTGGCCCGGTCGTCGACGACCCCCGAGCTGCTCGGGATCGCCGACCTCGGGGCGGCCTCGCCCGACGCCGACCGATGGGCCCGGCTGCTCCGCGAGGCGATCCCCAGGGCCCTCGGCCTCCGCGCCGAGGCCGGCGAATTCCGTCCCGGCGAACTCGCGCGAGCCGAACTTCTTGGCGAGGAAGTTTACGGGCAACCCGCCTGGACTCGCCGGCGGTAGGGAGGGGAACGAGCAGGACGACCGGCCGACTTGCTGCGTAAAACCGATGCCACGGGGTCTCGTCGGGGTTTACCAGGGTCGATCCCGCGTGTCGCTCCGCGCCGGGGCGTCTTTTCCTGGCGGACGCGACGTAAATGATGCTCGCGAGGGGGACTTCCTTGGAAACGTTGCTGCAAACTCTCGGGATCGACCTGCCGATCATCCAGGCCCCGATGGCGGGCGTCTCGACGCCGGCCATGGCGGCGGCCGTGTCCAACGCGGGCGGACTGGGCTCGATCGGGGTTGGCCCGGTCGGCGCCGAGGCCGCCCGCGCGATGATCGCCGCCGTCGGGGCCGCGACCGACCGCCCGTTCAACGTCAACGTGTTCTGCAACCGTCCGGCCGTCGCCGATCCATCCCGGGAGGCGGCCTGGCTGGCCCGGCTCGCCCCCGTCTTCCGTCGCCTCGGCGCGGAGCCGCCGGTGCGATTGACGGAGGTCTACCGGAGCTTCGTCGAGGACGACGCGATGCTCGCCGTGCTCCTCGAAGCTCGGCCCAGGGTGGTCAGCTTCCACTTCGGCCTGCCGCCGGCGGGGCGGATCGCGGCACTCCGAGATGCCGGGATCGTGCTGCTGGCCACCGCCACCAACCTGGAGGAGGCGCGATCGATCGCCGCGGCACGATCGCCCTGACCCGCCTGCTCGCCCGGAGCCTGGAGATCCCGGTGATCGCGGCCGGGGGCATCATGGACGGCGCCGGGATCGCCGCATGCCTGCTCCTCGGTGCGGGCGCGGCCCAGCTCGGCACGGCCTTCATCGCCTGCCCGGAGTCCGCCGCGGATGCCAGCTACCGGGCCGCGCTGGTGGGCGACGCCTCCGGGCACACCGTGCTCACGACGGCGATCTCCGGTCGGGCCGCACGCTGCCTCGCCAACCGATTCACGGCCCTCGGTGATGAGGCGGGGGGCGGCGCGGTCCCGGCCTACCCGATCGCCTATGACGCCTGGAAGGCGCTGAACGCCGCCGCGAACGCCGCCGGCGAGGCGGGATACGAGGCCCGGTGGGCCGGCCAGGGTGCGCCGATGGCCCGCCCCATGCCCGCGGCGTCCCTGGTGGCGGAACTCCGATCCGAGATCGAGCAGGCGCTCTCCCGGCGGCCCGTCTTCAACGCGAGCGGAGAGTCGCCCTGATCACCATCGGCCGGCGTGCTGCCCCCCGTCGACGTGCAAGACTTCCCCGGTCACGAAGGCCGCCGACTCCAGATAGAGCACCGCCTCGACGATCTCCCGGGTCTCGCCCATCCGGCGCATCGGGTGGAGGCCGGCGAGGAATCCGTGGGCCTCGACCGGATGCATCGGGGTCTTGATGATCCCCGGCGAGACCGCATTCACCCGGACGCCCCTGCCGGCGAACTCGATCGCCAGGGAACCGGTGACGGCGGCGAGCCCGCCCTTGGTCAGCGCCGCCATCGCCGCGGGCAAGTCGGCAAGCGGCTGGTCGACCAGGCTCGTCGTGATGTTGACGATGTGGCCGCTGCCTTGCCGCAGCATGAAGGCCGCCGCCCTCTGCGAGATATGAAAGAAGCCCGCCAGATTGACGGAGACCAACCGGGAGAAATCGGCCTCGGTATAGTCGACGAACGGCCTGGAGAGGAAAGCTCCGGCGTTGTTGACCAGCGTGTCGACCCGGCCGAATCGGTCGAGCGCCCCGCCGACGACGCGCTCGGCGGTCCGGGGGTCGGCGATGTCGCCGTCGACCGTCAGCACGCCCCGGTCGCCGAAGGCATCGGGACCGATCGACCGGGAATTGGCCACGACGCGGTAACCACGATCGAGGAAGCCCGAGACGAGGCTCGCGCCGATCCCTTGCGACGCGCCTGTGATGATGACGACCTTCGATTCTTCGCTCATCCTGCCCCTCGATCCTTCGTGAAGATGGCTTGCGGGAGATCCTCGACCCGGCTTCCTGGCGCCATCGACGGACCATCTTACACGAAGAGGGTCGGGTGAAGGCCAGGCTTGACGCGGCTCGGGATCTGGTCCCGCCCAGGGACGGGCTTTTCCCCCGTGATCGACCCTCCACGACGGGAACAGGCGTCGGAGGTGGCGAAGGGATTGGAGTTAACGGATTCGTCCTTTCAGAAACGAATTCGAGGCTCGCGCTTACCTTTCCTCGGGCGGACGGCGCGGGTATGATACGGGAAGGTCCCGAGCCTTGGCGTCGGCCACCCGATTCCCCGCTCGTCCGCCCGGCCCGCCCCTCGCCGGTCTCCATCAATTCTTCATTCTCGGTTCGGCGGCCATCCGTGCCGCTCGATGGGCTTCCTCGATCACCAGTCGCTGATGACCCAAGAGGTCGGGACGCAACACATGAAAGTCCAGTTGGTCGTGGTCCAGGGCAAGCCGGAAGGGAAGTCGATCCCGCTGGTCGGCCCGAGCTTTAAGATCGGTCGCGGCGATGGTTGCCACCTCCGCCCCAACAGCGACCTCGTCAGCCGGGAGCACGCCGAATTCCAGGTCGCGGACGAGACCGTGGTCGTCCTCGACCTTGGGAGCCGTAACGGGACCGAAGTGAACGGCAAGAAATTGGCGGCCAACACCCCGGCCACGCTTAAGAACGGCGACCTCGTCAAGATCGGCACGCTCACCTTCGCCGTGGCCATCGAAGGGGTCCCGCTCGCCAAGGCCGCCCCGGCGGCGGCCCCCCGCAAGCCCTCCTCGCTCGACGACGTCAGCGGCGATGACATCGACGCCTGGCTCGTCTCCGACGGCAGCCGGCCGACCCCCGAACGCCCCTCCGGCGTCTACGGCGGCGACACGATGACGATCGAGACCTTCAACGGCAAGGGCAAGTCCTCGGGCCAGATCCCGGTCCCCCCCAAGGCGGCCGAGAAGCCGGCACCGGCACCGGCACCGGCACCGGCACCAGTCCCGGTCCCGGTCCCGGTCGCTGAGGCAACCCCCGAGCCGGACGAGGAGATCGAGCAGGCCGCCGAGGAGCCCGAGGAGCCCGAGGAGGACGACGGCATCCAGGACCTCGCCGCCATGCAAGAGGCCGAGGCCGCCGCCGACGAGGCCGAGGAGTTCGTCGACGAGTCGAACCCGTTCTACGTCGCCAAGAAGGCCCAGTCGGCCCAGTCCGAATCGGCACCCGCCGCCAAAGCCCCTTCCAAGGATTCGAGCGACGCCGCCGGCGACATCCTCCGCAAGATGATGGACCGCCGCCGGGCCTCGAAGTCCTGACCCCGATCGGACCTTCCGGAATCCTCCCGCGCCGATGGCGTGGTCCCCCCCCACGCCTCGAATCTGCCGCCCATGCCCGACCCCGAACCGCCGAACCGCCCCGCCGGCGACATCCTGGCCGACCTGATCGGTCGCCTGGAACTCGAGATCGTCGGCCAGCGTGCGCTCCTGGAGCGGCTGGTGATCGCCCTGCTGGCCGGCGGGCACGTCCTGATCGAGGGGGTGCCCGGCCTGGCCAAGACCCGGTCGGTCCGGACCCTGGCCAGGGCCCTCGACCTCCCGTTCCGGCGGATCCAGTTCACCCCCGACCTCCTGCCGGCCGACCTCACCGGGACGCAGGTCTACCGGCCCGCCACCGGGACCTTCGACGTCCGGACCGGGCCGATCGTCGCCTCGGTGGTCCTGGCCGACGAGATCAACCGGGCCCCGGCCAAGGTCCAGAGTGCCTTGCTCGAAGCGATGCAGGAGGGGCAGGTCACCGTCGGCGACCAGACGATCATCCTGCCCGACCCGTTCTGGGTCCTGGCCACGCAGAACCCCGTCGAGCACGAGGGGACCTACCCGCTGCCCGAGGCCCAGCTCGACCGCTTCCTGATGAAGCTGCACGTCGACTACCCCGACCGGGCGTCCGAGCTGGCCATGCTCGATCTCGCCGACGAGCCCGCGCGGTCGTCCGACTCCGACCCCGCCCCCGCGCTCGGGCCGGCCGACGTCCGGGCCCTCCGCCGCGAGGCCGCCGCCGTCCGGGTCGCCCCGCCGGTCCGCGAGTATGCCGTCGACCTCGTCCGGGCCACCCGCGACCCCGCCGCCCACGGGCTCGACCTCGCCCCCCTGATCGAGCTGGGCGCCAGTCCGCGCGCCAGTCTCGGCCTGATCGCCTCGGCCCGGGCCCACGCCCTGCTCTCCGGCCGCGACTTCGTCACCCCGCACGACGTCAAGGTCCTGGCCCGCGACGTGCTCCGGCACCGAATCCTGGCCAGCTACGAGGCCGACGCCGAAGGCTTGACCGCCGACGACCTGATCTCCCGCATCCTCGACCACATCCGCGTGCCTTGAGCGGACTTCCTCGGTTCAGCTCAGCGCCGGGGCGAGGTCGGGTTGCTCCGCGGGCTTCGAGGCGAGGTCGGCGAAGCGGACCTCGGGCAAGCTGCGGAGGTAGGCCCAGTAGGCCAGGCCGGCGAGGAAGACCCCGACGCTGATCAGCTGGGAGATCGTCATCCCGTAGGCCCAGACCCCTTCGTCGTTGCGGAGGTGCTCGACGAGGAAGCGGGTGATCGGGTAGGCCAGCATCATCAGGCCCATGACCTCGCCGTCGCGGCGGCGGATCGGGTAGTAGGCGGTGAGCAGGAGGAGGATCACCAGGCCGTCGATCGTCGAATAGAGCTGGGTCGGGTGGACCGGGAGCGTGGTCGGGGCGTCGGGCGCGATCAGCCCTCGGGCCATCTCGGCCTCCCAGAGCGGGGAGTGGCGGGGGAACTCGACGGCCCAGGGGAGGTGGCAGGCGTCGCCGTAGCAGCAGCCGTTGAGGAAGCAGCCGAGCCGGCCGATCGCGATCCCCAGGGCGAGCGAGGGGGCGACCACGTCGAGCATCGGCCGGAGCGGGAACGGCCGGATCGCCCGGTAGCCGAGGAACGCCAGGGTCCCGCCGAGGATGCTGCCGTAGAGGACGATCCCGCCCTTCCAGATCTCGAAGATCTCCCAGAACGACTGGACCTTCGTCCCCCAGTACTGGACGACGTAGAACCCCCGGGCGCCGACCAGGCCGCCGATGAAGACGAAGAGGGCGAGGTCGTAGATCGTCTCGGGGTTGAGCTTCTCGCGCCGGGCCCGCCAGGCGGCGAGGTTCATCGAGGCGATGAAGGCGAAGAAGAGCATCAGGCCGTAGCCGAAGATCTTGACGTGGACGCCGGGGATCTCGAAGAGGACTTGTCGCATCGTTCCTTCGCTCGCGGCGGGACCGAGGGGGATCGTCAACCGGGCAAGGTGGCGTTGTCGATCAGCCGGGCGGGGCCGACCCGGGCGGCGATCAGGGCGACGGACCGGATGCCGGGGCCGACCCGGGGGAGCGCCTCCAGCGTGTCGGCGTCGACCACGGCGACATAGTCGAGCGTGGCCCGGGGCTCGGATTCTATCGTTTGTTGGAGGATCTGTCGAATCCGCTCGGCGTCCCCCTCTCCCCGCTCGACGGCGTCCCGGGCGGCCCCGAGGGCGGCCGAGAGGACCCGGGCGGCCCGGCGGTCTTCGGGGCCGAGGTAGCGGTTCCGGCTGCTCATGGCCAGGCCGTCGGCCTCTCGGACGGTGGGCACGGCCCGGATCTCGACCGGGACGTCGAGGTCGAGGACCATCCGGCGGATCACGAGCTGCTGCTGGTAGTCCTTGGCCCCGAAGAAGGCGAGGTCGGGGCCGACGATGTTCAGGAGCTTGAGGACGACCGTGGCCACCCCCCGGAAGTGGCCGGGCCGGCTCGCGCCTTCGAACTGGCTCGCCAGCGCGGGGACCTCGACGAACGACGAGATCGGGCCGTGGGGGTAGACCTCGGCCACCTCCGGGACGAACGCGACCTCCGCCCCCCCCTCGGCGGCGAGGGCGAGGTCGGCTTCGAGGGTCCTGGGATACTTCGCGTAGTCCTCGCTCGGCCCGAACTGGGTCGGGTTGACGAAGATCGAGACGACCACGAGGTCCGACGCCGCCCGGGCCTCCTCGATCAAGCGGCGGTGGCCGACGTGGAGCGCCCCCATCGTGGGGACCAGGCCGACCGTCCCCCCTCGGCGGCGGGCCTCGGCGACGAGCCGGCGGACGGCGGGGATCGTGGCGGCGGTCGCGATCGCTGGGGTCGGCATGGGGTCGGGGCCGGTGGTGGTGTCGGGCCTCCGGTTGGCCTCCGCCAGCCGGTCCTGTTATGGTGGGATCGTCGGGCGGCCCGGTCAAGGCCGCCCCTTCGGGCTCCCGTCCGGGCCCCTCGAACCCGCCCAAGGGCCGCTCCCCTTGAACCTGCCGCCGGTCGACGAGCAGTCCTGGTTCTTCTTCCGGCTCCTGGAGTCGAGCGCCCAGCCGTTCGTGGCGGTCGACCTCGACCTCCGCTTCGTCCTCACCAACCCGGCGTTCGAGGCCCTCGTCGGCTATCCGGGGGACGAGCTGAGGGGGATGACCGTGGGCGAGCTGACCCCCGAGCGGTGGCGTGAGTCGGGCCTGAAGGCGCTGGAGCGGCTCCACGCGACCGGCGAGTCGACCCGGTACGAGAAGGAGTACATCCGCAAGGACGGCTCGCTCGTGCCGGTCGAGGCCGTGGTGGACGTCGACAAGGACGACTCGGGGCGGATTCGCGGCTACTTCTCGTTCGTCACCGACAACACCGACCGGAAGGCGGCCGAGCGGGCCCTGCGGGAGTCGGAAGGGCGGTTCCGCAAGCTCTATGATGAAGCCCCCTTCGGCTACCACGAGATCGACAAGGACGGGTTGATCGTCAGCATCAACCGGACCGAGTGCGAGATGCTCGGCTATATCCGGGACGAGATGCTGGGCCGGCCGATCTTCGACTTCCTGGCCGAGCCGGTCCGCGACGTCGCCCGCGAGGCGGTCCGCGACAAGATCCTCGGGGTCCGCCCGCTCGCGCCGATCCAGCGGCCGTACCTGACCAAGGACGGCCGCGAGCTGATCGTGGCGATCGAGGAGCGGTACAAGCTCGACGCCGACGGGCGGATCACCGGCATCCGGACCACGATGCAGGACGTCTCGGCCAAGGTCCAGACCGAGCTGGCGCTGGTGGCCTCCGAGCGACGGGCGCGGGCCCTCTTCGACGGGATCGAGGACGTCGTCTTCGTCCACGACCTGGAGGGGCGCATCCTCGACGCCAACCCGGCCGCCTGCCGCCGGCTCGGCTATTCGAGGCGGGAGCTGCTCGTGCTGAAGACCTCGGACGTCGACGACCCCGACTTCGCCGCCGGCTTCGGCGACCGGCTCAGGCACCAGATGGAGCGCCGACACGTCGCCTTCGAGGGGAGGCACCGGACCAAGGACGGCGCGATCGTCCCGGTCGACATCAGCACGTCGGTGATCCGCCTGGAGGACCAGGACGCGATCCTGGCGGTCTGCCGCGACATCACCGAGCGCAAGGCGCTGGAGGAGACCCGCCGCCAGCTCGCCGAGGCCGAGCTGGAGAACGCCCGGGCCCTGGAGCAGAAGAACCGCGACCTGACCCGCTCCGAGATCCGCTATCGCCGCCTGACCGAGGGGTCGCACGACGCGGTGGTCGTGGCCGACGCCGAGGGGCGGATCACCCTCTTCAACCCGGCCGCCGAGCGGACCTTCGGCTACACCTCGGCCGAGGTGATCGGCCGGCCGATGACCGACCTGATGCCCGGGGCGTTCCACGAGTCGGGCCAGCCCGCCCCCGACCGGCCGGTCGAGGCTCGGGTCGCCGGACGGACGATCGAGCTGACCGGCCTCCGCAAGGATGGCGCCGAGTTCCCCCTGGAGCTGTCGCTGGGCACGGTCGAGGACGAGGGCGAGGTCCAGTACATCGGCTCGATCCGCGACCAGACCGAGCGGCAGCGGATGCGGGCGATGCTCGTCCAGTCCGACAAGCTGGCCTCGATCGGCCTGCTCAGCGCGGGGGTGGCGCACGAGATCAACAACCCCCTGGCCTACGTCGGCAACAACCTGGCCGTGCTCGACCGCGACCTCAAGGGCATCCTGGCGATGATGGAGTGCTACGAGGGGGGCCATTCCCGGCTCGCCGAGGTCGACCCCGAGCGGCTCGCCCGGATCGAGGAGCTGAGCGACGACCTCGACTGGCCCTACGTCCGCTCGAACCTGGAGCGGATGCTGGGCCGGACCCGCGAGGGCGTCCAGCGGGTGGCCAACATCGTCCAGAGCCTCCGGGGGCTGGCCCGGACCTCGCCGCCGAAGATGGAGGCGGTGCCGATCCCCGACCTGATCGCCCCGGCCCTGGAGATGATCCAGGGCCGGATCAGGCGCCGGGGGGTCGAGGTCGTCCAGTCGTACGAGGGGCCGAAGCGGGTCCCCTGCGTGGCCTCGCAGATCGGCCAGGTGATCCTCAACCTGCTGGTCAACGCCGTCCAGGCGATCGAGACCTCGGGGCGCGAGCAGGGGGGGCGGCTGGAGATCCTCACCCGGACCTGGGGCGAGTTCTTCGTCCTGGAGGTCGCCGACGACGGGTGCGGGATCGACCCGGAGTCGATCCCCCGGCTCTTCGACCCCTTCTTCACCACCAAGCCGGTGGGCGAGGGGACCGGCCTGGGCCTCTCGATCAGCCACGGGATCGTCACCGGCCACGGCGGCCGGATCGAGGTCCTCAGCGAACCGGGGCGGGGGACGCGGTTCCGCGTCCTGCTCCCGCTCCGGTCGTCGACCGCGTGAGCCCGCCCTCGAACCCCCTCGAAGGACTCGCGATGCGAACCCCCGCCAAGTACACGCTCCTGATCGTCGACGACGAGCCCGACGTCTGCGACTCGGTCCACGACCTGCTCCGCCGCGAGTTCCGCGTCCTCAAGGCCCACTCCGGCCAGGAGGGCTACCAGCTCATGCAGGAGGAGGAGGTCCACATCATCATGACCGACCAGCGGATGCCCCAGGTGTCCGGGGTCGAGCTGCTGACCAAGGTCAAGGCGAAGAATCCGCAGGCGGTCCGGATGCTCTTCACCGGCTACGCCGACCTCGAGTCGATCATCGCGGCGATCAACCAGGGGCACGTCTACCAGTTCCTCAAGAAGCCCTGGCAGCCCGACGATCTGCTCGAGGCCGTCCGCCAGGCCGCCGTCGAATACGAGCGCCTGATCGTCGAGACCGACGTCAGCGAGCGGCTCAGGGCCGAGATCGCCGTCCTCCAGGGGCGCGTCTCCGCCCTCGAAGCGGAGGTCGGCCGGCTCGGGGGCGGCGCGACGGCCCCCGGCTGATCCGTCCCGGCGCGGGCATTGCCTGCCTGGATGGGTCATCCCCGGCGTGGCGTCACGACCGGGCCCCGGCCGTTGAAGATCCGGGCAAGGGAATTTGACGAGGATGGGCGAAGGCGATGCAAGGACGGCGACACACTCTCCTGATCGTGGACGACGAGCCCGACGTGCTCGAAAGCCTCCGGCACCTCTTCCACAGGGCCTACCGGGTCCTCACCGCCGAGGCCGGCGAGCCGGCGCTGGCGATCCTGGAGGCCGAGGACGTCCACGTCATCCTCTCCGACCAGCGGATGCCGGGCATGACAGGCGACGCCTTCCTCGCCAGGGCCAGGCAGGTCCGACCCGACGCCGTCCGGATGCTCTTCACCGGCTACGCCGACATCCAGGCGGTGATCAACGCCGTCAACGAAGGCCGGATCTTCCGCTACATCCTCAAGCCCTGGGACCCGCTCGAGCTCGAAGCCCTGATCCGCCAGGCCGTCGAGCAATACGACCTCCTGGCCGACCGCAAGCGGCTGATCGGCGAATTGCAGGAGGCCAACGCCGGGCTGACCCGGGCCAACGCCGACCTGGCCGAGGCGAACACCCTCAAGGGGGCCTTCATCGAGGTCGCCAGCCACGAGTTCAATACGCCGATCACCCTGATCCTCGGCCTCTCCGAGCTGCTCAAGCTGACCAAGCCCGACCGCGACGACCGCGAGGCCGAGCTGCTCGACCGGATCGCCGCCAGCTCCCGGCAGCTCGGCAAGCTCGTGGCCAACACCCTGACCCTGATGCGGGCCGACGACTTCCGGCCCACCCTCCGGCTCGAACCGGTCGACCTCGGGTCGCTCCTGCGCGAGGCGGCCCGCCGGGTCGAGCCGTTCGTGGCCAGGCGAGGCCAGCGGTTCGACCTCGACATCGCCGCCGACCTCGGCCCCTTCGAGGTCGACCCGGCCAAGCTCGGCGACGCCGTGCTCAACCTGCTCACCAACGCCATCAAGTTCACCCCCGACGGCGGCGCCGTCGCCCTCAAAGGCCGGCTGGTCGGCCCCGACGAGGCGGAGGTCGAGGTCGTCGACCGGGGGATCGGCGTGGAGCCCCGGGCCTTGCGGCAGATGTTCCAGCCGTTCTTCACCGAGTTCGACCCCAGCCGGCATTCCTCGGGCGACTGCGGCTTCCAGAAGCGGGGCCTGGGCCTGGGCCTGAGCATCGTCCGCCAGTTCGTCGAGCTCCACGGCGGCACCGTCTCGGCGTCGAGCACCCTCGGCGAGGGGACCCGGATCGTGGTCCGGCTCCCCCGGAGTCCGTCCCAAAAGCTGGCCAGGCCGGTAGAATGAGGGGGACCGGGTCATCCCGCCGGCCCCGTCCTACCCCCATTGGCAGGCCATCCGGGCGGATGCCAACCGAGGACGACCCGATGCCGACCGCCCTGATCGTGGAAGACGAGCCCCAGGCCAACGAACTCCTGGCGATGCTGGTCCAGCTCCGAGGCTACCGGACCGAATCCGCCCTGACCGGGGTCCAGGCCCTGGAACTCGCCGCGCGAGGCCGGCCCGACATCGTCTTCCTCGACCTGATGCTCCCCGACCAGACCGGCTACGACGTCTGCCGGGCCCTCCGATCGGCCCAGGGCACCGCCGCGACCCCCGTCGTGATGGTCACGGCCCGGCTCGAGGCCGAGAACCGCGAGCAGGGCTTCCGCGTCGGGGCCACCGACTACATACCCAAGCCCTACACCCCCGACCAGATCTTCGGCGCGATCGACCGGGCCGACGCCTGGTCCCGCCGCCTCGCCTCCGTCGCCCTCGAAGGCTCGATCCCGCTCGACGCCCGGCCCGGGGCCTCTTCCCTCCCCGAGGTGTCCCGCCTCGCCGGCCTGATCCTCGCCCGGACGCCAACCCCCGAGGAGAAGGTGGGAGGGCCCGGCCGAGCCCTGGTCGAACTCGCCCTCCGGGCCGAGGCCTGGGGCTCGCGCCGCGGGAAAGGGCTCGTCGCCACGCTCGCCTACCGCTGCGACGCCGACCGCTCGGTCGTGACCCTCCGCGACGAGTCCGGCTGGTTCCAAGATGAACCGCCCCTCGATCCCGACGGCCCGCTCGCCCGGGGCGGATTCCGCGAGATGGATTACGATCCGGCCGAAGGGCGGCTCGCGCTGAAACTGTGAACGATGCCGCATCGGGAGCGTCATCGGGATGATCCGCCGCCGGCATGCCTGATGCAACGGTGGTCGGCCCGCCGGCCTCCGACGGTCGCGGGCGTCGCGGGTTGCTTTCGGGCCGGGCCTGGGATCAAATCACGGACGGCCTCGCGAGTCGGGAAGGGGAGCTGCCGCTTTGCTCGGGATCATCAACGACTCGCCCGGCGTCGCCGATCGGGCCCTGATCTACGCGCTCCGGGCCTGGGGGGGCGACGAGCAGGACCGGACCCGGTCGCGGCTCTCGGGCCCTTTGCGCGAGCGGGTCGCATCGGGGTGGGCGGGGTCGCGGAAGGTGAGCCCGGAGGCGGCCTGGGATGAGCTGAGGCGCGACCACGAGGCTTCGATCCGCCCCGACCCGAGCCGGGTCCACCGGTCGTGGTACGTCCGGGCGCTCCAGGACGAATCCCCCTCGGTGATCCGGGCGGTGGCGGCGAATGCTCCCGGGTCGATCGCCGGGGCGGTCCGGGGTGGCCTCGGCTTGGGCGAGCAGGACCTCGCCGTCGACCACCGGGCCGACCCCGAGGCGGTCCGCTGGGCCCTGTCGCTCTACGCCGAGCGGATGGTCGGCGACGTCCCCGGCCGGGGGGACGACCCGCCGGTCGTGGTCGCTTTGAGCCGGTTCTGCCCCCGGGACCTCGTCCTCCTGGCCCGGACGATCGGCCTGGCCAAGCTGGCGTTCGCCGTCGAGGGCCCGCGGCTGTCGCCCGAGGACGACGCCATGTTCCGGCTGAGCAACCGCGACCGGGTCTGCCTCGGCTACTTCCGCCGCCACATCGGCGAGGCCGACCGCCGGCTGATCCCCGCCGCCCGGGCCGACCTCGCGGCGATCGAGGTGGACCGCCGCCGAGGCCTGGCCCGGCTCGCCCTGGTCACCTTCGGCCGGCTGCTGGCGGCGGCCGAGCCGCACCGGGCCCGCTGGGCGGTCCAGCACCTGCCCTACTCGATCGCCCGCCTGATCCGGGTCAAGCGGCCTTCCCCCCTGCCCAGGCGGGCGCTGGCGGCGTGGGAGGCGTGGATCTTGGAGGCGGCCTGGGCCCGGCTCCTGTCCGAGCAGCGGCTCAGGGGCGAGCCCGGGGGGCTCCATTGAGCGTCGAACCGCCCGAATCCGCCGAGGGGCTCCCGCCGATCGGCCGGCCCTCGACCGACGCCGGCCCCCTGGGCCTGCTGCCGGTCCTCTCCCGCCACCAGGTCCGCCTGGAGCGGCGGCTCGGGCCCGGCGGTCTCGGCTCGCGCCCCGGCGCGATCGTCTCGAGCCTGGCCGAACTGATCGGGGCGAAGGTGGCCGCCGACCGCTTCGAGGTCCAGTGGCGAGGCTCCGGCCTCCGCCGCCCCGGCGCGATCGCCCAGCTTTCCTGGCCCAGGCTCGGCTCGGGCACCCGGCTCGGCCTGGGGATCGAGCCGACCCTGGCCCACGCGATCGTCGACCGCCTGCTCGGCTTCGAGCGGCTCCCGGCCGAGGGGCGGCTCCAGGTGACCCCGGTCGAGTGGGGCATCCTCTCCTTCGTCCTGGCCCGGGCGCTCGACCGCCTCGACGATCGCCCCGGGCCGCTCGGCCCCTGGGACCTGACGATCGACCGGGTCGGCCCCGACCCGTTCGACCCGAGCGGCCTCGGCCCGATCGTCACCTGGCGATGGCGGGTCCAGGTCGGCCCGGTCGCCGGCTCGGCCCGGCTCTGGCTCCCCGAGTCGATCCTCGCCCCCTGGCTCGGCGAGGACCCGCCGAGCCCCGGCCCGGCCTCGATGCCCCTCGGCCGCTTCGCCGACCTCACCAGCGCCTGGCGGGCCGAGGTCGGCACCGTCGCCATGCCCCGAGGGCTGGTCAGGCTCCGACCCGGGGCGCTCCTGCTCATCGACGGCGCCCCGCTCCGGGGGACGCCCAAAGATCCGAAAGGGGCGATCGAGCTGGTCCTGCTCGATCGCTCGGGCCGCCTGAGCTTCCGGGCCCGCCCGGAGCCCGGGACCGCCGCCGCCCGCCTGATCCTCGACTCCCCCATGAAGCGCGAGCCGACCCCTCGGGAGAACCACGCCATGTCCGTCTCCGCCGATCCGGGCGACCAGCCGGCCGCCGCCCCAGCCGGTGGCGTCGGCCCGGCCGACATCCCGGTCACCCTGACCGTCGAGCTCGGCCGGGTCAGCCTCCCCCTCCGCCGCCTCGCCGAGCTCAAGGCCGGTGACGTCCTCGAACTCGGCCGCCACGCCCGGGAGCCGGTCGAGCTCACCTCCGGGGGCCGCCTCATCGCCCGAGGGGAACTCGTCCAGGTCGACACCGAGCTCGGCGTCCGCGTGACCCAGGTCTTCCTCTGATCCCGCCCCTCGCCCCCGCTCAGATCGGGTAGACGACCTGGATCGTCGCTTCGAGGACGAGCACCTCGACGCCGACCAGGCCGATCGTGGCGGCCAGGGCCTTCGGGCCGCCGCCCGCCCGATCCAGGCCGGCCGCCGCCGCCATCAGGAGTGGCGGCATCAGGGGAAGCCAGAGCCGGCCGACCTCGCTGAGGTTCCGGCCGCTCAGCGTGAGCAGGGCGAGCACGGCCAGGGTCGCGGTCGTCGCCCGGGGCCATCGCCGGGCCCCGGCCATCCCGACCACCGCCCAAGCCGACGCCGGCAGGCCGAGGCCGACGGCCAGCTCGACCGGGTTGACCAGGGCCCAGGCGAGATACGACCGGGGGTATTCGACGTAGAACCGGGCGTGGTTCCGCTGGTTGACCCACCAGGTCGCGACCGGGTCCGACCTCGTGCCCGCCCACCAGAGCAGCGTCAAGGCGACGAAGCCCGTCCCCGTGGCAGCGATCAAGGCGACCCCCCGGCCGACGCCGGACCCCGGGGGCGTGGCCAGGATCAGGGCCACGACCAGGCCCACCGGCAGGAACGCCAGGGTGAACTCCATCCCGACCGCCAGGACCAGGCCCGACATCCCGGCCAGCACCAGGCTCGAACGGCGATCCGACCGCCCGGCCCAGGTCGCCAGGGCCAGGGCCGAGGTCGAGAGCAGGGGGAAGGCCGAGTCGGCCGTCGGCTGGAACAGGAGGGCCGACGGGGCCAGGGGCCAGAGGCAGGCCGCCGCCCAGGCCAACGGCGCGGGCAGGCTCGCCCGGGCCAGGGCGTAGAGCGGGGCGACGGTCGAGGCGCACATCAGCAGGGTCAAGGCGCCGGTCAGGGTCAGGGCCGCGGCGTCGGCCCTCGGGAGGTCGCCCACCGCCCGGAGCGCCTGGGCCGCGGCCGAGACGGAGCCGGGGGCCAGGTCGAGGACCGCCCGGGCGAGGCCGGGGTTGGCCTCGGCGAGCGCGAGCATCCCCCTCGCCACCAGGAACAGGCCGGGCGGGTGGGTGCCGACGTGGAGGGCGTCCTGGCGGGCGATCCAGGCCGGGTAGTCGGCCAGGAACCGGCGAGGGTCGCCCATCTGCCCCTTGGCCACGGTGTAGTAGCCGCTCGAACCGGGAGCGTGCAGCGCCAGGATCCACTTCGAGAGCCCGTACCCCTCGGGGGCCCCCTCCTGCGCGGCCCCTTGCACCACGACGGCGGCCACGACCAGGCCGAGGACCCAGCCGACTTCGCGGCCGACCTTCCCTTTCCGCCCGAGCGCCCGCATCCCCAGGGCGGCGAAGGCGGCGAACCCGGCGATCGCGGCCCCGGCCATGGCCAGGCGGACCGAGCCAGGGGCGACCTTGATCCGCTGCCATTCCCACTCGCCGACGACGCCGAGGGGGACCCGGCCCGAGCGGAGGGCGAGCGCGAAGGCGGCCAGGATCGCGACCTGGGCCAGCAGGAGGAGCGGCAGGGGGCGTTTCATCGCCGCGATCTTAGCGGCCGGAGGGCCGGCGGTCGACCCGCCGGATTTGCCGGGGGTGGGGTGCGGCATCGCCGATCGCTCGGTGTTATCCTCGATCGCCGCCCGCCCTTTCGATCAACCCGGACGCCCCGCCGATCGCGCCGACTTCGGAGAAATCGCCCATGCACTTCGACGCGAACGACCGGGCCCTCGTCGCCGACTCCTCGCGGGTCAGCATGATCAGGGAGTTGACGCCTTATCACTGGTTCGTCCTGATCGTCGCGGCCCTGGGCTGGATGTTCGACACGATGGACCAGCAGCTCTTCAACCTGGCCCGCAAGCCGGCCGTGACCGAGCTGCTCCGGACGGCGGCGGGCGGCGAGGCCCCCTCGCCGGCGGCCGTGGCCCGCTACGGCGGGTACGCGACGATGATCTTCATGATCGGCTGGGCCACCGGCGGGCTCTTCTTCGGGGTCCTGGGCGACCGGATCGGCCGGGCCAAGACGATGATGCTGACGATCCTGGTCTACTCCGCCTTCACCGGCCTGAGCGCCCTGTCGGTCGGGGTCTGGGACTTCGCGTTCTACCGCTTCCTGACCGGCCTCGGAGTGGGAGGAGAGTTCGCGGTGGGGGTGGCCCTGGTGGCCGAGGTGATCCCCGACCGGGTCCGGCCCTACGCCCTGGGCTGGGTCCAGTCGATGTCGGCCATCGGCAACATGATGGCCGCCGTGATCAGCATGGTCCTCGGCCACTACGAGGAGACCGGCGCCGTGGCGGGGGCCTGGCGGTGGATGTTCGTCATCGGCGTCGCCCCCGCCCTGCTCGCCCTCCTGATTCGGGGCAGGCTGAAGGAGCCCGAGAAGTGGAAGGCGGCGGCCCACCTCGACGACCCGGCCGGGGGTCCGAAGGCCGGGTCGATCTCCGAGCTGTTCAGCACGCCTCGATGGCGGCGGAACGCGATCGTGGGGATGATCCTCGGGTTCTCGGGGGTGGTCGGCCTCTGGGGGATCGGCTTCTTCAGCTTCGACCTGATCCGACCCGTCTTCGAGGCCGACATGAAGGCCCGGGGGGTCCCGCCCGACCTGATCCGGGGGCGGCTGACCTTCCTGGTCGGGCTGACCTCGTTCTTCCAGAACCTCGGCGGGCTCTTCGGCGTCTACGCCTACACCTGGTTCACGGCCTACGTCGGCCGCAAGGTGGCGTTCGCCTTCGCGTTCGTGCTGGCGATGACGGCCACGGCCGGCACGTTCTGGTTCATCGACAGCTACGACGACCTGTTCTGGATGATCCCGATGATGGGCTTCGCCCAGCTGACGCTCTTCGGCGGCTACGCGATCTACTTCCCCGAACTCTTCCCGACCCGCCTCCGCTCGACCGGGACCTCGTTCTGCTACAACGTCGGCCGACTGGTCGCCACCGTCGGCCCGCTGTTCCTCGGCCTGCTGACCAGCGAGGTCTACATCGGCTTCGGCGAGATCCAGGCCCGCCGCTACGCCGGCGTCACGATGTGCGCCGTCTTCCTCGTCGGCCTCGCGGCCTTGCCCTTCGCCCCCGAGACGAAGGGCAAGCCGCTGCCCGAGTGAGCCCTATTTCGGCGGGGAAGCCGGCCCGAGCTGCTTCATCACCGCCTCGCGGAACGCCTTGTCGTCGAGCATCGCCCCGCCTTCCTTGGAGGAAAGGCCCCAGAGGAACTCGGACCAGCTCCGCAACGCGGCGTCGCGTTGGGCCTGGGTCGTGCCGTTGATGTCGCCCGCCGCGGCGCCCATGCTCCGGGTGGTGAAGCTCTGCTGGAGGAGGTGATTGAAGACTGAGTTCATCGGCGCCGCGGCTCGGTCGATCTCGACAGTCTTCTGAACGACCACATTCCGGCCGACGACGAGTCGGTCGTTCGGGAACATCTGAAGATTTGCGACCGAGTCCCCCTTGAGGATCGCTCCCCAGTCGATCTTGTAGTCGCGGGCGGGTTTGCCACCGCTCGCGGGCCGGTACAAGTGGATCTCATTGGGCTCGGCGGTCGGCGTCAAACCGCCGGCATAGTTCATCGCATCGAGGATCGTGTCCTTGCCGGTGAAGGGCAAGCGGCCAGGGACGCCCACGTCACCCTGGACGAAATAGGTCTTGCTGAAATAGCTGCTGACATCGACGAAGACCCGAATCGATTCGGCCGGATCGACCGCCTCGATGATGACGTCCCTTTCATCGACCATAATCTCCTGGACGACTTCGGGCTTCGGCTCGTCCTTGGCTCTCTCGTCGTCTTTCTCTTTGGGTCCGGGGACCTGGCTGACAGCCCTCGGGCGCTGGGCCGGGCGTCGCGGAGGCGTCGCTAAACCAAACCGCCCGGGACGGCGTTCCTTCCGGGTCGAAATAGCCGGCTTGGATTTAGGCGAGTCGGTCGGGGCTCCCTCGGCCGGGGGGGGCGTGGCCGGCGGCTTGACCACGCCTGGCTCGGCGGGCTGGGGCTCGAGGGGATTTCGCGCCGGTCCGGGCATGTTCGGGGCTGCTTGCTGCTCGACGACGACGCCGCGACTCAGGCCGAGGACATCGTCGGTCACGTACTGCTGGAGCCGGCGGATGATCTTGACCTTGGCCTGCTCCAGCGTCAACCCACGGACGGCGACCTCGCCGTAGAATCCGAGCGAGATCGTGCCGTCCTGCCGGACCAAGCGGTCGCCGGTGATGGGCCGCCCGGGTAAAGCTTCGATCACCTCGACGAGGAGGATGTCGGGCGGCTCGATGATGTAGGGGAGGTCGATCATCGCCCCTTCGTGGGGGGGCGGGTCGTCGGGGATCGCGATGGGCGGCTTGGGCTTGAGGTCGTCCGGGCCCCAAGCCTTGGGCTGCGGGACGTCCGGCTGAGGCTTCGGTTCGGCATCCTGGGCATGGCTCGGGCCCGCAAGCATCGAGCCGAGCAGGGCCAGGGCGAGCCGGGATGGGATGCGTCGTGGCATGGGGCGGGCTCCGGCGGGCGTCGTCGGGGTGGGTTGCCGATGGGTCGATGCGTGGTCGCACTTTACGGGGCCGGGCGGGCGCGGGCAAGGGGAAAGCGCGGCGGGACGGCGGGGCTCGTGCCTTAGATCTTGGGCTGTCCGGGGTTTAGGGGACGGACTGGTCGATTTTCGGAGTGCGTCGCGGGGGGGGATCGGTTAGGATCGTGCTCGACCCCGGTCGTCGATTGTGGGGGCGGGCGGCTCGCATGCCGCCGGCCCGGGCCCGGCCGGAGTTCCCCACCCTCCCGATCGGACGCCCCGCTCCATGGACGTCTCGCAGGTCCTGATCATCGCCTTGCTGATCTTCGTCAACGGCTTCTTCGTCGCCGCCGAGTTCGCCCTGGTCAAGGTCCGGTCCAGCCAGATCGACCAGCTCGCCGAGCGGGGGAGCTGGCCGGCGAAGCTGACGAGCAAGACGCTCGACCACCTCGACGCCTACCTCTCGGCCTCGCAGCTGGGGATCACCGTGGCGAGCCTGGCGCTCGGCTATGCGATCGAGAGGGTCGTCGAGCCGATGAAGGCTGCCCTGGAGGCCGTGGGGATCGGCGGGGTCAAGCACGTCGGCTCGGTCCCCCTGCCAATCGCCTGGCTCCTGGCGTTCTCGCTGGTGACGTTCCTCCACATGGCCCTGGGGGAGCAGGCCCCCAAGAGCCTGGCGATCCGCTCGGCCAAGGCGATCTCGCTCTGGACGGCGCCGGTGCTGATCGCGTTCTACTACCTGTTCTTCCCGGTGATCTGGCTGCTCAACAACGCGAGCAACCTGACGCTCCGCCTGGTCGGCCTGGGCCGCTCGGACCACGCCGAGGTCGCCCACACCGAGGAAGAGCTGCGGCATATCGTCGCCGAGAGCGTCGCCGGCGGCCACCTCTCGCGGAACGAGCGGGTGATGATCGAGAACGTGCTCAACCTCGAAGAGAAGACCGCCCGGCGGGTGATGGTCCCCAGGCCCGACGTCGTCTACCTGAGCCTCTCGCGGACGGTCGAGGACAACCTCCGGGTCGCCCGCCAGGCCGGGCACACCCGGTATCCGCTCTGCGAGGACGACCTGACCACCGTGGTCGGGATGATCCACGTCAAGGACCTGTTCCGCCTCGGCTCGTCCTCGGGCGCCCGCCCCGACCTCCGCAAGGCGTCGAGGAAGGTGCCGTTCCTGCCCGAGTCGCTCAAGCTCGACGACGTCCTGGTCCGGTTCCGGACCGACCGGGTCCACCTGGCGATGCTCCTGGACGAGTACGGCAGCGTCGTCGGCATGATCACGCTGGAGAACGTCCTGGAGGAGCTGGTCGGGCCGATCCAGGACGAGTTCGACCGCGAGACCCCGCCGATCGTGGCGCGCGGCGGCGGCGCCTTCGAGGTCGACGCCACCTGCCCGCTCGACGTGTTGGCCGAGGAGTGCGGCCTGGCGATCCCCGACACCGACGCCGAGACCGCCGGCGGCCTGATCCTCGACCTCCTCGGCCGGCTCGCCCGGGTCGGCGACAGCGTGACCGTCGACGGCCGCCGCCTGACCGTGCTCCGGGCCGACCCCAACCGGATCCGGACGATCCGGGTCGACGCGATTGCCGGCCGACCCGCCTGATCCGGAACCCCGTTTGCGGCAAGGACCGACCGTCCCGGCCGCCCACGGGACCGGAATCCGGACCGAAGAGGCCAACCGAATGCCGTCCTACTACGAGACCGCCGACCTCGCCAAGCTGTCCGAAGTCGCCCAGGGGGCCCCCGCGCTCTGGGAGAAGTTCCAGGGCTGGTACGACGACGTGATGAAGGAGGGCGAGCTGACCGCCCGCGAGAAGGCCCTGATCGCCCTGGCCGTCTCCAACGCCGTCCAGTGCCCCTACTGCATCGACCTCCACACCCGGGGATGCCTCGAAAACGGCACCTCGATCGGCCAGATGACCGAGGCGATCCAGGTGGCCGCGGCGATCAAGGCCGGCGCCACCCTGTCGCACGGGGTCCAGATGCGTCAGGTCGCCGACGGGCACACGACCTGACGTCAAGGGCCGGGAAACCCCGGCAGCGGCGCGGGCTCCGGGTCCCCCTCGCGGAGCCGGTACCCTCGGCCCGAGGCGAGGTCGACCCACCGGTCGACCCGGCCCGAGGGCCAGGTGACCTCGACCGACTCGGCCCGCCCGGCCGGCCCCAGGCCGAAGCGGAGCCGGGGGTCGGGGGCGGACAGGTAGCTCCCGCCGCCGGTCCGCTGGGCGACCTGTCGGCGGCCGCCCGCCACCACCACGACCTTCGCCCCCACGGCGTCCCGGTTCGAGCTCGAGCCTTCGAGCCGGAGCGTCAGCGAGCGGCCGGTCCCCTTCGACGTGTTGCGGAAGTAGGCGAGGGGCTCGCCTTCGGCCACGATCAGGAGGTCGACCCGGCCGTCGTTGTCGAGGTCGCCCGTGGCGAGCCCTCGGCCCAGCCTGGGGACCTTCCAAGGGGGGCCAGCCTTGTCGGAGGCGTCGACCATCCGCCCCCGACCCTGGCCGAGCCAGAGCCGGGCGGGCATGGCGTAGGGGAGCCGGGGGCGGCCGTCGTTGACGTGGCCGTTGGCGGTGGCGAGGTCGAGCCGGCCGTCGTCGTTGGCGTCGAGGAAGGCGACCCCGAAGCCCAGGTCGTTCCGGCTGGCCGCGAGCAGGCCGGAGGAGGCCGAGTGGTCGGCGAAGACGTTGCCGCCGAGGTTGGCGAAGAGGGTGATCCCCTCGGCGAAGAAGTTGGTCACGGCGAGGTCGGGCCGGCCGTCGCCGTCCTGGTCGCCGCAGGCGATCCCCATGCCGGCCTGCATCGCCCCCGAGCCGTTGGCCGCGACGCCCGAGGCGGCGGCGACCTCCTCGAACCGGAAGCCGCCGAGGTTGTGCCAGAGGGCGTTGGCCGTGGTGTCGTTGGCGACGAAGAGGTCGACCCGGCCGTCGTCGTCGAGGTCGGCCACCACGACGCCCAACCCCCGGCCCTCGCGGTCGTCCAGGCCCGTCTCCCGGCTCACGTCGACGAACCGGCCGCCGTCGTTCCGGAAGACGTGGTCGGGCAGGGCCTTGAGCAGGTGGGGGTCGCAGTAATATCGGGGCTTGCCCGGTTTGGGCTCGCAGGGCGAGGGGGCGGCGGGGTCCCAGGCCAGGTAGTGGCAGACGTAGAGGTCAAGGTCGCCGTCGTTGTCCAGGTCGGCGAAGGCGGCGGAGGTGGGCCAGTCGCGGTCGCCACCGAGTCCGAGCCGGTCGGTGGCGTCCTCGAACGTCCCGTCGCCCCGGTTCCGATACAGGGCGTAGGACCGCCAGCGGGCGACGAAGAGGTCGGCGTGGCCGTCGTTGTCGACGTCCCCCACGGCCGAGCCGTGGCCGTAGCCGCCCGGGAACCCGGACAGGCCGGATCGCCCGGTGGCGTCCTCGAACGTCCCGTCGCCCCGGTTCCGGAACAGCTTGTCGCCGTTCGCCCGGTTGGCGGGGTCGGGCGGGAAGGCCCCCCCTTGGGGGAGGAAGACGTCGAGCCGGCCGTCGCCGTCGTAGTCCAGCAGCGCGACGCCGCCGCCCATCGTCTCGGGCAGGTGCCGGGCCGGCGACCGGCCGTTGTCGTAGCGGAACCGGAGGCCCGAGGCCTCGGCCTCGTCGACGAACTCGGGCATGGCCGGCGCCGAAGTCTCGGGGGGGGCGGGACCCTTGGCTCGTCCGAACGCGGCGACGACGTCGGCCAGGAACTCGGCGGCCGACTCGTCGCGGGCGATCGGCAGGGTCTCCGCCTCCAGGCTCGCCTCGGCCGACCGCGACCGGACCATCCCCCCTTCCTCCTTCGAGGCGACGGCCAACCAGCAGTGGGCGTCGAACGGGCGCCCGACCCGTCGGGCGAGCCCGGCGAGCTCGGCCCCGTGCCTGGCCGCGTCGTCGGAGCCGAGGAGCGTCCGATAGCGTCCCAGGTCCCGCTCGAACTCCGCCCGGCGGGCTCTCAAGGGGGCGACCGGCTTCGGGTCGCCCTGCTTCACGCAGACCTCGATCAGGCGGTCGATCGGGCCGGTCCGGCGGAGCTGGGTGCCGACCTGGTCTTCCAGGGCCCGGCGCTCGAGCGCGGGGTCACCGCTCCTGGCGGCCAGCCAGGCCCGGATCTCCAGGAGGTCGGCCCTGGTGAACGACCAGGCCTGGAGGTGGGGCAGGGCCCGGACGGCCTCGGCCGGCCGGTCGCCGGCGATCGCCCAGTCGAGCCGGCTTCGCCAGACGGCCGGGTCGTCGGGGCGGCGGCCGAGGCAGGCGTCGAGCCGATCGGAGGCGGCGGCGAAGTCGCCGAGCCGGGTCGCCAGGTTCGCCAGGGCCAGCCAGACCCGGTCGTCGTCGGGGGCCTTCCGCGCGGCGTCCGCCAGGTACGACCGGACCCCTTCGATCGGGTAGGCGGAGAAGTCGAGGTCGAACAGCTCGCGGAGCGGTTCCAGGGGCGAAGCGGACGCGGTACTCCACCCCCGGATCAGGTCGCGGACCTCGGCGAGCCGCCCCTCGAACCGGTACAGGAGGATCAAGGTGTCGCGCGCCGGTGTCCGGGCCGGTCCCGAGGCGGCGACGGCGGGGATCAGGCGGTCCTCGGCCTCGGCGAACCGGCCCTTCGCCATCGCCGCCCGGGCGAGCCTGGCCCCCGCCTCGGCGCCCCAGGGAGAGTTCGCCGCGACCCTGGACCACTCCGAGGCCGCCAGGTCGGGCCGGCCCAGGGCCTGCTCGCAGTCGCCGAGGGCGAGCAACACCTCGTCGCTCCGCCCGATCCGGCCGGACAGGTCGATCAAGCTCCGGCGGGCCACGAGGTAGCGCCCGGCTCCCAGCTCGCGCCTGGCCTCGGCGAGGTCGACCCGATACCGCCGCCCCTCGAAGGCCCAGGCCCCGCCGAGGATCAGGGCCAGGCCGAGGGCGGAGCCGGCGGCGATCAAGGCTCGGGTCCGGCGCATCTCAGAGCCCCAGGTCGTCGAGGACCCGGGCGATGTGGGCCTCGATGTCGCGGGCGGTCCGCGAGTAGGTCTCGTGGTCCAGCCCCACCGGGTCGGCGATGTCGTCGCCGAGCGGGTCGAGGAGCCGGGCCCTCCCCTGGGCCTCGGGCACCTGGTCGAGCAGGGCGTCGAGGTGGTCGCCGGTCATCGCGAAGATGTGGTCGGCGTGCCGGACCAAGTCGGGCGCGGCCCTCCGGCTGACGTGGCCTTCGAGCGAACCGCCGAGCGACCGGACGACCTCGATCGCATTCGAGGCGGCCGGCATCCCGTCCATCGCCGCGACCCCGGCCGAGAGCACGACGTACCCCCGGGCCACCAGCTCGGCGGCCTTGCAGCCCAGCCGACGGGCGATCAGGGCCTTGCACAGGGCCTCGGCCATCGGGCTCCGGCAGGTGTTGCCGGTGCAGATGAAGAGGATGATCTTGCCGGCCATCTCCGCGACCGCCTCGTCGGGCACGACCCCCGCCTCGCGGACGGCCCAGCGGTCGCCGACGACCTCGACGACCGTCGAAGGCCCGCCGAGCTGGGTCGGCCCCACGTCGAGGAGCATGTCGAGCCCGTCGAGCCCGTCCAGGTCGTCGACCCCCGGGGGCCGAGCCCCGAAGGAGGCGGCCGGGTCGGCCTCGATCAAGGGGCCGGGCAGGAGCCTGAGGATCTCGCGGACCATCCGGTGCGCCGGGGCCCGGAGCGCGATCCGGCCGTCGCCCGCGACGAACGCCCGGACCTCGGGGTCGAGCCGGCCGGGCAATCCCCCCTCGGCCACGGGGAAGATCAGCGTCACCGGGCCCGGCCAGGCCCGGCCGGAGAGCCTCCGGCCCGCCTCGGTGGCGACCCGGGCCCAGTCGGCGACCTCGCCGGACCCCTTGAGGAACAGGGTGGGCCGACCGAGGCCGGCCGGACCGCCCGACCGCCCAGGGCGCCGGAGCCGGTCGACGGCGGCCGGGTTGAGGGCCGAGGCGACGACCCCGTAGGAGGACTCGGTCGGCAGGCCGACGACGCCCCCCTGGGCGAGGCAGGCCACCGCTCGATGGACGACGTCGCGCGGATCATCGGCCCGGAGAAGGTCGATCCGTTCGGGCATGGCTCGGGCTCGGGTGTCGGCGGAGGGTCGTCGGGTTCGGTCGGGAGGGTCTCGGTCGAGCGGACGATGGGCGACTCGCGGTGACGACCCGAAGGGGATCATGGTAAGCCCTGGCGACTCGAAGGGTCAACCCGGCCTCGATCCTCCATCCCCCTCAGACCCCCCGGGCCTTGGGGTCCCAGAGCTGCTTGTGGAGCTGGACCTGGAGGCGGAGGCGGAGCCCGGTCTCGAGGATCCAGGCGGCCAGGTCGGTCGGGCTGACCCGGCCGAAGGCGGGGGCGATCAGGACCGGCAGGCGGGCGATCAGGTCGTGATCGCGGACGTGGCGGACGGCCCAGTCGAAGTCGGCCCGGTCGCAGACGACGTACTTGACCTCGTCGTGCCCCCGGAGCCGGACGAGGTTGGCGTCGAGGTTGGCCGCGACCTCGCCCGAGCCCGGGGTCTTGACGTCGAGGATGATCGAGACCCGGGGGTCGACGCTCTGGATGCTGACCGCGCCCGAGGTTTCCAGGAGGACCAACCGGCCCGCGTCGGCCAGCCGCGTCATCAGGGGAAAGACCTCGGGCTGGAGCAGGGGCTCGCCCCCGGTGATCTCGATCAGCCGGTCGCCCGTCGCCAGGGCCCGCTCGACCACCTCGTCCAGCGTCAGCGGCTCGCCCTGATGGAAGGCGTGTCCGGTGTCGCAGTAGCTGCACCGGAGGTGGCAGGCCGTCAGGCGGACGAACGTGCAAGGCAGGCCGGCGTGGGTGCTCTCCCCCTGCAAGCTCCGGTAGATCTCGTGGATGACCAGCGTGCCCGCCGCCTTGCCCGCCAGGGGCCTGAGCCGCTGCGCCAGGACCCCGCCCCGGGCCGGGACGGCTTCTCGATCGAGTAAGGTCGGGACGAGCATCGAGGCGGTCGGTTCCATCGTCGAGTGGGTCCGGGGGCGTCGAAGGGTCGGGGCGAGCGGCGAGCATGGTCGTCTCATCCTACCCGCCGAGATGAATCACGCCTAGCTCCGCCGGACCCGCCTCGACATCGACTAATCCATGCTCGTATCGTGGATGCCCAAACTCGGAATAATCTGCCCGGCCTCCTCAATGAGACCCCCATGACACCAACACAGCCGACCGAGCCGCGAGGGATGACGATCCCCGACCTGATCTGGCTCTCGGTTGGGGTCGCGGTGGCGGCTTCGCTGGGCTGGTATCACATCGACGTGGCCCCGAGGACGCCCGCAGGAGCCTTGATGCCGGGCCTGCTGCTGACCGCCGATTTCGCCACCGAGACGCTCATGAAGGGGTGCTTGGCGCTCTTCCCGGTCGTGATTGCGCGGCGGGTCCGTTATGGGGGGCCGATCAAGGCGGTCGAGTTCGCGTTGCTGAACGTCGGCTTGACACACCTATTGGTCCGGATCGAGCAGCAGCCGTGGTTCGGCCTGATGGCGACCTCGCCGTCCGCCCCCGGCTCGCTCTTGGTGAATGTCGATCTTTACGACTACTGGCAAGGCGGGATTCTGGCGGTCTCGGTCCTCGCGCTGATCGTCGCCGTGATACGGAGACATCGCCCGCCGCCCCGGGTTGTCGGCCTCTTGCTGGTCATGGCTTATTACGGGCTCTCCACGGCCGGCGTCGGATATCCCCGGAGCTGGGTGAATGCGCTAATCGCACGCCAAGGCTTCGGCCTGGACGTGTCGCGCGTCCTGTACATGTTCCTCGGGACGGGCCTGTTCCAGGTGATCTGGTTCTTGCCCATCGCGGCGGCGCTGGTCGAAGGTTTGGGCCGGATGGGTGGGAGGTGGACCTGGGTCGACCGCGCGGCGTTCGGCTTGCCGGTGATCTTCGAGGTGACGGCATACGTCAGGAGTTTCTTCAAGATCTATCACAGCCCGAAGGGCATCGGTTCGGACGGACAGTATGCCTACATCCTCATGATGCTCGGGTCGCTAGGGCTGGCCGTCGCGCTGGTGAAGCTGATGGGCCCGGCCTGGGGACGGTTCTTCGCGACGAGAGGCCCGGGCGACCCGGCCGTCGATGTCGGCGGATCGCCCGGAAGCAAGATGGTTGGGGGGATCAGCGGTTCAGGCGATTGACCCGGGCGGCCTCGCCTTTGAGAAAGTCGACGTCGAGGAAGGGGTCGGCGGAAACCCTCTGGAAGCGGACCTCGCCTCGGGCGTCGATCAGGTAGACGGCGTGGAGGGGGGCCCGCTCGAAGTCGTCGAAGGCTTGGAACCGCTTGAAGGCTTCGAGGGCGGGGTCGGGCAGGAAGGGCATGGGGAACTTGATCCCGTCGGCGTTCGACTTCAGGGCCCGGGCGGCTTCGAGGGGGTCGGTGCCGATGGCGACGAGGTCGGTGTTGATCGTCTTGAAGGCCTCGGCCTGCTTGCCGAACTCCTGGAGCTGCTGCATGCAGTGGGCGCACTTGCCGCCGAGGTAGAACAGGGCGACGACGTTCCGGTCCTTGTGCTCGGCCAGGTTCCAGGGCTTGCCTTCGGTGTCGAGCAGCGCGATCGGCTCGCTCGGGCGGGGGGACCAGCCCAGGGGGCCGAGGGTTTCGAGGTCGACCCGGGTCGAGGCCAGGGCCTCGTCGGTCGCCCCTTCGGTCGGCCTGGTCCACTGGCCGTCGGCCTTCCAGGCGTCGACGATCGGGGCGAGCCGGCGGAAGATCGGCGTGTCGCGGTCGGCGTCGCGGGCGAGGGGTTCGAGCCTGGCGAAGGCCTCGCGGGCTTCCTTGTCCTTGCCGCAAACGTGGAGGACCTCGACCAGGGTCGCCAGCGGGACCACCTGTCCCGGGAGCTTCTCGACGGCGCCTTTGGCCGTGCTCTCGGCGAAGCCGAAGTTCCGGGCGGCGAGGTGGGCGCGGGCCAGGGCCTCGGGCCGCATCCGGGTCGCCTTGGCGAACGCCTCGAACGCCGGGGCGACGTCGCCCTTGAGCAAGGCCTGATGGCCTTCGAGTTCGGCCAGCGAAGCGGCCCGTTGGTCCCCGCCCGGGCCGGCGGAGGGGGGCGGGGCGGTGCCGGCGGCGGCGGGCTTCTTGGGGTCGAGGGCCTTGAGGGCGGCGACCTCCTCGGCGAGCTTGCCCTGGTCCCCTTTGGCGGCGTAGGCGAGGCCGAGGGTATACGCCTTCTCGGCCTGCTCGGCGGGGACCGAGGCGGACCAGTCGAGGGCCTCGCTCGACGTGGCGGCGATCAGGTCGTCCCAGAGCTCGAACCGGGCGAGGGTCTCGGCCCAGCGGAGCCGGCCGGAGCGCTGGGCGGAGCCGCCGTCGTTGGGGCCGTTCTTCTGGGGGTCGCGGGGCTGCTCGACGAGGTTCCGGGCGACGGCGACGGCGTCCCTGGCCCGGCCGACATGGCCGAGCGAGGTGGCCAGCCACTGGTTGTTGTGGGCGTAGTTGTGGATCTCGAAGGGCATCACCCGGTCGCGGATCATGTAGGCGTGGTCGACCCGGGCCGAGCCTTCCTGCTGGTAGGCGGCGTCGGCATGCCGCTTCAAGGCCGTGTAGGTGTGGCCGGGCATGTGCCAGGCGTGGGCGATCCCCGGGGCGGACCGGGCGTAGAGCGCCGCGGCCTTCTCGGCCCGGCTCGGCTTGCCGTTGTCCCCGCCCCGACCCGGCGGGGGGTTGTCCCAGAGGTGGATCTTGTAATGGTGGGCCCCGGGGTGGAGCGGGTTCCGATCGAGGACCGAGTCGAGGACCATGTCGACCGCCTGCCGGCTGCCGATCTCGCCGGTCTGCCAGGTCACCATCGCCATCCAGGCCCGGGCCTCGACGTCATCCGGGAACTCCTGGACGAGGGTTTCGAGGGCGAGCAGGTGGGCCTTCTTCCCCTGGGCGTCGCCCGGCCCGTCCTTGTACAGGGCCTCCAGGGCCTCGATGTACAGCTCCTCGCGGCGGCTCGGCTTGGCCGCCGCCACCTTGGCCCGGGCCCCCTTGAGGAAGCCCTTGGCCCGGGTCGGGTTGCTGACGTTGCTCATCGCCATGCCCCAGTCGGCCATCGGGCAGGCGGGGTCGAGCTGGCTCGCCTGGCGGAATGAGCGCTCGGCCTCGAAGTAGTAGAACGAGTGGAGCTGCGCGACCCCCTGGGTGATGAACTGCTGGGCCTCGGGGCTCGCCGTGGTGACGGGGAAGTCGACCCGCCCCATGCCCGGCATCAGGCTCGCCCGCCGCCTGGGGCCGTCGTTGAACGCCTCGCCGTGGACCGAGTGGCCCGCCGCGGGCACGTTCGGGGCGGCCTCGCTGGGGGAATTCGTCGGCTTCGAGGGCTCCTGGCCAGGAGCCGGCGCGGCCGGCCACCACCACAAGGCCGAGGCGAGGGCGAGGCCGGCGATCCGAGCGTGGGACGGCAGGGGCATCGAGACTTCCTCCGTTTTGAGGTTCCCCGCGCCGGCAATCGAGGCCCGCGGGACGCCCCACCTTACCCGACGAGGAGGATCGAGGGCCACGACAAAGGATTGTTGAGCAATCCTCCCCGCCGACTTCGGTCGACAAGCCCGGCCACTTCGCTATGATCGCCCCTCGGCCCCCGGACCTCGCCCGACGGCCAGCCGGTCTCCCTCCGAGGATCGACCATGTACCGCATCGCCGACGGATTGGACACGAAGCGTCCGTCCCGATCCCTCCTCAAGCCCGACCCGGGCTCGCCCGATCGCCCGACGATCCGCGGCCGGCGCGTCAGGATCGCCCGGGCGACGCTCGCCCTGCTGGCCCTGGGGATGATCTGGCGGGTCGCCCGGTTCGCGATGGGCCAGCCGCTGTGGGGCGACGAGGCGTTCCTCGCGGTCAACCTGCTGACCCGCGACTTCGCCGGCCTGCTCGGCCCCCTGGATTACCGCCAGATCGCGCCAATCGGCTTCCTCTGGGCCGAGCTGGCGGTCGTCCGGGCGCTCGGGCCGTCGGAGTGGGCCCTGCGGCTCCTGCCGTTCCTGTCGGGCCTGGCCTCGCTCGCCTTGTTCTACCGGTTCTCGATCCGGGCGGTCGACCGCCGCTCGGCCTTGCTCGCGGTGGGCATCCTGGCGGCGTCGTTCTACCCGGTCCGGCATGCGAACGAGGCTAAGCCTTATGCGACCGACCTCCTGCTCTCGCTGGTGATCACCGGCCTGGCCTGGGACGTCTGGTCAGATCGGATGTCATGGAGACGCTGGCTTACGTTGACGTTCGCCGTGGGTATGGGCGTATGGTTCTCGTATCCGTTGCTGTTCGTGGTGTCGGGAGTGGGTTTGGTCCTGGCGGCTCGGGTGCTCCAGGGGCCGGGACCGAGGGCCAAGCCGGTCGCCGGCTTCGTTGGGTTCGCCCTGGCGGGCGCGGCGAGTTGGCTCGCGTTCTACACCCTGACGGCCCGCCCTCAGGCGGAGTCGACCCCGGTCTACGCGCAGATGGAGACCTGGCGCGGGGCCTTCCCGCCGCTGGGTCGCCCCTGGGCCCTGCCGGGTTGGCTGCTCGACGTCCACACCGGCAACATGCTGGCTTACCCCCAGGGCGGCAACGACTATGGCAGCACGGGGACGGCGATCCTGGTGGTGGCCGGCATCCTCGCCCTCCGGAAGCGGCGGGCCGGGCTCCTGGCGTTGCTGCTCGCCCCGCTCCTGCCGACGTTGCTGGCCTCGGTGCCGCACCGCTACCCTTACGGGACGAGCGCCCGGACGACGCTTTATATGGCCCCGGCGTTCTGCCTGCTCGCCGGGGTCGGGGCGGCGGCCCTGATCCGCCGGCTGGAGACGGTCGGGCGGCGCCGGGTTTACCGCGTCGCGTGGCTCGCGCTCGCCGTGATGATCGCGGTGGGGACGGCGGCGAACCTCGCGCTGCCCTACAAGAACTACGAGGACAAGCTCAATCGCGACGCCGTCCGCGAGTTCGCCGCCCTGGCCCGGCCGGGCGACCGCTGGCTCGCCTTCGACGGCCTGGACCGGCTGCCCGACACGCCCGGCACCTTCCTGGAGCACTGGCTCCAGCAGATGGCCGAGGTCCGGTACAACGTCCTGAGCAAGTCGCCCGTGCCGGTCGCCTGGAACCCCTCGATGGCGAGCGTCGCCGACCTCGGCCCGGGGCGGACGTGGCTGATCGTGCACCGGAGCCGCTGCCCCGGCTTCGACGAGGTCGGGCTCTCGGATCGGATCGCGGCCCTGACCCGGCTGGCCGGCCCCCCCCGGGTCCGGTCGATTCGGATGACCCGGGGGGAGTCGCTCGAAGCGTTCGAGTTCGACCCGGCGCCTCGACCGGCCGGCTTCGGCGTCCCCGCCTCCTAGCCCGGCGGGCCCGCCCGGTGATAGCATGGGCGAGTCCCGATACTCCCCGAAGGAGGCGTCGCCCCCCCATGTCGATCGCGACCGCGCCGGCTTCCCGGCTCCTGGCCGAACTGACGGCGATCGTCGGGCCCGAGGACGTGCTCTCGCATCCCGACGAGACCCTGGTCTACGAGTGCGACGGCTTCGTGATCGAGAAGAGCGCCCCCGACGCGGTGGTCTTCCCGACCTCGACGGCCGAGGTCGTCGAGGTGGTCAAGGCGTGCTCCCGCCATGAGGTGCCGTTCGTCCCCCGTGGGGCCGGCACGAGCCTGGCCGGCGGGACCCTGGCGGTCGGCGGCGGGGTGATGATCTCGCTGACCCGGATGAAGCGGATCGTCGAGGTCGACGTCCGCGACCGGTATGCGACCGTCGAGCCGGGCTTGGTCAACGTCTGGCTGACGAAGACCCTGGCCGGGAGCGGCTACCACTACGCGCCCGACCCTTCGAGCCAGGGGGCTTGCACGATCGGCGGCAACGTGGCGACGAACTCGGGCGGCCCGCACACGCTCAAATACGGCGTCACGGTCAACCACGTCCGGGGGGTCGAGCTGGTCCTGCCCGACGGCGAGGTCGTCCGGACCGGCGGGCCCGAGGAGGACCGGCCGGGCTACGACCTGACCGGCCTGATCGTCGGCAGCGAGGGGACCTTCGGGATCGTCACCGAGGTGACCGTCGCCCTCACGCGCGACCCTGAGGCGGGCCGGACGTTCCTCGGGGTCTTCGGCACGGTCGAGGCGGCGACCGAGGCGGTCAGCGGGATCATCGCCGAGGGGATCGTCCCCGCCGCGCTGGAGATGCTCGACAACCCGATGATCCGGGCGGTCGAGCAGGCCTTCCACTTCGGCTTCCCGACCGAGGCCGGGGCGATCCTGATCATCGAGACCGACGGCCTGGAGGCCGGCCTGGACCGCGAGTCGGCGGCGATCGCCGGCGTGGTCCACGCCAACGGCGGGGCCATCGCCCGGTCGATCTCGTGGCGGACCCGCAAGGAGCCCGAGTACGTGGCGATCTGGAAGTCCCGCAAGACCGCCTTCGGCGCCATCGGCCGGCTCAGCCCCACGTTTTGCACCCAGGACGGCGTCGTCCCCCGGACCAAGCTGCCGCACATCCTCCGGTTCATCATGGGCGTCGGCGAGCGGTACGACCTCCGGATCGCCAACGTCTTCCACGCCGGCGACGGCAACATCCACCCGATCCTCCTCTTCGACGAGCGCGACCCCGACCAGGTCCGGCGCGTCCTGGAGGCGAGCCACGAGATCCTCGACGAGTGCATCAACGTCGGCGGCAGCGTCACCGGCGAGCATGGCATCGGCGTCGAGAAGCGGGAGTTCATGTCCCGCCTGTTCTCCGCCGACGACCTCGAAGCGATGGTCGCGATCCGCCGCGCCTTCAACCCCGAGAACCGATGCAGCCCCGAGAAGATCCTCCCCGGCGGATCGGCCTGCATCGAGCGGAAGTCGCCCGGCCATCGGGCCTCCGCCTGATTGGCCCGGCCTTGCCCCGAGGGCCGCGATCCCGTCGATCGATCCTCGCCTTTCATCCGGGACATGCCACCGGTCTGGCAGAAAGGTTCTACGATATCTTGAGGTCGGATCGACCGGCCCGCCCCGCCGGAAAGGGAGGATGCCTGCATCCCGGGCGCGCCAGGCCGCGGGTCGGCAGGGGTCGCTTCATCCCGCGCCCTTGCTTGCCGCCCTTAAATTGGTTGTGATGCACAGGATTCCACCGACGAGCTTGGTCGGCTCCCTTCTCGTGCCAATGACGAGCAGCTTCGCCACCGGGAGCTTGAGGCCGTGCGATGAAGGGCAATAAAAGGGCCGCCCCCCTCCACGATCCCGAGGACGGCGATCCCGGATCGTTCCTCGAAGCCACCGAGGGCGACGTCCCGGCAGGGGACCCGATCGAATCGACCCAGCACGCGGGGCGCGAGCCAATCTGGGCCGCCGGACGACCCGTCGCTCCGGGGCCGGCCGGGGCGACTTTCCGACTGCCGGCGAGGATGGCGGTCCCGACGATCCCCGGTTACGAGATCCTCGGCGAGCTGGGCCGGGGCGGCATGGGGATCGTCTATCGGGCCCGGAACATCCGGCTCAATCGGCCCTGCGCCATCAAGATGATCCTGGCCGGCGCGCATGCCAACGCGGCCACGACCCTGCGATTCCTCGCCGAGGCCGAGGCCGTCGCCCGGCTCACGCATCCCAACATCGTCCAGATCTTCCACACCGGCGCGGCCGACGGGCTGCCCTTCTTCGAGCTGGAGCTGCTCCCCGGCGGCAGCCTCGACCGCCGGATCGACGGGACGCCCTGGCCGTGGCGCCGGGCGATCCGGCTGGTCGCGTCGCTGGCCCTGGGCGTGGCCGAGGCCCACAAGCTGGGCATCCTCCACCGCGACCTCAAGCCGTCCAACGTCCTGCTCGATGGCGAGGGGACGCCCAAGATCGCCGACTTCGGGCTCGCCAAGGACATGGCCGTCGACGCCGGCCTGACGCGGACCGATGCGATCCTCGGCTCGCCCAGCTACATGGCCCCGGAGCAGGCCGGGGGGGCCTCGAATCGGGTCGGCGCCGCGGCGGACATCTACTCGCTGGGGTCGATCCTCTACGAGCTGCTCACCGGCCGGCCCGCGTTCAAGGCGGCGACGGTGTTCGAGACCATCGAGCAGGTCAGGACCGACGAGCCGGTGGCCCCGTCGCGGCTGGTCCCCGGCCTGTCTCGCGATCTCGAGACGATCGTGCTGAAGTGCCTCCAGAAGGACCCGGGCCGCCGCTACGGTTCCGCCGCCGCGCTGGTCGAGGACCTCCGCCGGGTCGAGGCGGGCGAGGCGATCCTGGCCAGGCGAACCTCGCCGGCCGGGCGTGCCTGGCGGTGGTGCCGCCGCAACCCCACGCTGGCGTCCCTCGCCGCGCTGGCGGCATCGCTGGTGCTGGCCGTCGCGGTCATCTCCAGCGTGGCCGCGGCCCTGTTCCTCCGCCAGCGCGACTCGGCCCGGGTCGCCGCGTCGGCCCTGGAGGTCGAGCGTCGCAACGCCCGGGAGGCCGAAGCGGTCGCCAAGGTCGAGCGGGATCGGTCCGGCAAGCTCCTGTTCGTCTCCGACGTCCGCCTGGCCCAGCAGATCTGGGACAGCGCCGACGGCACCGCCCGGGCCGTCGCCGGGCTGCTCGGCCAGCACGTCCCGTCGCGGCCGGGCGAGGCCGACCTCCGCGACTTCGCCTGGAGGTTCGAGTGGACTCGGCTGCACCATTCGGCGGCCACCCTCCGGAGCACCCCGCCCGGCTTGCTCGGGGCCCTCACGCCCGACGGCCGGCCGATCACGCTCGACGGAGTCGGGATGCTCCGCTCCTGGGACCGGGCCACCGGCCGGGCCTCCGTCGAGCGGATCGCCGTCGACGGCCGTCCTCCGCTCTGTTGCGCGATCGCGCCGGGGGGCGACGTCGTGGCCTGGGGGGACGCGGGGGGGGCTGCGCTCCGGCTCTTCGAGGCCAGGGGCGGCCGAGAGTGGCGCGTGATCGCCGGGCCCGGGCCGATCAAGGGCGTCGTCTTCTCCCCGGACGGCCGGTTCGTGGCGGCCCTCTGGGGCGACCGCCGGGCCCGGGTCTACGACGCGACCTCGGGCGAGGAGCGGGGCTCGGCCGCCTTGCTCGAAGGGCCGCACCGCTGCCTCGGGCTGGCCGCCGACGGGATGACGCTGAGCGTGGGCAATCATCCGAAGCCCGGCGTCGTCGTCGCCTACGACCTCCGGACCGGGGCATCGGCCGCGATGGTCGGCCACGGCGGGACGGTCCTCGCCGTCGCCTGTTCCCCCGGCGGCCGGGTCGCCACGGGCGGCACCTTCGGGCGGGTCATGGCGTGGGACCTGGCCTCCCGCAAGCCCATCGGCGACATGCTCCAGGTCATCACGGGGACGATCGACAAGCTGGCCTACTCGGCCGACGGCCGCCGCCTGGCCGTCGGGGCCGAGGATGGGCTGGTGGCCGTGTGGGATGTCGTCGAAGGCGAACGGCTGGGCCTGTTCAAGGGGCACACCGAGCCGATCCTCTGGCTCGCTTTCGACGGTGATGCCGGCTCCCTCGCCTCCGGCGATGTGGGCGGGGCGATCAAGGTCTGGGACCTCGACTCCCCCGACGGCGTGCGGCCCCTGCCCGGGACCTCCGACGGGGCGACCCGGCTGGCCTTCGCCCCCGACGGCCGGGAGTTGATCGCCGTCGGCCGGTCGATCCGCTCGCTGGGCCCCCGGAGCGGGCTGCCGAACTGGGCGATCGACGGCGAGGATCGCGACCCCCAGGCGCGGGTCGCGAAGACCTGCCTCGCCCTCTCGTCGGACGGCTGCCTGATGGCGACGGGGGACCGTTCCTCGGTCGTCGTCGTCCGCGACCCGGCCAACGGACGGCCGCTCCGGGAACTCGAAGGCGTGCCGGCGGCCTTCTACGGCCCGGATTCGCCGACCCTGGCGATGGGGACCGCCGAGTTCAAGCGATCCGTCAGCTCGCTCGCCTTCTCGCCCGACGGCGCGATCCTGGCGGCCGGCTACGGCCTGACGACCGGCTCGATCGAATTTTACCCGCAGCTCATCAAGCTCTGGGACCCCCGCTCGGGCCGCCCGCTCGCCACGCTCCGCGTCGCCAACTCGGTCTCCTCGCTCCACTTCTCGGCCGACGGCAAGACCTTGAGGGCGACCAGCCACGACGGCATCCTGCGGTCCTGGAAGGTCGGGAGCTGGGAGGAGTCCGGGCCCCTGGACACCGGGGCGGGTATCCTTTCGGCCGCCACCACGCCCGACGGGACCCTTCTGGCCTCGGGCCTGTTCGACGGCACGATCGTCGCCCGGGATCTCGCCACCGGCCGGCAGGTCCTCCGCGCCAGCGGCCACCCCGGCTGGGTGGTCGGGGTCGCCTTCTCGCCCGACGGGCGGACCCTGGCATCGCTGGGCCTGATGGACCGGACCCTGAAATTCTGGGACGTGGCCACGGGCCATGAGCTCATGAGCGTCAAGTTGAAAGAACCCGCGAGCGACCTCGCCTTCGACCCGGCGGGCGACCGGCTCCTGATCGGGTCCAAGGGCGGGGTCCGGGTCCTCCGCGCGATGCCCCTCGACCAGATCGACGCGGAGTTGGCCGCCGGGCGCGATCGGGCCCGATGACCTTTCGGGACGAACGACCAGCCGGCGCCGTCCGCGCCCGGGACCCTGGCGATGCCCCCCAGGCCGCACCATTGGGCGGGGGCCGTCCGGGCCCTCGGCCCGATCGGTCTGGCTGGCCGCCCCGGGCGTTTTCCGGTACGTTGATCCGGTCGTCGATTCGAGCGATCCGACCCGAATGGGGGGCGAAGCACTTGGCCAAGCGACCCCGACAGCCCTGGCGGCGGCTCAATGGCGCCTTCCGGCTCGGCCAGGAGCCGAAGCGGCCCACGGCCGAGGCCCTGGACGAGCAGCGGCTCACGCTCTACCTGCCGGCCCGCCTGCTCGACTGGGCCGAGCTCCAGGCGGGCCGTCTCGGCATCGCCACCGTCCAGGGCTATTGCACGTCCCTGCTGGTCGACGCGATCGAGGCGGAGCGATCGCGCGAGCAGGTCGCCGAGGCCGAGGCCCGCCGGGGGCAGCTTTCTGGCTTCCGGGCGATCGCCGACGACCCCGAGTACCTGGCCGAGTGGAGCGCCTCGGCCGCCCCCCGCGAGCGGGCCGAGATCCATTTCCTCGAAGCCGGGCAAGCCCAGGCCGATGTCGAAGCCAAAGACTCCGAGGACGCCATGCCCGCCCCGCCCAGCCCGGCCGCCCTCGCCGTGGTCCGCCACGCCGGGACCGCCGGCGACGACGCCGACGGCTTCCTCGCCACCCTCCGCCGGGGCGAGGCGATTCCCCAAGTCCGGGCCGACGAGCTGCTCCAGGCGCTCAACGCTCTGGAGATCGAGTACCGCGATGCCCAGGCGATCCCCCGCAAGGTCGCCTACGCCCTGCACCGGCTGGCCTTCGAAGGGCAGGTCCTCCACACCGACGCCTGGCCGGGCAGCTACGCGGCCGAGACCGTGAACCTGCTCCGGGTCGTGCAGGAGGCGGTCGACCGGGTCCTCTCGGGCGAAGACATCCGTTATTATCCGCCCGGATCATGAGCATCGGAGTCCCGGCGTTGGACTGGCCCGAAACCCTCGATGGCGGGACCCTCGGCGACGGCCGGTTCGCCTCCGCGACCGACCGGCCCGGCACCCCCGAGGCGCTCGGCGAGGTCGTCGCCGCCCGGGCCGGGCAAGGGCACGCGATCTACCCGCAAGGGGGATGCACCGCGCTCGACTACGGGGGCATCCCCCGGTCGCCCGGCGTCGCCGTCGACCTCCGAGGGGTCGACCGGGTGGTCGACTACCCGGTCGCCGACATGACGATCACCGTCGAGGCGGGGATCACCCTGGCCAGGCTCCGCGCGATCCTCGCCGCCGAGGGGCAGCGGCCGGCGATCGAGGCGCCGGAGCCCGACCGAGCGACCCTGGGCGGGATCTACGCCACCGACGCCAGCGGCCCCAGGCGGTTCGGCCTGGGGCGACCGCGCGACCAGGTCATCGGCATCCGCTTCGTCGACGCCTCGGGCCGGATCATCAAAGGGGGGGGCCGGGTCGTCAAGAACGTCGCGGGCTACGACCTGCCGAAGCTCCTGACCGGCTCGATGGGCACGCTCGGGATCATCGCCGAGCTGACCTTGAAGGTCCGTCCCCGTCCCGAGGCCGCCGCGATCGTCCGGGCTCGCTATCCGTCCCTGGCCGACGCCTGCGCCGCCGGCGACCTCCTGGGACTCTCCGCGACCCGCCCGGTCTCGCTCGACCTGATGAACTCGTCGGGCCGGCCGGTCGGAGCTTGGACGGTCGCCGTCGGCCTGGAGGGGAACGCGGAGGCGGTCGCCTGGCAGGTCGAGCGGCTCAAGGGCGAGCTGGGGCGGGCCGAGCTGGAGATCCTCGAAGGCGAGGCCGCCGAGTCGTGCTGGGCGGATCTCGTCGAGCGGCAGGCCGGCGGCGGGTCTTCCTTGACGCTCAAGGCCAACCTCAGGCCCTCGCTCCTGCCCGGCTGGCTGGGGATGCTCGACCCCGGTCGCTGGTCGATCCAGGCCCACGCGGGCAACGGGATCGCCCGGGCCCACCTGCTGAAACCGTCGGGCCTGGACGATATCGCCCCCGAGGTCGACCGGCTCCGGGCCGAGGCGGTCCGGCTCGGCGGGAACCTGATCCTCCCCCGGTGCCCGACCGCCTGGAAGGCCCGGCTCCGGGTCTGGGGCGAGCCCGAGGGTGACCTGGCCATCGCCCGCCGCGTCAAGGCCGCCCTCGACCCGAAGGGCGTGCTCAACCCCGGCCGATTCGTGGGCGACATCTGATCCGACTCACCGGAAGCGCGAGCCCGACATGGCGACCACGACCCCTGCCAGCCCCTCCGCCGGATCGCCCGGGATCGACCTCGCCTGGCTCGCCGCCAAGATCCCCTACGGCCATTACCAGTCGTGCGTCCATTGCGGCCTCTGCACCGCGAGCTGCCCGACCTACGTCGAGACCCTCGACGAGAACGACAGCCCGCGGGGGCGGATCTACCTGATGCGGGCCGTGGTCGACGGCCGAATCGGCGCCTCCGACGAGGTCCGCCGCCACCTCGACCTCTGCCTCGACTGCCGGGCCTGCGAGACCGCCTGCCCCTCGGGCGTCCCCTACGGCCAGATCATCGAGCCCTTCAAGGTCGCCCTCCAGGCCTCGGCCCCTCCGCACGACCGGACCGGCATCCTCCAGCGGCTCATCCTCCACCACTTGTTCCCCCATGCCAAGCGGGTCAAGCTCGCGCTCGCCCCTGCCCGATGGATGCAGCGGCTGGGCCTGATGGATCGGTTCGAGCGGCTCGGCCTGGCCAGGCTCCTCCCGGCCACCCTCCGGGCCATGCAGGCGATGTTGCCTGACCTCGGCCGGGTCGGCCCGAGGCTGCCCGAGGTCCTGCCGCCGACCGGCCCGAGGCGGGCCAGGGTTGCCCTCTTCCTCGGCTGCGTGGCCGACGCGATGTTCCCCGAGACCAACGCCGCCACCGCCCGCGTCCTCCAGGCCAACGGCTGCGAGGTCTTCGTCCCCCGGGGACAGGGCTGCTGCGGGGCGATCCACTACCATTCCGGCTCGGAGGCCCCGGCGCTGGGCCTCGCCCGCCAGAACCTCCTCGCCTTCGATCCCGACCAGTTCGACGCCATCATCACCAACGCGGCGGGCTGCGGGGCGATGCTCAAGGACTACGCCCACCTCCTGCCCGAGTCGGACGGGGAGCTTGCGCGGAAGTTCGTCGCCAAGGTCCGCGACATCTCCGAATTCCTCGTCGAGCTCGGGCCGATCGCCCCGACCCACCCCGTCCCGGCCACCGTCACCTACCACGACGCCTGCCACCTCTGCCACGCCCAGCAGATCAGCGCCGAGCCCAGGGCCCTGCTCGCCTTGATCCCGGGCCTGACCCTCGTGCCGCTCGACGAGGCCGAGCTTTGCTGCGGGGCGGCGGGCACGTACAACCTGACGCAACCGGAGATGTCGGGGCGGCTGGGCCGGCGGAAGATGGACCGGATCGCCGCCTCGGGGGCGTCGATCGTGGCCACGGGCAACGTCGGCTGCATCCTCCAGATCGCCCGCCAGATCAAGGATTCGGGCAGCGAGGTCGCCGTCGTCCACCCGATCGACCTGCTCGACCGGGCCTATCGAGGGGCGGCCAGGGCCTAGGGGAAACTCCCGACGACGGCCCGGCTCATCGGCCCGGGTCCAGTGGCTTGATCAGGCCGAGCCTGTCGGCCCGGTCCATGCGATCGGGCCTGAGGACGATCGCCTTTCCGGGCACGGGCTGATAATCCCGCTCTCGCAGGAATTCGGCCAGCGCGGCCTTCTGTGCCGCCGAATAGGAAGTCCCGTTGAAACTCGGCAGGCACACGAGGGCCGGCGGGTTGGCTTCGAGTTCTTCCCGGGCCCGCGCCTGGGTGACGACCTCGCGAAATTGCGGGATGGATTCCAGCACGCTCGCCGCGTCGAATCCGTTCAAGGTCGAGACGTTGAACCAGAGGTAGAACGTGTCGAAGCGTTCGATCGGATGGAGCGGGAGCGAGGCGAGCACATGATCTCCGGGGCGGGTGACCCAGTTCATCCATCGGATGGTGTCGCCCTGCGACGCGGCGTCGCCTCCGTTCCGCTCTTTCGCGACCCGGTAGGATTCCGGGCCGATCGTGGCCGCCGCGGCGACGAAGGCGGCCGCCCGAGCGACCGCCGCCAGGGACGGCCTCCCGGTCCAGGGGTGACGGGCCAAGTAGCCCCGGGCCATCGCCAGCAGGTCGGGCGACCCTCGATTGATCCGTTCCCGGGCCCGGCCGAGCCGGCCCAGCGTGCCCAGGGCCGGGCGGACGGCCCGGCCGATCCGGGGTGACCGCGGGACCGCGATGAGTCGGGCGGACGCGAGCAGGTCGGCGGAACCCTGCCCGACGCAGCCGACGAAGTAGGAGCCGAAGAGGTACCAAGGCGCGTAGTACTGCTTGAACGGAGAATTCACGACGGATGCCTGGAGCACGAGCCAGCAGGCGAGCGCCCCCTCGTGGGGATTGGGCCAGGAGCGGGACCGGAGGCGGGACACCACGAGCCCGGCCACCCCGGCGAGGAAGCTCCACTTCAGCGCAGGGTTTGCCAGGAGGCTGAGGTAAAGCCCGTGATGGAACCCCGTGCTCTCGTTCACGGTCGCGTTGAACCGGCCGAGGAGCAGGGTCATCCGCCGAGGGTCGATCCCGTGCCACGTCAGGTAGAGCAAGAACAAGCCCGCGGCGACCCCCGAGCCGGCCGCGTAGGCCAGGCCGGCCCGGAGCTTCGCCCAGGCCGTCTCGCTCGCCCCGAGATGATCGAACAGCACCACCAGTGGCGGCAGGAAGGCCAGCTTGGGGCAGAATAACAGCGTCGCGATCCCCGCCACGACGCCGAGTTCGAGGTCCCGGGAAATGCCCCGTCGGGAACGGCGAAATCGGACGATCCCCCAGGTCGCGACGGCGTAACCCCAGCCGTCGACCCGGAACTCGAGCAGGTAGTCGACGATGGCCGGCTCGCAGGCGACGGCGGCGAGGCCGAGCCAGGCCCAGCGCCGGCCCCCCGGGATCGTCGCCCCGAGCGTCGCCAGGCCGGCGAGGAACAGGAGATTGCCGATCGTGCCCAGCCACCGGAGCGCCCGCAAGGCGTCGTAGGGGTCCGGGAAGACACGATAAACCGGGGCCAGGAGCGCGAAATAGGGGGGGTGGCATTCGAAGAAGTCGTCGTAGGGGCGGAGGCCCCGCGTGGACAGCCAGGCCGAGTGGGCCCGGAGGCCTTCGTCATAGTCGAACGCCCGCGACACCAGGCCCATCGTCCATGCGGCGAGCCCGCACGCGATCAGGAATGCCAGCGCGGCGATCTCGACGGCGCCGAGGACCCGCTCGGAGACGCGAGCCGGCCCGGCTCCCGTGCTGAGGTTTGGCCCGGGTCCCGAGTCGGCCATGCCCCGAGAGATCGGGTTGGCCTGATCCCGGAGATCCGGCGGGAGGGGAGGGGTGGGGGTCATGTGCCTCTTGTGATCGGGAGGAGCCTGCCGCGATCCGATCGAGACCGGCGACCGTCGCCGGCCCTTCAGCCCGGGACCAGCCGGGCGACGACAGCCTCGATCAGGTCGCCGAGCCGCCGGCCCGCCTCGGCGCCGGCGGCGAGGACTTCCTCGTGGGTGATCGGCTCCCCGGTGATCCCGGCGGCGGCGTTGGTGATCAGGGCGAAGGCGAGGACGTCGAGCCCGCCGTGCCGGGCGACGATCGCCTCGGGCACGGTCGACATCCCCACCACGTCGGCGCCCAGGGCCCTGAGCATCCGGATCTCGGCGGGGGTCTCGTAGCTCGGGCCGCCCATGGCGGCGTAGACCGCCTCGCCGAGCTTGAGGCCGAGCCGGTCGGCCTCCTCGCGCGCGATCGCCCGGAGCCCGGGCGAGTAGACGGCGGTCATGTCGGGGAAGCGGGGGCCGAGGCGGTCGTCGTTGACACCTCGGAGCGGGTTGACGCCGAGGAAATTGAGGTGGTCGGATACGCAGGCGAGGTCGCCCGGCCGGTGCTCGGGGCGGATGCCGCCGGTCGCCGCGGTGAGGATCAACGTCCTCGCGCCGAGGGCCCGGGCCACCCGGACCGGGAACGTCACCGAGGCGAGCTCGTGGCCTTCGTAGAAGTGGAACCGGCCCCGGAACGCCGCCAGGGGGGTCGAGCCCAGCCGGCCGACGACGAGCTCCCCGGCATGGCCGGCGACGGTCGGCACCGGGAAGTGGGGGATCTGGCGGTAGGGGATGGAGACCGCTTCGGTCAGGCGATCGGCCAGGGGGCCCAGGCCCGAGCCCAGGATCAGGGCGACGGCCGGGGGCTCGACCACCTGCCGGAGCAGCCAGGAGGCGGCCTCCTCGACCCGGTCGTGATCGCCCATAAGGCTGCTCACAGCAAGATCCCCGCGATGCAGGCCGACAGGAAGTTGGCCAGCGTGCCCGCCAGCAAGGCCCGGAAGCCGAGCCGGGCGAGGTCCCCCCGGCGGCCCGGGGCGAGCTCGCCGATCCCCCCGAGCTGGATCCCGATCGAGCTGAAGTTGGCGAAACCGCACAGGGCATACGTCGCGATCGTGAACGACCGGGGGCTGATCGACCCCCGGGCCTCGCCGAGTTGGCCGAACGCGATCAGCTCGTTGAGGACCGTCCGGGTCCCGAGCAAGGCGCCGACGGTCGGGCAGTCGGCCCAGGGGACCCCGAGCAGGAACGCCACGGGGGCCAGCGCCCGGCCGAAAATCTGCTGGAGCGACGTCCCGGCGTAACTCAGACCTTTGTTGACCAGGGCGATCAGGGCGAGGAACGAGATCAGCATCGCCGCGATGTTCAGGGCCAGTTGCAGCCCCTCGCGGGTCCCTCGCGAGGCGGCGTCGAGGATGTTGGCGTCGGGCCGCTCGGGGTCGGGCCGGGCCGAGCCGATGGTCTCCGGCACCTCGGTCTCCGGGATCAGCATCTTCGAAAGGAGGATCGTCCCGGGCGCCGTCATGATCACGGCGGTCAGGATATGCCGGGGCTCGACCCCGAAGGCGAAGTACGCCGCCATCACCCCGCCCGAGACGTGCGCCATGCCCGAGGTCATCACGGTGAGCAGCTCCGACCGCGTGAGCCGGGGGAGGTATGGCCGGATCGTCAGGGGGGCCTCGGTCTGGCCGAGGAACAACGAGGCCGCGACGTTGAGCGATTCCGCCCCGCTCGCACCCATCAGCCGCTCCATCCCGATCGCGATCCAGCGGACGAACCACTGCATCACCCCGACCTGATAGAGCACCGCGAAGAGCGCGGCGACGAAGATCACCGTCGGCAGGACCCGGAACGCGAAGACGAACCCGGCCGGGCCGTCGGGGGCGGCCAGCTTCTCGCCGAACACGAAGGCCGAACCCACCATGGCGCAGTCGAGCACCTGCTTGACCCCTTCGCCCAGATTCGCGAGGACCTGCCGGCCCAGCGGGACCCGGAGCACGACCAGGGCGAAGGCCCACTGGAGCAGCAAGCCCCAGATCACCACCCGCTTCGAGATCGCCCGCCGGTTGGAAGACAACGCCGTGACCAGGGCGAGGATCGCCACGATCCCCAGGGCGCTTTGCAATCGCTCGACCGGCAGGACCGGGACGACCTCGACCTTGTTCGCCACCTGCTCTATCTTCACGGCGTCGCCGAAGGCGGGCGACCCGATCGCGAGGAGGACCAGCAAGGCGGCGGAGATCCGGCGCGACATCGCGGTCACATCCGTTCCAGGATCAGGGGGTCGGGCGTGACCGGCCCGTCGCCGATCCGGTAGGCCTGGCCGATCATCGCCACGGCGGTCTCGATCCCCGGCTCGTCGTTGACCAGGACCGAGCAGAGCGGCTCGCCCGCCTCGACCCGGTCGCCGACCTTCTTGTGGAGGATCACGCCGACCGATGGGTCGATCCGCGAATCGACCCGGGCCCGCCCCGCCCCCAGGAGCATCGTCGCCACGCCGATCGACCGGGCCGAGAGCCAATGCACATACCCGGCGTTCTTGGTGTCGACCTCGATCAAGCCCTTGGGCTGGGGGAGCTTCGAGGGATCGTCGATCACGTGGACATCGCCGCCCTGGGCGGCGACCACCCTTCGGAAGCGATCCAGGGCCGAGCCGTCGACGATCGTCGTCAGGCAGCGCCGGCGGGCCTCGTCGATGTCCGGGGCGACGCCGGCCATCAAGACCATCTCGGCGGCGAGCTCGACCGACAGCTCGACCAGGTCGACCGGCCCGTCCCCCCGGAGGCAGGCGACCGCCTCGGCGACCTCGACCGCGTTGCCGATCGCGTTGCCCAGGGGCTGGTCCATCCGGGTGATCAGGGCCCGCACCCGGACCCCGAGCCCCCGGCCGATCGCGCACATCGCCCGGGCCAGGGCCCGGGCGTCCTCGACCCGCTCCATGAACGCGCCGTCGCCGGTCTTGACGTCGAGGACCAGGCCGTCGATCCCCTCGGCCAGCTTCTTGGACATGATCGACGCCGAGATCAAGGGGATCGACTCGACGGTCGAGGTGGCGTCGCGCAAGGCATAAAGGAACTTGTCGGCCGGGGCGATCTCGGCGGTCTGGCCGATCAGGACCAGCCCGCACTCCTCAAGCACGGCTTTATAATGATTGAGGTCGAGGTCGACCCGGAACCCCGGGATGGATTCGAGCTTGTCGAGCGTGCCGCCGGTGTGGCCCAAGCCTCGGCCGGAGACCATCGGCACCGGGACCCCGGCCGCCGCGGCGATCGGCGCGAGGATCAGCGAGGTCTTGTCTCCGACGCCGCCGGTGCTGTGCTTGTCGACCTTCAGGCCGGGCCTGCCCGAGAGGTCGACGACCTCGCCGGAGCGCATCATGGCGTCGGTCAGGGCGGCGGTCTCGGCGTCGTCCATCCCCTTGAGGAGGATCGCCATCAGGAGCGCGGACCACTGGTAGTCCGCGACTTCGCCGCCGATCCCGGCGACCATCCAGTCGATCTCCTCGATCGAGAGGGGGTGCCCGTCGCGCTTCTTGCGGATGATGTCGACGGCTCGCATGCTCGATCCTGGGGGGTCAGGGCCGGGTGGCGAACTGGCGGTCGCCGGCGTCGCCGAGGCCCGGGTGGATAAAGCCGACGTCGTTGAGCCGCTCGTCGATGGCGCCGACGTGGATGTCCACGTCGGGCATCGCCGCCGAGAGCCGGGCGACCCCCTCGGGCGCAGCGAGGATCGCCAGGAACTTGAGCCGGGGGACGCCGCAAGCCTTGATCAGCTCGCAGGCATGCACGGCCGAGCCGCCCGTCGCCAGCATCGGGTCCAGGACCAGCGCCAGGCTGACCTGCGCCTTGCTCGGGACCCGGGTGTAATACTCCTCCGGCTGGAGGGTGTGCTCATCGCGGCGGAGGCCGATGTGCCAGACCTCGGCCTCGGGGATCACCTCGAGCACGCCGTCGGCCATCCCCAGGCCCGCCCGGAGGACCGGGACGATCGCCACCGAGTCGACCAGGGCCCGGCAATCGGCCATCGCCAGGGGGGTCTGGACCATCCGCGACTTCGTCGCGAGGTCGGCCGTCGCCTCGGCCGCCAGGAGCATCGCCGAGACCCGGACCAGCCGGCGGAACTCCGAAGGTGCGGTCGCCACGTCCCGGAGGCTCGCCAGGTTGCTCAAGATTAGCGGGTGCTTCGAGGGGTAGACGGACGCCAACAGAGGCACTCCCATCAGTGGATCGAGCGAGGCCATCGGAGGTCGGCGCGCAAATCGCGTTTTCGGGCGGGGTAATCCCCGAGCGCCAATCCCGACCGATCGTACACGACCCGATGCTCCGAGGGAGGGGAGTCGTGCCGAATTACCAGGGTCGATCCAGGTTCTCGCGCCCCTTCACCCATGAGTCGTCCTGACGCACCCTGGATGCGATTCCGGTCGAACGATCTCAGGGTGTGCGAGCAGACTTCGCTCCGCCCTCCTGCCGCTCGAGTTTATAGACCCGCTCGTTGAGTCGCTCGTAATCGCCCCGCGCGTTGGAAACCTGATCGTTGATCCGATCGACCTTGGCCGCGGTGCTGAACGACTGCAACACGAGGAAAGCGAGGAGGCTGACCATCAGCGGAAAGCCGAACCCGATGAGTGCAAAGCAGAGGCGTAGCGTCGTCCGCAGCTCGATGACCGTCTGAACAAGCTTGTCGATTTTTTCGGAATTGGTTCCCGAGAAGTCGTCCGCCATCTCGCGTCCCCGTCAGATCGATTTCCCAAAAGCAGATGAGCCAGACCAAGCGAGTCTATCTCGATTCGGAGTACCCTGATCATCGTCAGCATCTCAGCATCACGCCGACTAGACAAGTAGGCCCCCCTCGGATCGTCGCCTGATCACGAGTCAAAACCTCGGGAAACGAGGATAAAAAACGCCCGACCCTCGGCGAGAGGGTCGGGCGTCGTGGTTGGCTCAGGGATCGAGGAGCAGAGGCTCAGGCCTTGGCCTTCTCCAGGGCGACCTTCTTGACGATCTCTTCCTGGAATCGCGAGGGGAGCTTCTGGTACTTGAGGAACTCCATGCTGAAGCTGCCCTTGCCCTGGGTCATGCTCCGGAGGTCGTTGGAGTAGCCGAACATCTCGGAGAGCGGGACCTCGGCCAGGATGACGGCGAAGCCGGAGCGGCTCTCGGTGCCGAGGATCACCCCCCGCTTCGAGGAGACGGCGCCGGTGACGGGCCCCTGGAACTCCGAGGGGATCTCGACCTCGACCCGCATGATCGGCTCCAGGAGGACCGGCTCCGCCTTGCGGAAGGTCTCGCGGAAGCAGTCGCGGGCGCAGATCTGGAACGCCATGTCGGACGAGTCCACGTCGTGGTACGACCCGTCGACCAGGACCATCTTGACGCCGAGCACCTCGAAGCCGGCCACCGGCCCCTTGTGGAGCGAGTCGCGGAAGCCCTTCTCGACCGAGGGGATGTACTCGGAGGGGATCCGGCCGCCGGTCACCTCGTTCTCGAAGATGAACTGCTCGGTCGAGCCTTCGGGCATCGGCTCCAGGACGCCCTTGATGTGGGCGTACTGGCCCGAGCCGCCGGTCTGCTTGCGGTGCTTGTAGTCGAACGGGGTGACCTTGGTGGGCGCCTCGCGGTAGCTCACCTTGGGCATCCCGACCGTGCAATCGACGTCGTACTCGCGGCGGATCCGCTCGACGTAGATCTCCAGGTGGAGCTCGCCCATCCCGGAGATGATCGTCTCGCTCGTCTCTTTATCGACGTGGACCCGGAAGGTCGGGTCTTCCCGCATGAAGCGGTTGAGGGCCTTGGACAGCTTGTCGGTGTCGCCCCGCTTGTTGGGGGTGACGGCCAGGTCGATCACCGGCTCGGCGGCGTAGATGCTCTCGAGCGAGAAGTTGGTGCCTTCGGCGCAGTAGGTGTCGCCGGTGGCGCACTCGATGCCCATGACGGCGACGATGTCGCCGGCCTCGGCGAAGCCGATGTCTTCCTTCTCGTCGGCGTGGACGCGGAGGATCCGGCTGATCCGGGCCTTCTTCCGCTGGCGGGAGTTCCAGTAGAACTCGCCCTTGGTGAGCGTCCCCTGGTAGATCCGCATGTACGTGACCTGGCCGAACTTCTCCTCGACGAGCTTGAACGCCATCGCCACCAGGGGAGCGTTGGCGTCGGCGGCGAGGGGGACCTCGGCCATCCCGTTGTCGTTGTCCTTGGCGTGGATCTCGCGGTCGAGCGGGCTGGGCAGGTAGGCGTTGACGGCGTCGAGCAGGAGCTGCACGCCCTTGTTCTTGTAGGCCGAGCCGACCATGACCGGGCAGATCTGCTGGGCGATGGTCGCCTCGCGGATCGTCGAGTGGATCAGGTCGAGCGGGACCTCCTGCTCCTCGAGGAGCAGCTCCATGATCTTGTCGGAGACGAGCGAGAGGGCCTCGAGCATCCCCTGGCGGGCCCGCTCGGCCGGCTCGACGAGCTCGGCGGGGATCGGCTCGCGGCGGAGCGTCTCGCCCTTATCGCCGTCGAAGTAGACCGCCTCGCGGGTGATCAGGTCGATGATCCCGGCGAAGCTGGCCTCGCCGCCGATCGGGATCTGGAGCGGGACCGTCGTCAGGCCGAGCTTGCTCTCGAGCTGCGCGATCACGTTGCCGGGGTTGGCCCCGGTCCGGTCCATCTTGTTGATGAAGGCGATCCGGGGGACCCGGTACCGCTTCATCTGGCGGTCGACGGTGATCGACTGCGACTGCACGCCGGCCACGGCGCAGAGGACGAGCACGGCGCCGTCGAGGACGCGGAGCGACCGCTCGACCTCGACGGTGAAGTCGACGTGACCCGGGGTGTCGATGATGTTGATCTTCTTGTCGAGCCACTGGACGGTCGTCGCGGCCGACGTGATCGTGATGCCGCGCTCCTTCTCCAGCTCCATGTGGTCCATCTTCGCGCCTTCGCCACGGACCTCCTTGATCGAGTGGCTCTTGCCCGAATAGAACAGGACGCGCTCGGTGAGCGTCGTCTTGCCGGAGTCGATGTGGGCCGAGATGCCGATATTCCGGACGTTGTGGAGGTTTTCCATTGGCGGTGTCGTCGTGTCTCGAAGGGCGGTGAAGGCCCCTCGTCCCATAAGCAGCCGAAGATCGCCAGGCTGGGGGTGGCTCGACCCATCCAAACCGGGACGGGCCGAAAAGGGATCGCGGCGGAAGGCATTCGCCGAGGGCGGTGGTCGGCCCCGATCCCGCCGACAAGCGGCAAGGGCGGGGGAAAACGGTCCGAGGGCAAAAGGAAGGGGAGCAAGGTCCGGATCGTCCCCTGACCGCAGGCCCTCCATCCTATCAAATGGGGAGGAGGGGTCAAGCTAGGCCCGGGACGCATTCACCCTCACTATACGTTGAACGGCAAGATTCGTTCGACCGACCCAGCACCTGAGCCCCTCGTTCGCGTCCTCGACGGATTTCGATGACCAAGCCAGGCCGAGAAATCGTCGAAGCGGCCGAGATTCGAGAAAACATCGGGGCGCGGGCCGCGAATCCCAACAAAGCGTCCGCCCCGCCGTGGTCAGGGTGTGTCGTCCGTCGGGCGCGGGTTTGACAAAGGATGCCCAGAAGTTTATCGTTGCCATGACATTTGTCGGAAAACCCTTCGGGGATCGAATCCGGGTTCCTTCGAGCCAACGACTTAAGTTAACGGGCCGCCAGGGAGTCAGGGGAACATGGTGCCGAGCCGGCCGAGTGCGATCCGACTCCCGAAGCGGCAGGCCTCCCGGAGTCTCACTCCCACCGGGCTCCGGTTGATGATCCCCGGCTACCCGCAATGGGTCTGGCTCCAGCACGACCGGGCGTGCTTCCTCTTCGGCACGTTCGCGGCCTCGCTGGGCGTGGGGATCTTCGCCTGGGGGACGACCCTGGGCCTGGTAGTCCTGGCGTTCGCGTTCGCGACGCACGCGTTCTCGGCGGCGGACGCGATCCGCCAGTATTCCTTCCCCGGGTTCGGCCGGGTGGTCCCCACCTTCACCGCCTCGGCCGGCCTGGGGGCGATCTGCTACGGCCCGGCGCTGGCGGCGGCCTCGGTGTTCGCCTGGCCGATCGCCCTGGAGGACCGCCCTCGCGACGGCTACCTGGTCAATCGCTGGGCCTACCGGGGGGGCGAAGATCCCAGGCCCGGCGAGACCATCTGGCTCCGCCAGGCCCGGGGGCTCCGGCCCCGGATCGCCCGGGTGATCGCCGGCCCCAACCAGCGGGTCGAGTGGTCGGACGACAAGCTCCGGGTCGACGACCAGGAGGTCCAGGGCTCCCCGTTCCGGCTCCCCGGCGCGCCCATCGAACTCAAGTGGGCCGTCCCCGACGGCCACGTCCTGGTCTCCTTCGGGGTCGACCTGGCGGAAAGCCGGGCAATGCCGGGGAACTGGGAAGTGGTCGACCGGGCCGACGTCCAGGGCAAGGCCTGGGCACGGTCCTACCCGATCCGGACCCGCCAGTTGCTCCGCTGAGCGGTCCAACCCGGCGATTTCGGTCGAGTCGGCGGGTGAACCCGAGACATGCAGGCGAACTTGTGCTAGGGTAGGCAAACCGGCATTTGTTGGCAGTGGCCTCGTGCCTCGCCCCCACGTCGGATCAGCGCCGGCCCACTTGCCGCACGTCGTCCCCCCCGGACCCGAATCATATCGCTCTCGATCCGGACGATCTCATGGACCGACTCTGGGCCCCCTGGCGTGCTCAGTACATCAAAGAATCGTCGCCCAAGCCCTCGGAGGCCGAGGGCGGTTGTTTCCTCTGCCGAGGGTTGGAGTCGAGCACCGACGCCGACCGGGACAACCTCCTGGCCTGGCGGTGCCCGCACTCGGCCGTCTTCCTGAATCGCTACCCATACAACAACGGTCACTTGCTGGTCGCCCCGTTGGTCCACCGGGGGCAGCTCGGCGAGCTTGAAGGGCCCGAACTGACCGAGCCGCTCGAGACGGTCCGGCGCGTCGTGGCCGTCCTGGATCGGATGTTGCGACCGCAGGGGTACAACGTCGGCCTCAACCTCGGCAAGGCCGCCGGCGCGGGGCTGCCCGGCCACCTGCACTGGCACGTCGTCCCCCGCTGGGACGGCGACACCAACTTCATGCCGGTCCTCGGCGAGACCAAGGTGATCGTCGAGAGCCTCTTCGAGTTCTACGACCGGTTCCGGGCCGAGATCGATCGACCGACCTGATCCCTGCCCAGGCCGGCCGATGCGGCCCAGCCGACCCCCGGAATTTCGAGGTCGACCGCCCCTCCGAATCATGACCGTCGTCGAGGTCTCGTCCCCATGTTGCTGAATATCATTCGAGCGGTCTTCGTCCTGGTCGTCGCGGGCCTGGGCGTCCGCCTTTCTCGCGCCTCCGGCGATAACACGAACTGGATCATCCTCTTCGGCGGCGTGGTCCTGGCGGCGATCGCGGTGATCGTCGTCGACATCTTCACCCCGAGGAAGCGGATCCAGACGATCTCGGCGGTCTTCTTCGGCCTGATCGTCGGCCTGATCCTGAGCAACCTGGTGCAGAGCGCCATCGAGCCGACCCTGAGCGTCTTCCTGCCCGAGTCGCCCACCCAGCGCGCCCTCAACGGGATCTTGACGGTCCTGATCTGCTACGCGTGCGTGAGCATCCTGCTCCAGACCAAGGACGACTTCCGCTTCATCATCCCTTACATGGAGTTCTCGAAGGAGGTCAAGGGGGCCCGCCCCCTGGTCCTGGACACCTCGGTCGTCATCGACGGCCGGATCGCCGACGTGGCCGAGACCCGGGTGATCGACCAGCCCCTGATCGTCCCCCGCTTCGTCCTCCAGGAACTTCAGGGGATCGCCGACAGCTCCGACAAGCTCCGGCGGAACCGCGGCAGGCGCGGCCTGGACATCCTCAACAAGCTCCAGAAGTCGACCGGCGTCGAGGTCAAGATCCACGACGGCGAGATCCCCGAGCTGGCCGGCATCCGCGAGGTCGACCAGCGGCTCGTGGTCCTGGCCAAGCACCTCGGCGGCCGGGTCGTCACCAACGACTACAACCTGAACAAGATCGCCAGGCTCCAGGGGGTCGAGGTCATCAACCTCAACGACCTGGCCAACGCCCTCAAGCCGATCGTCCTGCCCGGCGAGACCTTGATGGTCAAGATCATCAAGCGAGGGGAGGAGCCGGGGCAGGGGGTGGGCTACCTCGACGACGGGACGATGGTCGTCACCGAGCACGGCCAGCAGCACCTCAACGAGACGATCCGCCTGACCGTCACCAGCGTCCTCCAGACCAGCGCCGGGCGGATGATCTTCGGCCGGATCGACCCGCCCGCCCCGATCGGCCGGGGGGCCGGGCCCGCGAGCCCGCCGGAATCCCAGGGGCGGACCGCCCACTGATCGAGGCCCCGCCCGGGGCAGGTTCGCGGAGGAAGGTGGGGCGATGTCGATCCGAGGCGGAGCATGGCTCGCCGGCGCCTGCCTGGCTCCGACCGTCTCGGCCTGCCTGGCGATCGACCCCTCGACCCGCCACCTCGCCGCGGCGCTCGGCCTGGTCAGCTTGGCCCTGGCCGGCCTGTTCGCCGAACTGGCCGCCGTGGCGGAGTTGAGCGCGGGCCGACCCCGGAAGGTCGCCCCCCATGATCCCACCCCGGCCGACGGGATCGTCGGGATCACGCCGCTGCCCGGCCTGGGCGGGCCGGCGAATCGGGCGGATGAGCGTTGGCGTCGCTTCCAGCCAGCCGAGGGGGTCAACTCTCGCCCGGCACCGAGACCCGGCTTGCCCGAAGCGTCCCCGACATTCCTGGGCCGGGTCACGATCTTCTCGATCTTCCTCGGGGCGGTAGCTCGACCCTGGACCGACGAGGAGGTTGCCGCGGGGCATGCCTCGCTCGAACGGGCCGGGGCCTGGCTGGAGCGCGAGGCGATCAGGCACGACGCGCCGGTCCAGGTCGAGCTCGGCGAGGTCTACTTCCAGGCCGAGGCGGCGATGGCCGGCCCGATCGAGCTCGACTTCGTGGCCGAGGGGGATGATGTCGGCCCCCTGGAGGCGAATGCCGGGATCAAGTACCTGGCGATCGCCAGTCGGCTCGCCGCCGATCTCGGCTTCGCGGACATCGCCGACCTGCAAGGGCGGGTCAACGAACTGGCCCAGGCCGACCGGCGGGTCTGGCTGCTGCACCTCCGGCAGGCGGGCCGATCGATCGCGATCCCCGCGGCCGATTCCGACCTCGACGGGGTGGGCCTGGCGGTCTGCTTCGCCAGGGAGTCGAGCTTCCCCGAGCCGCTCGAAGGTCCCGGGCGGGTCGACCCCACGACCGTCGCCCACGAGCTGCTCCACCTCTTCGGCGCCTCGGACAAGTATGGGGCGCCGATCCGATCCTTCCCGGCCCGCTCGGTCTCGTCCCGAGAGATCATGCGGCTCGACCACGACGCCCTCCATCGGATGCGAGTCGATCCCTTGACGGCCGAGGAGATCGGCTGGCGCGCCCCTTCGATCCGGTTGGCGGGGAAAAGAGAAGCCCGCCGGAAGTCGAGATGACTTCCGGCGGGCGTTGTATTCGGGCTCGGGGTCGGATCGCTGGGCGGTCGCGATCAGTTCGCTTCGACGGGCTGGCCGGTCAGGGCGAGCCGATTGGCCAAGTCCGCGGCGTCGGAGGCGCGTCGGGCATCGGCGTACTTGGCCAGGGGGGCCGAGTGCGAACCGTCGCCGTAGACGCCGAGCACCGTATAGAGACCATGCATCTCACCCGTCTCGGCCCTCTGGAAAAGACCGGACCTGATCAGCGAAGCGAGGTTACGCTGCCAGAGCTGGGTTTCGGCCAGTTTCGTCTGCATGGTAAGCCCCTAAGGCAAGAGTG
>JAABUQ010000727.1_pt1 | contig 75841 bp, 82 predicted proteins | sample 5560001 | NCBI WGS metagenome assembly JAABUQ01 (sample SAMN10711888, study PRJNA513371) | rock metagenome | isolation source: Antarctica rocks | place: Antarctica: Victoria Land, Finger Mt nord | collected 2015-12-18 | reverse complement strand
CGCGATCGGGCTTGGCAACGGCATCAGGTTTACGGTAGACTCTTTTCAAGGCGTAGCTCCTTCAGGTGTAAGCAACCGAAGGCTACGCCGCTTCTTTTTGAATTTCCCCGAAAGTCGTCACGAGCTCCGTATCTCAAAGCCAACACGCTGACGGCGCCCGAACAAACCAGTGGTAGCATTGAGCGGAAACTTCACGTTGCAGCCGGGAGAGTATAAGAGCCAGCTGCTCATAAGCGGTTCAAATGTGACGTTCGCGCCAGGTACGTATATCTTCGATAACGGCGTCAAGATTCAGGGCTCGAATGTCGCTAGCGTAAATAACATCACGTTCATCAACAATGGTGGAACGTTCGATGTTCAAGGCACGAATGCTTCGTTTACGGCGCCGTCAACCGGTCCCACCGCAGGCATGCTCTTCTTTCAGCCGGCGACGGATACGAACGCCGTCCGCATGGGCGGAAGCAACGTGAACCAATCCGGGATGGTCTACGCACCGTCCGCTGCGATTAGTTGGCAGGGCTCCAACTCCGATTGGCTATTCGTCGTTGGGGACACCGTTGCGCTGCAAAGTGGGAATACGGCCGTACCGGCCACGGCGAAATCGCCATTGCCCGGCAGCCAGCACGCAGTGCTTGGCGAATAGCGATGCGGCAGGCTCGACATCCCCGCATCCGCGCCGGTTGCGAGAGCGGACAGGCTCTGCTCGGGCGCCACTGCTCATCCTGCTGATCGTCGGGATCATCGATTTCGGGCGGTTCACGTATTTCAGTATCCAGGTCATGAGCAGCGCTCGTGCCGCCGTGCAATACGGCGCGCAAAACAGTACGACGGCCAGCGACATCGCGGGGACGACGGCCGCCGGATTGAACGATGGTGCGAGTGTTCCGGGTCTGACCGTAACGCCTTCTTCGGCATTGTGCCGGTGTTCGGATGGTACGGCTTCATGTTCGGCGTCGTCGTGCAAATCTCCGAATCACACGGTCACCTATGTTTCTGCAACGAGTTCCGCGACGTTGACGCCGCTGATCAAGTACCCCGGCATTCCCGCCTCAATCATCATCTCGAAAACGGTCGAACAACAGGTTTCGCCGTGAACGATTCACGGTGCTGCTGGTGAGCAAGCGTCGGCATGGCGAGCGAGGGCAGGTGCTTGTTGAATTTGCATTCGCGGCGTTCATCGCGCTGACGTTAATCCTCGCGGTAGTCGATTTCGGTCGCGCGTTATTTACGTACGATCTCGTCGCAAATGCGGCGCGGCTCGGAACGCGATACGCCGTCGTCCGCGGAACCGGCTGCCCCGTGCGCACGCTACCGACTCCCTGTCCCGCCACGGTGAGCGACATCAAGTCGTCGATTGTTTCGCAGTCGCCCGGTGTTGATCCGGCGACCTTGTCGTCGGGAATTTCCGTCAGCTACGGGCCGCTTCCGATAGCGCCATCGACGAGTTGTACGGCCACCCAGCCTGATCCCGGGTGCTGGGTCGCAGTGACGGTCTCGTATCCGTTCAGCTTCTTGTTGCCGTTCGGCACCGTGACGTTCACGAACAGGTCGCAGATGACGATTTCGCAATAACACCTTCCACGTCGCATCGCGGGCTCGGCTCTTGCTGGACCCGCGCTACATGTTGCCGGCATCGACCCGGCCGCCGATACCCGTGATGCCGTTGTCGCGTTCGGTGCGCTCGTGCCGCATGCAGCGTAACAGTTCCTCGGCATATGGCAGCGCAACGAACGCCGCGAACCCGACGATCGTCGCAGCGAGCGCTCGCGCCGGAATCGGCGTGCGCTTACGACGTAGCGCGAAACGTACGCAAGCGTCGCCGCGGCCCATGAGCGCGAGCGCCTGATCGCGGTGCGCGAGCGTCACGAGCGAGAGCGCGGTAAAGGGTAGCACTTCGAGCATCGCATGCACGTGCTGCTCGAGCGGAACGATACGCCGGCGATCGTCGGAATAGGCGACATCCAAGACGGTCATGCCGGCGTGGGCGACGTAGCCGGCCGCCATCAGCGCGAGCACTCCCGCATCGATCTCCAGTAGCAGGCCCGCAAAGACGGGAACGGCGGTGAGTGCGATACCCGCCACGTGCAAGCGCGATTCGTACGTTCCCGATGTGCTCTCGATGCACGATCGTCGATGCATCACGTAGTCAAGACTTCCCGCCGCCATCCACAGCGGCAAGACGACGGCAAACGCGTAACGTTCCGCGGCACGGGCCGTCGGATCCGGGAGGTTTTGGGGAGCGACCATATCAGCCAGCCTTTCGTCTTCGAGCGCATGTCAGACGCCGTCGCGCGCACAGACGGCGGCGCCGGTCACGCCTCGATCGAGTTGAGCCCCGCGGTGGCTCGCCGTGCACGACCCGAACCGGCCGGGGCGCTCCTGCGGTCTACGGCGAAAAACCAGGGATGAACGCGTCGCTCGTACGCTGCCCATGGGCAATGAAAGAACCGGAACTCACCTATCACGACACGGAGTGGGGCGTGCCGGTACACGATGATCGGATGCTCTTCGAACTGCTCACGCTCGAAGGCGCGCAGGCGGGTCTGAGCTGGGAAACGATCTTGCGCAAGCGCGAAGGCTACCGGCGCGTCTTCCGCGGCTTCGATCCAGCCGCCGTCGCTCGATTCGAAGATGACGCAATCGAGGCTGCGGTGCACGACACTGGAATCGTCCGACACCGCGGCAAAATTCTCGCGACGATCAATAACGCCTCGGCGTTTCTCAACGTTCAGCACGCTTACGGTTCGTTCGACTTTTTCTTGTGGGGCTTCGTCGATCGGCATCAGCGAGTAAGCCGGTATTCCATGACCGATGACGTTCCAGCGACGACGGATCTGTCGGACGCCGTGAGCCGCGACTTGCGTCAGCGCGGGTTCGCCTTTGTCGGGTCAACGATCGTTCAGTCCTTCTTGCAAGCTTGCGGCGTGCTCAACGATCATCGGCTAACGTGTTTCCGTGCACACTCGAATGTGGAGCGGCTCCGTAATCATGCATATTCGAATGCGACAAGCGCGCCCGACCGCGAAGGAAGAGAACGTGATGACGGTACACCATGACAGAAGTCGTTCATCGCATATCGCGCAAGTGTACGACGGGCATTTCGCAACGTAATAGGAGTACGGCACAATGCAGACGACGAACATCGCTAGCGGAGTTGACGCGCACTTCTATCTTTCAAAAGACGTGCCGCGTGCCGTCACGTTCTATGCCGCGTTGCTTGGAGTCGACCCTGCCCGCGGCGACGAGCGGTACGCCGAATTCGATCTCGGCGACGAAAGTACGTTTGGCATCTCGATGGCTCCTGCGCAAGGCTGGCAGCCTGCCGGCGGAGTTATGTTTGCCTTCGATGACGTCGATGCTGCGCTTGCGCATGCAGTCGACCTCGGCGCGACTGTCGTCGTTAACGAGGATGGCGAAACATGCACGACCGCCTGGTGTTTCGATCCAGACGGAAACACATTCGCGCTCCATCATCGGAAGCGCTGAGCCGTATTGACGTCGGCCGAGTACAGGACAGCACACGACCGCAAACGGGTAACGAAAAGCGGGCGGCCTCGTCGGTAAGACGATTCTCTAGCTGGCCGCGAGCGACGACCATTGTGAAGACAGCAGTCTACCGACGACGGTGAACTTTCCGTTGCTCTCCGGCTTGACGATGACGGCCTCGCCTTCCGCCGGCAAAAACCCGGTTACCGCTTGGACGTTGAAGCCGTGCGTGATCACGACGGTATTCATACCGCTCTTCGGCATCGTGGAGAGCAGCGGTTCGAGAACTGCCGCAGCCTTCTTAGCGTTTTCCGCACTCTTCGGCGCGGGTTCTCGAAGTTCGAGATTCCCTGCTGCGCGCCCGAATGCCAGCTCTGCCGTCCACATTGTGCGACAGAGCGGACTTGCAACAACCTCGCCGATCGGAATGTTGAGCTCATCGATCTTCTGGCCGATCGTACGGGCGTTCATTCGGCCCTTGGGCGTCAAGATGCGCTGGGTGTCGCAGTCGGCAAGGTCGTCGCAAGGGCGACGTCATCGCTCGAGACGATCGAGGCGACATGCGCGTGCTCGCTCGCAAGTGTGCCGCCGAGTCCTGCCGCGTTGGAAAGAGCGCATAAAGCGGAACGTGTCCGAAAACGAAGATCGGCGTCGACGATTTTTGCGCCGCCAAGTCTTTCTTTGCAAAGTCGAGCTGCTCGGTGCCGAGCTTTCCGCTGATCTCGAAGTTGAAAACGTTGACGAGCGAGAGAAAATGGATACCGCCTTGATCCCAGGACGACCACCCTTTGGGCGCGTCGGCATTCTTGAATGCAGCGAAATAAGCATTGGGCGAGCCGATGACGTCGTGTTCCCCGGGCACCGTCAGCAGCGGCGCCTTGAGTTTTGCGAGGATGTGTTTGGCCACGTCGAACTGCGCGGGCGTTGCGAGATGCATGATGTCGCCCGTGTGAACGACGAAGGCCGGTTGCTGCGGCAGCGCGTTGATCGCGTCAACCGTCTTCCCGAGAGTTCCAGCGACGTCAGGGTTCTCAGGCCGCGCGAAACCGATGTGGCTGTCGCTAATTTGAACGAACGAGAACCGGCTCTCGGACACAGCGGGCTTCGCATCGGCCGCAACGGCCCGCAGAACGCCGCCGGCGCCGAGCGACCAGACGATGCCGGTGCCGGTCCACGAGAGATGCTCGAGAAACGACCCGCGCTTCACTTCGTCACCTCGACCGTTGCCTTCATGTACGGATGCAGTTCGCAGAAATATGCGAACGTACCGGGTTTGCTGAAGATATGCTCCCAACTCTTCCCAGTATCGAGACCTTCCGAATCGAACGATTTATCGCTCGCCGTGACGGTGTGTGCTTCGCCGTCATCGTTTAGAAGCGGACGCGGTCACCGACGTGGACGTGCAGCGGCGTCGGCTTGAATTTGAAGTCGTGCACGTGGATCACGTATTTGGTCGCACTCGGGGTCGCAGCCGTCGCGACGGTCGACCACGCAAGCGCTATGGCCAAGGCCGCCGTCACTTCAAAGATCGTTCTCATGCCTCAGGTACGCACGACCCGCCCAGTCCGATGACTACGCCACGATAGAGCGACCGATTTAACATGCCGTTAAGCCCGTGCGGTTACGCTTTGACCCTCATGCGGAAGACCGATTCGATGCTCGCCTTGCCTTTCATCGTTGCACTTGCCGGTTGCGGGGGCGGCGCCACGACCCTGACGCCGCCGCCGCCACCCTTGCCGCCGGCGTCCAACAATGGTCCCGTACCGTCGTCCGTCAGCGCCGTAAGCGGCTACACCGTTTCCATATTCGCCCCGCTGCCGAGCGGATCGACGAAACCGGATTCGATCGTCCAAATCGGTAACAGCATCTTCGTCGGGTTCGGCGACACGGTGAAACCGGATGGGACGCCGGGATCGGCGGGTACCTCGCAAGTCGAGATCGTGCGCTACGGCTTGAACGGCAAGGTGCAGAAAATTTACCAGGTTCCGGGTCACAACGACGGGCTGATGGCCTTCGATCGCAATACGCTATGGGCGATGTCCAACGAAGACGGCAACGCGAAGCTCGTCGTGATCGACATCCCGAGCGGCACGCAGAAGTCGTACACGCCGCAACCATCGCTCGTCGATGCGTCCGGCGGCCTTCCGCACGGCGGTGGTCTCGACGACATGGCGCTGATCAACGGCAAAGTCTACACGACCGCATCCAACCCGAGCGCCAACGCAACGGCAACCTGTCCCAGTGACAGCTCGACTCCCGGCTGTCCCAACGGCGTCAACACGAGTCCCTTCGTCTACACAATATCGCTCAATAGCGACGGATCCACGTTTACTCTGACCCCGGCGGCAACAAGCAACGTCCCGACGACGAATGTGGTAACGCACGCGCGCGGCACGTTTAACATTACCGATCCTGATTCGGAACTCGTGAGTCCCGACGGTTCGACACTCATCGTTGACGGTCAGCAAGATTCCGAATTGGCATTCATCGCAAACCCCGGCGCAAACGCGACCGCGAGCTTCTTGCCGCTCACCCTCTCGGGCAGCCCGCAGCATGTCGATGATACGCGTTTCGTTCCCCAAGGCCCGACGTTTATGTTGCTCGCGGACACGCCGCAGGACGCGATTTACCGCATTGACGGCAACTTCAGCTCGGGCGATGCGTATAGCGCCGGGCAAACGATGCTCTTGAAGCTCAATCTGACCTCCGGTGCGCTGACGCCCGTCGTCTCAGGACTCGGAGCTCCACACGGCTTAGCCTTCATCACGCCACAATAGCGACTCCGCGGCAGCGGTCTCCCGTTGCCGTTGTTGCGCGGCCATCCCCGGACTCCAACGACCCTCCCAGAGTTTGCTGGAAGAAACGGCCTCGGTCATGGCCTCTATGATCTATGTAAGCGTTCCGCTATCAGCAGAACATGACGTACCCGAATCGCTTTTGTGTCTCGCTCCAGCCCGTCGCGAGCCTCCTCGAGAAGAACATTAGCGGCTTCGCCGATCTCGGCTCGAAGCGCCACGCACCGTTCTTGCAATGCTCGATATAACGCGAGTCGTTGCTCATCGGAGCTCGTGGATTTTTCATGATGGCGAATTCGAAAGCCGGCGGCCTCGAAGATGGGCCGGTAATTCCGAACGAGCGTCGGCATAAATGGCTCAACAAGCGATTCGGCAGCCGTCGCTACGACGACGCCGTCGGGCCTAAGAATTCGCCCAATCTCCTTGGCGACGCGTTGCGGATCAATGAACATTAGCGCGTCGACGCTCATAACACCAGAGATAGAACCGCTTGGAAGTCCGGTCGCAGTGGCGTCTGCAACGACGAATTGGGCGCGGCTTGTCATGTTGCGGCGCTCGGCAAGGGAAGCAGCAGCGTCCACCGCAGCGGCGGCAAAATCAAGTCCGATAAGTGACGCACCTGTATGCTCTGCGACCCAAAGGCCCGGGCCGCCCGCGCCGCAGCCCAAATCGACGATCGTCTCTCCGTCTTTAACGCCGAGTTCGGCGGCAATACGCTCAAGAAGAACCACGTCTATCGTGCTGAAAGGCACGAGCCAGTCCGGCAGGCCCTTCGCAGATGCACGGACGGCTTCGCGGTATACGCGGCTTCGGTTGATCGCCAAGTACATGTCATTGAAGCCGGCGGACATGTGCACGACGTTACCTTCTTCCCTAGGCCTACTTTGCATCCACCGCGCTTCCTCGTAGGACGCCACCTGCGTTCAAGCGTGGCACCTCATACTCTTCTCGGCTCTCAAACGCCCCGGAATGCAGACTGGTTGGACGATAGACCTCATCGTGTGCAAGCAGTTCGTTCAAGAACGGGCCCCGATGCAACGCAACGGGAGTTAGCCGTGTTCTCTCGGCATCTCAGCAACCACGTCGGAGAACCGTCATGCTCGAACTCCTTGTTCGGCGCCATTGTTTTCTGGGGTATCATTGCCATCGCGCTCCAACAGCCGCCACCGCGCCATGCCCATATGGAGCGATGAGCTCGAACGCCGCCTCGCCGAACGCCGACACGACTGGTGATGAACGGGGCAGTCGCACTGGCTGCTAGTCGCGACCCCGATATGGAACTCGCCGCCGCGCTAGCCCGCGATCTCGAAGGCAACTTTGAAGCGCTCGTCATTGCGTACCGCGAGCGCGTCGTCTCATTCGTCGCGCGCATGCTGCGCGATGACGAGCGGGCGCAAGACGTTGCGCAGGAGGTCTTTGTGCGCGCCTACCGTGCGCTCCTGACATACGATCCACAACGGCCCGTATTGGTGGGTGGCGCGCGAGCTGAACGCGCCGGGGGCGAAGCGTGCTGTCGGAAAGGCGCTAGGGCGTAATCCGGTACCGTTGCTGCTTCCGTGCCATCGCGTCGTGCGTGCCGATTTAAGCGTCGGCGAGTACGTGTTCGGAAGTACCGAAAAGCGTCGCCTTCTCGAAGCGGAAGGTCTCGATCTCGCCGCGGTCGATCGCGCAAGGCGGCGCGGCTTTCGTTACATCGGCTGCGACGACGGCTATTTCTGCTTGCCGACGTGCGGAAGCGTCGCCTGCAAAGTAGACAACGCGGGTTACGTCGGATTGCACTCCGCTGCCGATGCGCACGTGCACGGCTTGCAACCGTGTCCGACGTGCCGTCCCCTGGCGGCGTAGCGCAAGGAGCCTTTGTCGACGCGGCGTGCCACTCTCGATTCGAAGATCACTGAAGACGACGGAGATCGAAGCGGATCCCCTTGCGTGATTTCAATTGGTTGTGGACAGGACAAACGATCAGTCTCTTCGGGAGCGCCGTAAGCCGGCTTGCCATTCCGACGACGGCGATCTTCGCCTTGCACGCAAGTTCCTTTGAAGTCGGCGCACTTGGAGCAGCGACGTTCATTGCGTTCCCTGTTCTCGGCGTCTTTGCGGGCGTATGGGTGGACCGCTGGCCGCGCCGGCGCATCCTCATCGTTAGCGACATCGTACGCGCGCTCGCGCTCGCCACCATTCCGCTGGCAGCGGCGCTGCACGCACTCACGCTGACCCAACTCTTCGCCGTCGCTCTTGTCACAAGCGTTGGGAGCGTGTTCTTCGACGTCGCGTATCAGGCGTATTTGCCGGATTTAGTAGCCGTAGAGGGCCTTACTGATGCGAACGCGCGTCTCGAACTTAGCAACAGCGCCGCGCAGATCGGCGGGAACGCCGCAGCGGGCGGCCTTATCGCCGCGCTCGGATCACCTCTTACGGTGGCCGTCGATGCCGCATCGTTCATGCTTTCAGTCGCCACGCTGTTGTGCATTCGCCGGCCGGCGGCGCCCAGGCCGGCCGGCGTCGTTCAGACGCAGACCTTCAGGCGACAGGTACGCGACGGCCTCAACTGCGTCTTCTCGAACGCCGCCTTGCTGCGCATCGTGGCATGCACCGCAACGAGCAACTTCGGCGGCTCGATGCTCGGCGCCGTCTACCTCGTCTTCACTTATCGTACTTTGCATCTCTCCCCGAGCGTCGTGGGCGTGATACTCGCGGTGGGGAATGCCGGCTTCATCGGTGCCCTCGTCGCGCCTCGCATAGTGAAGCGCTTCGGCTTAGCGTCCACGCTGATCTGGAGCATGCTTCTCGCGGCCGTCGTGCAGGCGTTCGTGCCGCTCGCCGCACGCGGCTTTGCAATTCCCTTCTTAATCGCGGAGCAGTTCGTCGCGAGCGCCGCGACGCCGGTCTACAATATTGCGCAAGTCAGTTGGCGTCAATCGACGGTCGCAGCGGAGTTGCAGGGCCGTATGAATGCGACGGTGCGGACGATTGCGTGGGGTACACTTCCGCTTGGCGCTATTGTCGGCGGGGCGCTCTCGGAGAGGATCGGCATCATACCCACGCTGGTCGTTGCGGCAATCGTGCAGGTATCGGCCGTCATCTGGCTCCTAAATCAAGATGTTCGCGCCATCGAAGCGAAAGCAGTTCCGTAAGCCGGGCGTCGACGCGCCGTGAACGGCGTGCTTCAGCCCGATGTATCAGGCTTTGCCCGGGCGATCTCGCTTTCGGCTGCGACCTCGCGCAACGCCGCGAGCACGGCCTCCCATGACGTCCAAGGCGGCGTGAGACCTCGAAGTTCTTCAAAAGCGTCGTGCTCGAAGTCGTAGGGCTTTGGATCGGCAAACTGCTTTACGACTTGACGGAGCGTCGACTCGCCGTTCGCTTGAGGATAGAGCGCATCGAGTCGTGCAAACGCGCCGACGACGGCCCCCTCGCCTTCGAGCTCGCGCAATCGCGCGGCGAGGGCCGCGCTATCGACATAATCGCGGGTCGCGTTGCGGCTGACGACGAGCCACGCCTTGATCCGTAGCATTTCGGGAAGCGATGGAATGCACAGCATACCGTCGCCGGCGGCAACGAATTCCGTTTCGAGCGGTTCAACGCGGCGCAACTGACGGATGCCCGTGTCGACTCCGTCGAGCGAGCCGAGAATTTGGACCGGCCGCTGCACTCGCGCCGACCGCCAGCCGGCAATTTGCTCGAGCGTCGCTAGAATTTCGTCGAAGCGGTCCCGTAAGTCCGCGACGACGTGATCGTCGTCGTATGAGAAACGGTGTCGCAGGTGTATCGCGGCCCCGGAACCTCCCACGAGGACCGCACCGTCAACGAGTCGCTGCAAACGGGTGGCGGCGCGAATCACGCGCTCCCAATCCTCTTGCGTTTCGACCTTACGACGAGGCATCGCGGCGCAGCCGTTGCACGATCGCGGGCCAGAGTTTCGACGTGCCATACATGTAATGCACGTTGCAAAGGTAAAGCACTTTTTCGGAGACGGGCCCGTGCGGTTCGGACTGCAACAGCCGGACGAGATCGCTCCAATCTCCGGGCGACCCGCGATCGAGGATATCGTCGAGCGCCATGAGCGAGACCGACGTGGGATCGGCGAGATGACGATGCCCCATGTCCATACCCGGACGTTCGCGACGCGGCAGCGTCACACTTGCAGGCGCGCACGTTCTGCGACGATGCACCCCCGCAAACTCAATGCCCGGGTGGCTTACGGCGAGAGGCGCTGCATGCGCCACGCGTCGCCTTCGCGGACGTAGGCGAGACGATCGTGGACGCGATTACGGCGACCTTGCCAGAACTCGAACGCGTCCGGGGCGATGCGATAGCCGCCCCAATACGCCGGACGCGGCACGTCGACGTCTTTGAAACGCTCATCTTCAGCCCGCATTTGCGCTTCTACATACGCGCGATCCGGGATGACCGTACTCTGTTTGGATGCCCACGCGCTCAAGCGATGACCGCGCGGGCGTTTCGCGAAGTACGTATCCGACTCGTCGGCGGCGATACGGGTGACCGCGCCGTCGATGCGAATCTGACGTTCAAGCGCAGCCCAATAAAAGAGCATACCGGCTTTCCCCGCTCGGTCGAGTTCGTGGCCTTTGCGGCTTTCGTAATTCGTGAAAAACACAAAGCCGCGTTCGTCGTAGCCACGCAAGAGCACGATGCGGGCCGAGGGTTGCCCGTCGGCCGAGACGGAGGCGAGCGTCACGGCATAGGGTTCGATGAGGCCGTCAGTCGCGAGCGCTTCGTTCAGCCACGCTTTGAATTGAGCGAAAGGATTCACCGCGACCCGACCCTCGACGAGCTCGCCTTTCTCGTAACTCAAGCGCGCGTCCGTGATCGATCGATCGGTACTCATCGTGAGTGTGACGCACGTCGGACGGATTGGCTCCTGCTCGGCGCACGCCGTCGTGACAGACCGTGGCTCATACCTTTCCGGTCGCGAGCGCGCCGAGGAAAGCCAGCAAAAGAACAACCCCGCCGCCGAATGCGAACGGCGCGGCACCGTCGACGCGCTTGTTTTCCCACACCGTCGCAAGCGCAATCGATCGAAAGACATCGCGCAGCATCTGTGCGTTGCTTGCTTCTACGTAACGACCATGACCGTTCTCGGCGATTGCGGTAAGCGCTTGGGCGTCGAGCTCGGCGGGTTCCGTGGTGCCGGGAATGATCTCGCCGCTGCCGCTCGAGCCGACCCCGACCGTCTCGATCGCGATACCGCGCGCACCGATCGCTCGCGACGCTTCGACGGGATCGACACCGCGATTATTGATGCCGTCGGTCAACAGCACGACGATGCGCCGGCCTTGCGCCGGCATCTGCCGCGCCGCAAGTTGCAACGCGTCCCCGATCGCGGTTGCCCCTTCGGGCGGCGGCAACGTATCGAGCGCGGCGCGGACGCTATCCAGATCGCTTATCGGCGGCGCGTTCAAGGCCGCGCCGCTCGAAAACGAGACGATGCCGACGCGCGTACCGGCCGGAACGGCATCGACGAAGGCGCGTGCCGCACCGCGCGCGGCATCGGCGCGGGTCGGCGCGACGTCGCGCGCGCGCATCGACCCCGACGTATCGATGCAGATGATGACGGTGCCGTCTTTGGCGGGCACGCGCGCGTTGAACTTAGGACCCGCAAGCGCAACAAGCAACGCGCCCGCGCCGATGACGTAAGCGCCGAAAAGCAACGCCGCGGGGACGCGCGCTGGCCGCAGCGCCGCAAGCGTGAAGGCAAGGTTCGAGAACGCATAGCTCTGCGCCGTGCGACGGCGCTCGAGCGCGCGGTAACCGAACACGAGCAGCGCCAAGACGACGAGATCGACGACGACGAACTCGGGACGCGCGAAGGTCATGCGCCGATCCCGAGCGCCCGCGCGAGCGCACGTTCGGGTCCATCGCGTTCGTCGAGCGTCGCGACCCGCGCGCCGCTGCGCCGGAGGGCCTCGCAGGTCGCACGTTCGCGCGCAACGACCGCAACACGATAGCGCTCACGCGCGGCCGCATCGACGAACGCGCGTGCTGTGGCGCCCGACTCGGCGTCGCGTAAGCGCACGAAGCCGCCGAGCGGCAGCGCATCATACCAGGGGTCACGCACGACGAGCGCGGCGAGCACGAAACGCGCCGCGCACGCGCGCAGCGACGCGCGCATCGCGGCGAGTTCGAGGAAGTCGCTCACGACGAGCAAGCGCGTTCCCCGCGGCAAGGTCGCGAGCGCGAGCCGGAGCGCCGGGGCAAACGACGTCGCGCGCGCATCGTCGCTCTCCGCGCAGGCGCGCGCAGCCGCCCGGCCACGCACGTCGCGTAAGACCAGCGGCCGTTCGCCGATGCGTGAGCAGCGATCGTCGTCGGTCGCGGCGGAGAACCAGACACGCGCCGCGTCGCGCGCGAGATCGTAACAGCTGCGGGTCCGGCCGACCTGCATCGAGCCCGACGCATCGAGCGCGACGGCCAACTGCAGCGCGCGATCTTCGAGCACGACCCGCGTCTGCAACGCGCCGGCGCGCGCGGTCGCCGCCCAATCGATGCGCCGCGGATCATCGCCCTCGACGTAGCCGCGCAGCTCGGCGAACTCGTACCCGTCGCTGCGCCGCGCCGAAGCCGAACCGATTCCGCGCACGCCACGCCGGCTGCCGGCGAGCAACGCGAGCCGCAGCCGCGGCGCGAATGCCGAAGCGCGTGGTGTCACGATTCGATCGCCGCGAGCTTCGCTTCGTGTTCTTCGGGCATCGGCATCCCGGTCGGCACGCCCGGCGCGTACCGCACGACGAGGATCGCGAGATCGTCCGTGATACGACGCGACCGGCGTCGTAGACGTTTGACGATGGTATCCGCCCGCGTCTGCGCGTCACCGGCAAGTTCGGCGATCCAGACCGAGACGGCATGCGCCCCGAGCAGATTGCCGCGCGCGTCGCGCGACTCCGTCAAGCCGTCGGTGCTCACGACCAGCGCGTCGCCGTAGCGCAAGTGCAGCACGCCTGTTTCATACGTAGACTCCGGTTCGATGCCCACGATCGGTCCCGTTGGGGCGAGCGTCGCGACATCTTGGCCGAGAACAACCCAGGCCGGTTCGTGACCGGCCGAGGCATAGCGTACCGTGCCGTCGACAAGATCGATGACGGCGAGAAACATGACGACGAAGGTTTCGGGTTTTTCGGCGCTTGCGGCATAAAGCTTCGCGAATTTGGCGAGCACGATGCCGGGATCGCGTTCATCGGCGAAGAGCGTTCGGATCGAATATTTGATGAGGGCCGTATCGACGGCCGCATCGATGCCCTTGCCGCTTACGTCGGCGACGAGAAACATCGCGTGCCGGCGGTCGAGCGTAAACGCATCGTGCGTATCGCCGCCGACGTTCGAACCACTCGTCGCGGAAAGCAGGACGCTGCCGACATCGACGCCTTCGATCGCGCGCCGCCGCGAGATGAACGCGCTCTGCAGGCGTTCGACGAGCGAACGGCCGCGTTCGATGCGCCGTCGCAAGCGTCCCGCAATGATTGCGAACAGCAACGCGACAAACGCGAACATCGCATTGGAGGCATCGCGCATTTGCGTGTTGTGCAGCACCGTCGCCGCGAAGCGGTCTCGCCCGAACTGCTCGCGTGCCCGCAGCTCCGCGGTAAGCCGCTCGTAGTCGGCGGGCCGAGCCGGCAACATCAAGCGCGGGGCACGCTGCTCCGGCGTCGCGGCGATCGTATCGATCCGGTCCAGGTCGCTCGTAAGCAGCTTTTCGTAGGGCCGCAATTGCTCGGGCGACGCATGCCGATCCACCTGCTCGAGTTGCAGAAACTCCGAATCACGCTGCGCCGCAACAACGGCCGACTGGTACGCGAAGGCGTTGCGGATGTCGACCGAGGCGTAATATGAAAGATATGTGGCGTATGCGAATGCCGCCAAGAGCCCCGTGACGAGAAAAACCGTGATCGCGGTCTGGCGCGAAATCGCAGCGACGCGCGACCCGACGAAGAACCGCATCCGGCTCGCTAGGCTAAAGAGCTTGGCTCTCCCTTCAGCGGGACTTGATTTGCCGATCCCCGGACGTCGAGGTAGTAACGTTTCACCCGCTTAAACCCGCAGGCGTTCCCTCGTCGCCCACGCGAAGGAGAAATCATGAAGTCCCTTTGCCGTGTGCTTACGAGTGCCGTGGTTCTTCTCGCATTGGCTGGCTGCGCCGGCGGCGGCGCTAATACACCGCTCGTTGCCCGCCCGTCCGAGTATCTCGCGGGCCGGACCGATGTTGCGCTTACGACGGCGGACCGTTCGAGCAGTGGCGCGTGTTCGGTATCGAGTGACGGACTCATCTGGTACACGCTGCCGAACGGGCCGTTTCCGCCGCTGGATTTCGAACACGTTCAATGCGCGGTTCCCACAACGATCGCAGCGGATGTGACGCCGCCGACGCCGGCGTGGTCGCAGCCGAGCGGCTCGACCCAAGCGATCTTCGTTGCGACATCGCTTCAGGAAACATATTCTCTTACCGGAATGGAGGCGATCGAACGCATTGCTTCGAGCGCCGGTGTACCGATCTCATGGCTCATCGGAAATCCGCGATATCTCGAGCAAAATGCGACGTTTTACAATGCGGCCCATGCGCGCAACGGTGATGACGTCGAACTTGAAAACGCCCCGGGCTTGTATCAGCTCGCCGCTACGCTCTTGCCATGGTACGCGCCGGCCGTTTCCGTCGAGGGGGCGGGCCACGAGCGAAACATAGCCGGTGCTCGCGCGCTGCGTAATCGCGCATATTGGGGCATCACCTGGAACTCGCACGGCACCGATAACACGTCGGATCTCGGAGCGCCCTGGGGAAGTTATTGCGCCGATGCGTCGTCCTACAAACGGCCGTCTCCCTCGGGCGACTGCTCGTTCGTCGCGCTCGAGTGGACGGCACGCGATCTGACTCGCGCGTTTCTCGCCGACACGCATGCAGCGGGGTATTCCGCCGAGGCGGCCTTCTCGAGCGACCCCGATGACATCTTGCTGCGCGGCGGCTTCGATCTTGCGTCGGGCGCCGACTACGCGCGTCGACTCGTCGACGCCTACGCCGCCGCGGGAACGTCACAACCACTCGTCATGATGAGCCAGCAAGAATCGATCGATGAAGGCACGCGCGGCTCTGCGGGTGACGACTTCGTCTTGACGGCCCTCTACGAACAAGCGAAGCGGGACGGCATGAAAGCGATGACGTTACGGCAAGCTGCGGCCGTGGCCGGCTCGTTTTCGGAAAATTCGCGTGCGATCGCGTTTCCGTTTATTCCCGGCGGCGTGCCGACATCGTACAACGGCGTCGCGTTCACGCCGGCCACCATCGACTATCACGATCGGGCCGTCGGCATGACGTTCGTCGCGGGGCACACGCTTCCCATGCGCCTCTTCGCGTACGCGCAGGACAGCGTCTCGACGTTCGACCATGCATTGCGGCAGATCGACGTCACGAGCGCGGCCTATCCGCGCTTGACGAGCGTCGCCGTTTCAAATGGCACGCTGAACTTTCACTTCGACGCGCCGCAAGCGCTACGATTCGGCGTCGCACTATGGAACGATCCGGCGGCCCTTGGAATAAGCGGAATGAACGTCACGCGGGCCGGACGCGCGGGCGCTGTCGTAGCGTTCGACCTTCCGGCCGGGCCATCCGATCAGAGCATCATGTGCTCGTCATGCACATCGACAACCTTTGCCTATTCGCGATAGAGAAGCAACGTCCGACGCAAAGACGGCGAAAACCGAGACGCTCCTTGCGGAGCGTACAATCTTTCATCACCGCCTCGAGTGATCGTTGGACAGTAGCGTCAGGCGTCGACGTCGGTCGAAAACGCGATGTCTTTCTGCGCCTCGAGGGCGGCGAGCCGTTCCATCAGGGCCGCACGAATTTTCGTGTATGCTGCGCTGCCCAGCGTGAGCCGCCTCGGCGCAGGACTGCGGTCGACGGAATCGATCATCACCGCAACCATCTTGACGGGATCGCCGGGAATCGCAAACGCACCGGTCGCAAGCGCACGACGCAGGTCGCCTGCCGGAGTATCCTCGTAGACGGCCATCGGCGTCGCGCTGACAAGTCCACGACCAAAGCTCGTTTTCGCGGGGCCCGGTTCGACAAGCGTAAACTCGATGTTGAACGGCGCGACTTCCTGGGAGACGGCCTCGACGAAGCCCTCGATCGCCCATTTGGTCGTGTGATACAGGCTAAAATTCGGATACGTAATCTGGCCGCCCTCGGACGACAGTTGCATGATCCGGCCGCCGCCTTGAGCCCGCAGATGCGGCAGAGCGGCGCGGATGACTTGAATCGAGCCGATGACGTTGGTGTCGAGCTGACGCCGGATTTGGTCGTCACTCGCCTCTTCTGCAGCGCCGAAGAGGGCGTAGGCCGCATTGTTCACGACGACATCGATGCGGCCCATGTCGTCGAAGGCGCGGTCGACCACCCGGCGTACGGCCTCCGTATCGGTCACGTCCAGCGGTGCGACCCAGAGCCGGTCGCCATAGTGCGCCTCGAGCTCGTCGAGGGCGTTCACCGTGCGTAGGGTCGCCGCCACGCGATCGCCGCGCGCCAGGAGTTTCTCGGTCAGCTCCCGTCCGAAGCCGGAGGATGTGCCGGTGATGAACCAGGTTTTGATTATTGGAAGAGCCATGACCAGAGCGTACGCGGGCCACGAGCACGCAACCAGACCTCGCCGGATGCTATCACTAGCGGTGTAATGGAGACGAGTGGCCGCCGCCAGGAGCTTGGGCGCTTTCTGCGCGACCGCCGGAGCCGCGTGCATCCGAGCGACGTTGGGTTGCCCGAGGGCACACGCCGTCGCGTCAGCGGCTTGCGGCGTGAGGAAGTCGCGACGCTCGCCGGCGTTGGCGTTAGCTGGTATACGATGCTGGAAAACGGGTCCGCCGCAGGTGTCTCCACCGCAACGCTGAGCGCAATCGCCGGCGCCCTGCAATTGAGCCCGGACGAGATCGCCTATCTTCACCGCGTCGCCGAAGAACGCGTCGTCGACCAACCACGGGCGGAACTCGGATCGCTCACCCGCGACGCACTCGCCGCAATCGAATGGGCACCCGCGTACGTGTGTACGTCGCAATGGATCGTGCTCGCATGGAACCGCGCGATGTCGCTCGTGTGGGGCATCGAACCGCCGGGCGGCGAGCCGTTCAACATCGTTGCCCGCATGTTCGGCGATCCGGCCGTTCGCGCAATGCACGGCGAGCGCTTTCCCGGCTTCGCTCTGGCGCTTGTCGCGATGGTGCGCTCGGCGACCGCGTCGCGCTTAGAAGATCGGGAGTACCGCCGGATGTGCAACGACTTGCGCGCGGACCCGCTCTTTGCAGCAGCATGGGACGTCTACGATATCGCAACGCCACTGGGTTCGATTTCGACGCTGGTCGAATCGGCTGCGATTGGGATGTTCTCATACCAAACGCTCACCTTGGAAATTCCGGACGACGACGGCCACTGGCTGGTCATGCAAGTTCCAGATCAGCCAAGCGCCGCACGTTTGCGCGCGGCACTTTCCCGCGTGGTTTAGCGCGGCGAAGCACCGACGATCTCTGACGCGCGCCGCGCAGCGATGATTGCATGGACGCCGTCATCGTACGACGTCTTGGCTATTGAACCGAGCAATTCGTGAAGTGCTGAATCGTCCATGATGACGGGCTCCGTCATAAGATAATTCATATCGACGAGTTCGCGCATCAGAGGATTAAAGAGCCCGATCACACGCAGCAGCGTCTTGCCGGCGACCCGAACTTTCACCGGTCGTCCAAGCTCGCGCTCGACGCGCTCGATCATTTCGCGCTCGGTCGTCGTGCCGGCACCGGCAAGGTGCCAAACGCGCCCAAGGCTCGTGATTCGTCGATGAGGCGCACGACGACGGGACCGACGTCGGGAACATAAACGAATTCGTGCCGTACATCGATTGGCCCGATCACATTTGCCGTCTTGCCTGCAATCCCGGCGGTGAAAACTTCGCCGATAATGCTCTTGTCAACGCCAGGCCCGTAGAAGTCCGGAAGCCGCAACACGGTGCCACGGATTCGGCCCGCCCGATCGGCGTCAAGCAGCAGATCCTCCTGGTTCTTGCGCATCCGCCCTTTGAACGTATGCGGCGCGCGTGGATGGTCTTCGCGTACGGTGGCCGTCTGCGCTCGGCCGTATGGATAGACGGTCCCGATAAGCAGCATCTTCGCAACGCCCGTAGCGACTGCAGCATCGAGCGTCGCCTGCATGATAATCGGGTGTAGCTCGAAGCGTGTGTAGTCGACGCCGACGAGATAGACGATCGACTCAACGTCTCGAGCCGCGGCGCGCGCCGAGGCGGGATCCTCGGGGTTCCACGTGACGATTTCTGCCCGGGGGTCTGCTCCGAACGTCCGCTCGAGCGCCTCGCGGCTGCGACCGACGACGCGATAGTCGCGGCTTTGTGCGCGTAGGGCGCCGGCGATGCTCTGACCAATGGCGCCATTCGCGCCCCACAGCGCTACTTTGCCCATACTGACTCCTGCAAAAGCGACCGATGCTCGGTTTCCGAACATTGTTTAATAAACGACGTTCAGTATAACTTGACTGTTCGGAATGTCAAGTGTAGACTTGAATGATGCCGGTGACCGAACGACGTGAGCGCCGTCGCCTCGCCCTTCGCGACGCAATCCTCGATGCGGCGCAATCGATCGTCCGGGATGACGGCCTTCATTCGCTTACGATGCGTCGCATCGCCGACGCGATCGACTACTCGCCCGCATCGCTCTACGCGCATTTCGAGAGCAGAGAACTGTTGCTCGCCGCGCTCTGTCGTGAAGGCTTGGCGGCGTTGCGCCTCGCCCTTGAAGAATCGATCCAAGGGCTGAGGGATCCGCGTGCACGTCTCGCCGCACTGGGCGCCGCCTACGTGCGGTTCGCCCGCGAGCGCCCGGAAATGTATCGCTTGATCTTCATGGAAAATCCCGCGCTCACAAAAGGCGTCTTCGAATCGATCGATTCCGACGATGCAGCGCAAGCACTTGCGCTCATCGCCGCGCCGTTCACTGACTTACGCGTAGCTGGGACGATCCGTAAGTCCGCGAATTCCGCACGCCTCGCCGACCTTTTGTGGACCATCGTCCATGGCATCGCGAGCTTGCGCCTCGCCTGTCCAGGACTACCGGCCACGGGCGACGCGACGCTGATAGCAACCGCTATCGCAACGCTCGTCGACGGCTCGCAGCCTCGCGTAGCGCGTTCGTAAATGCGCTTACATCGACTTGCGTGTCCGATGAACACTACGTTAGACCGACGACTTTGTCCGTAGCTCAGTTCTCTTCCAGGTGGGTCCGCCGGCTCATTAACCAATGCTGCTTGCATCCGAGCGTGCTCTTACGTATCGCTTCGTGCCTAGAGGTTCTGTCCACCCGAGGCTTCAATACGCTGCGCGTTGATCCAGTGATTATCCGCGGAGAGTAACGACGCAATTGCGGGCCCGATGTCTTCCGGAAGTCCGACGCGTCCGAGCGCAGTCACCGACGCGACGTGGGTGTTGATGGCAGCGTTATCACGTACGGCGCCGCCGCCGAAATCCGTCGCGATAGCGCCGGGCGCGAACGTATTCACGGCAATGCCGCGCGGGCCAAGTTCGGCGGCAAGATAGCGCGTCAGCACCTCGATTGCGCCTTTCATCGACGCATACGCCGAATAACCGGGGCCGGAAAAGCGTGTGAGACCTGACGACAGATTGACAATGCGCCCGCCGTCGGCAATCAGCGGCAGTAACGTTTGGGTCAGGAAGAACACGCCCTTGAAATGCACGTTCAGCAGTTCGTCGAATTGCGCTTCGGTCGTTTGGGCGAAGGGCGCATGAATGCCAGTGCCTGCGTTGTTGACCAGAAAGTCGAACGAGTTGGAGTTCCATGTTTCCGCGAGCACGCGCTTGACGTCCCCCGCGAACGCTGCGAATGACGACACGTCACTGCTATCGAGTGGCAGCACAACGGCTTTCTGACCGAGCGCTTCGATTGCGGCGACGACTTCGCCGGCCGCGTCGCGGTTCGCGATATACGTAACGATTACACCTGCGCCGTTCTTGGCAAGGCTCAGGGCGGTACTTCGGCCCAGGCCTCGGCTTGCGCCGGTGACGAGAGCGATCTTTTGTTTTGATGGTCGATCGGTTGCATGCATGGCTCAAAATATACGACTGCGAGCCACTGAAGCGAATGCCGGAACCTTCCGGATTTCTGCCTAATCCTCCGACATGCCGCAAACGCTTCGCGACAGCATTTTCGCCTATACCGACGCTCATCCGAGCGCCGAGACGCTCCACCCGACCGCCGTCGGCGGGCTGATGGTGATTCGCGGGGACCGCGACATGCCGTCGCAACACCGGTTCTATGAACCCGCTCTGTTCGTCGTCGCACAGGGCACGAAAGACATGTTGCTCGGCGACGCGGTATTCACGTATTCCGCCGGACAATACCTCGTCTTGAGCGTCGGGCTGCCCGCCGTCTCTCGTCTCACCGGCGCGAGCAAGACCGAGCCGTACCTTGCCATGGTTATCACGATCGACCTGCCGATGATTCACGACTTGATGCGCCAGATTGCCGCTGCTGCGCCGACGATCTCAACGCGATCTGATCTGGGCTTGTTCATCGGCACGCTCGATGCAGCGCAAAGCGATGCCGCGTCGCGCATCGCCGCATTGCTCGAGACACCCGACGCGCTGCGCGTCCTTTATCCCTCGATCGTGCTGGAACTTTTTTATTGGCTTGTGACCGGGCCGGAGGGTGCAAACGTTCGACGGCTCGTGACGCCCGATGGAAACCGGCAGCGTATCGCCGCCGCCATTGATTTCATGCGCGCGGAATTCGCGGCCAATGTACCGGTCGAACGGCTAGCGGCGATCGCGAACATGAGTCCATCGACATTCCATCATCATTTCAAGGCGGTGACGTCGATGTCGCCGTTACAATTCCAGAAGCAGCTGCGACTGCTTGAAGCGCGCAAGTTGATGCTGACAAACGGAGCCGATGCCGCACGCGCTGCCTATGAAGTCGGCTACGAGAGTGCATCGCAATTCAGCCGAGAGTATGCGCGGATGTTCGGTGCACCGCCTCGACGCGACACACTTGGATCTCGTACTGCGGTCGGCTAGAGATGGCGAGCAATCGCGGGGTGCGCGGGTTGATGGTTAAGAATGCTGCGGCGCTCGACGGCGTCTTCGGTGCCCTTTCGGATCCCGCGCAATACGCGATGGGTTCTCTTCAGGCATGGATGGCGGACGAAGAGCGCGATGCCGATGCCGCACTGTTCGGTTCGGCGCGCGCGACGGTGCGTCAGCAGCCCAAAGGCGTCGTCGGAAATATCGTGCCGTGGAATTTTCCCTTCGACCTGAGCGTCGGGCCGCTCGTCGAGATGCTCGCGGCGGGGAACCGCGTGATCATCAAGCCCTCGGACTACACGCCGGCCTGTGCAGAACTGCTCCGCGAGATGATCGCGAATGCATTCGCGCCCGAACACGTGACCGTCGCGGTCGGTGGGCTCCAACTTGCGCGGACGTTTCCGACCCTGCGTTGGGACCATCTGCTCTACACCGGCAGCCCGGCCGTTGGCCGCGAAGTCATGCTGGCCGCCGCGCAAAACCTCGTTCCCGTCACGCTCGAGCTTGGTGGCAAGTGTCCCGCCATCGTGCTCGATGATGCCGTCGACGCCGAGACCGTCTCGAACATCCTCGGCACGAAGATGGTCAAGAACGGCCAGATGTGCATCTCGGTCGATTACGTCCTCGTGCCCAAAGCGAAATTGAGCGAATTTGTCAACCTATGCCGCGAACACATGCGCGCGACGCTTAGCGGCTATTCGCGCGGCTCCGACTGCACGGGCATCATCAGCGAACGGCATCTCGACCGCTTGTTGCGCATGCTCCAGCAGGCGCGCGACGCCGGCTACGAAGTCGTCGAGCTCGAGGACGGTGGCGCCATCGACCGCGCGACGCGCCGCATGCCGCTCTCGCTCGTCGTAAATCCCGGCGATGAAACGGACCTCATGCGCGAAGAAGTCTTTGGACCAATCCTGCCCGTGATCGGCTACGACTCAGTCGATGACGCGATCGCGCGCGTGAACGCGGGCGAACGGCCGCTGGGACTGTATGTGTTCGGCTATGAAACCGCTGCGACGGAGCGCGTGCTACGCCAGACGACCTCGGGTGGCGCGTGCGTCAACTCGTGCGCGTTGCAGGCACACTCCCGTCGCTCGGTTTCGGCGGCAGCGGAACGAGCGGCATGGGCCGCCATCATGGCATCGAAGGCTTCCGCGAGTTTTCGAATCCGCGCGGCGTGGTCGTGCGCGGTACCGGAGATCTGATCGCCGCCTTCTTTCCGCCCTACGCGACGGGCGCCGCCGTCGCCGATGCCGCCTTTGCGGCGGCGATGCCACCGGGCGAAGCGGGCATGGCTTAACGAAGGTCCAGCGCTGGCTGTCGTCACGTCCTGGGGCGCGCGATCGGTTACCCGTAGCAGACGCATGCGGCTTTCCCGCCGATTAGTGAAGCTTCGACTGCCAATCTCGAGGTACTTTCCCAGGCGGTCCTGGCGTCGGCTGCCCTGGAGGATGCGAAGATGGCTCAGCGAGCGCTCGAGCTGCGCAGCTCTGCGTAAATCTCAGCCACGGTGCGTACAGGCAAAAGCGCGATACGACGGCGCTTTCCGGTACTGCTTGCGACGATCAATTCCGAGGAGAAGACATCGAGCGATGCTTCGACCGACGTATCATGCCATGGTACGGGCCCAGTGGTGATGCCGCGCGCCGACAATAGCAGTGCGGTGAACATCCAGTTGGGTTGCGATGGCGAAAGTGCAACGCGTAGCTTCCCGAGCATCTGCGCATACAAATGGAAGCTCCTCTTCGTCTCCGCCCATTGCGCAACGTTGACGTCCGGCCAATTGGTGTCGTCACGAACGGTGTCAGTCGTCATGGGGCGCGTCACACGATCTCCGAAACCAACTTTGCATTGATGTTTGCACCCGACCCGACTCATGGACGCGCATGAGTTTCGCGGCACTGCGGTCGCGCCCGCAGTTCGTACATCGGCGCCGCATCACGTGTGCGCTTATCCCGGGCGAAGCGCGCGTTCGAGGAGCGACCAGACTGCTTCGAATGCGGCGTCGTTTTCCGGTGTGCCCCAATCGCCAGCGTGGACCGGATGATGGAAGCGTTGTGTTGCGCTAGAGAGCGCATTCGCGGTTAGATCCGGGTCGGCGAGGACGAAGTCCCCCGATGCGATACCGTCGCGCAGAATGCGTGCGACTTGCGAGGCCAGCTCTCGAACATGCGCGGTGATGACATCGCGCGCGTCTGATGCGAGTGTGTTGTAGGCTGCAAAGAGTTCCGGTTCGTCGAGTGCCTTCGCACGTTTGAGTTGGCGGAGCGTATCGAACCAGTGCCGCAGCCGCAGCGGCGGCGAGAGGTCGCTTCCCGCGATCGCTGCGAGCGGGTCGGCGATGCGGACGAGCCACCGGTGCATGACCGCGTCACGCAGCGCCGCTTTACTTGCGAAGTGACGGTAGACGCTGCCATGGCTGACGCCGAGCGCCCGTGCAACGTCGACGACGTTGGCTTTTTCCGGGCCGAAGCGGCGCAGCGCCTCTTCCGCTGCGACGAGTATCTCTTCGGCCGTTAGAACGCCTTCGGTCACGCGTGTACGCGTTCGCTATCCATGTGCGCGAGCTGCGCTTCGGGGTAGCGCGCTCCGGCCGCGCCCTCCGCGGGGATCGCCGCGTCGAGTCGAGCGACGTCGTCATGGGTGAGCTGCACGCCGAGTGCGCCGAGCGCCTCCGTTAGTCGCTCGCGTGTGCGGGCACCGACGAGCGGCACGATATCTTCGCCGCGTCCGAGCACCCATGCGATGGCGAGCTGCGCGACGGTGATGCCGCGCGCCTCGGCGATCGTGCGCAGTTCATCGACGAGCGTGAGATTGCGATCGAGATTCGCACCGCTGAAGCGCGGCGAGCGCGCACGGAAGTCCTGCTCGTGTTGCTGACGCTCTTTGCTCCAATGACCGCTGATCAATCCGCGCGAGAGCACGCCGTAGGCCGTTATCCCGATGCCGAGCTCCCGGCACGCCGGCAAGATGTCGCGCTCGATCCCGCGCGTGACGAGCGCATACTCGATTTGCAGATCGCAGATCGCGCGCGTCTTGGCCGCGCGACGGATCGTCTCCGAACCGACTTCGCTCAGACCAATGTGCCGGACGTAGCCGGCGTCGATCATCTCACCGATCGCGCCGACCGTTTCTTCGATGGGTGTTCCGGGATCGAGGCATGCGGGCCGGTAGATATCGATGTAGTCGACGCCGAGGCGCTTGAGCGTATACGCGAGTGCCGTCTTGACGGCGCTTGGGCGCGCATCGTAGCCGATCCAGTCCCCGGCGGGATCGCGCAACGCGCCGAACTTCACGCTGATGACGGCATCCTCGCGCTTGCGGCCCGCGAGCGCTTCGCCCACGAGCATTTCGTTATGGCCCATGCCATAGAAATTACCGGTGTCGATCAGATTCACGCCGGCATCGAGGGCTGCGTGAATCGTCGCCAAACTTTCGGCGCGGTCGGCGGGACCGTAGAAGTCGGACATTCCCATGGCTCCGAGGCCGAGTGCAGAGACGGTCGGGCCGGTTTTGCCAAGTTTGCGGTATTGCATACGACGATTATTGGCGATTGAATGACATACGTCAATATCTGTTATTCAGCTTCCATATCTTAATATTCCATTCTGGGCGCAGCGCTGCTCCGTATGCGTATGGTCCGCTGAAATGGGCGTTCATCAAGATGCGCTTAATGCACGGTTAGGGCAGTAGGCACGGAGATGAAGAGCGATGACTTGCCGACACTCCCTCGCTTCGAAAAGATTTTCAGTGAAGGCAGCTGTGTAGCGCGCGGACATAGCTCTCCGAGCGATCTGATCCAATGATGCCGGACGCCATCTTGTTCATCATGTAGCTGATGGTGCTTCGGCGGTCGAGGTCCATCAGGATGAGCGATCCGCCCCAACCGCCCCAGTAACAGGCGCGCCCTTGGGGCACGTACGGCACCGTTTCCGCCTCCGGTAGTGCGTAACCGATGCCGAAACGCAAAGGCACGCCGAGGACGAGGTCGCGTCCGTGACTCTGCTCGTCGAAGATGAGATCAATCGTGTCCGGCGACAGCAGACGCACTCCGTCAACGGTGCCGCCGAGTGCCAGCGATTTAAGGATACGAGCGACCGACCGGGCGTTGCCGTGACCGTTGAGCGCGCCCATATCGGCCCGGCGCCAGTCTGGGCCGTTCGCCGACTCCGCGGGGAGTAACGGACCGGTGAAGGTCTTATAAGCGGGACCGTTCCGGTCGAGTGCGTCCATGTCGAGTCGAAGCGGTGGCGGCGGAATCACCGGCGCGATCCGCTCCCAGTCTGATTCGATCGCGCCGATCTGGAAGTCGGCGCCGAGCGGCCCGGCGATTTCATCGGCGACAAACGCCTTGAGCTGCTTGCCGGTCACACGGCGCACGAGCTCGCCGACGAGATGGCCTTGGTTGCAGGCGTGGTATCCCGACGCGGTACCCCGGTTCCCACCACGGCTTCTGCGACGCAAGTCGTTTCGTCGAAAAATCCCAGTCGTACATGTCTGCGACGGCGAACGGCGCGTCCCAGCCGGAGACACCCGATGTGTGGCCCAGAATCTGGCGCACCGCGATGTGCTCTTTCCCGTTCTCGGCAAACTCGGGCCAATACGTTGCAACGGGCGCGTAAGGATCGAGCCGTCCCCGGTCGACAAGCATCAGGGCGGCGAGACTTGTGACAGTTTTCGTGGTCGAGAAGACATTGGTGATCGTGTGCTCGGTCCACGGCAAGCGGCGAGCGGCATCGCACCAGCCACCCCAGATGTCGACCACGGTATCGCCGTCTATGTCGACGGCAAGGCTCGCGCCTAGTTCGTTGCCCGACTCGAACTGCTGGGCGAATGCCTCTCGCACCGGCTCGAATAGCGTATCGCAACGCCCGGATACATCGACTATGGCGAAACCCTCCTGTAGTAAGCTCGGCTCGGCTCGTCTCGCAACGTCGAGCGACTACGTTACATCCTGCAACGCACCTTGACGTTGTTGCACTTTGCCAGCGCAGGTCTTCGCCAATCGGGCACGCTCTCGAATTCCGTTGCCGACGTCCCCTCAATGGTCGTGCCTTTGCGTGGTGCCGTCATCGGGGACCAGTACCATCTTCGACGGGTCAGTAGGAGCTGCACGCAGCGGGCATGCGCGCTATGCGCTAAGCGGCGACCACGCGCCCGAGTTGACGCTCGAGCCGCTCGAGCGTCTGATATGCCGGGAGCGTCGCCGCGAGGCTCGAGCGCGGCTCGCGCTTCTCGCGAATGGCGCCGAAAAACTCGCGATCTTCGAGCTCGATGCCGTTCATCGAAACGTCGACGCGCGAGAGGTCGATCTGCTCGTTACGACCGTTCGTGAGGTCGTCGTAGTAGGCGAGATAGGTTCCCGTGTCGCCGATGTAGCGGAAGAATGAACCGAGCGGGCCGTCGTTGTTGAACGAGAGCGAGAGCGAGAGGATCGCGCCCGACGGGACCTTGAGCTGGATGCTCATATCCATCGCGATACCGAGCGTCGGATGGATCGGCCCTTGGATCGCGTTTGCGACCTCCGCGGTTTCGCCCGTCTGCCATTGAAAGAGATCGATCGTGTGGCATGCGTGATGCCAGAGCAAATGATCGGTCCACGAACGCGCCTGTCCGAGCGCATTGGTATTCGTGCGCCGGAAGAAGTACGTTTGCACGTCCATCTGCTGGATCGCAAAGTCGCCGCGCTCGATGCGATGGTGAACGTCTTGATGGCTCGGATTGAAGCGCCGCACGTGCCCCGCCATCGCGATGGTACCCGTCTCGCGCTCGACGTCCAGCAGCGCTTCGACGTCTTCGAGCGAGTCGGCGACCGGGATCTCGATGAGGACGTGCTTGCCCGCGCGCATGCACGCTTCGGCTTGCGCGCGGTGAATCTGCGTCGGTGACGCGAGGATGACCGCATCGAGCTCGGGCCGCGCGAGCGTTTCGGCGAGCTCGGTCGTCCAGTGCGGGATCGCGAACCGTTCGGCGACGTCGCACGTCGATTCGGCTCGGCCGCCCGTCAGCGAAACGACGCGGACGTCGGGAATGTTGGCGATCGCCTCGAGATGCTTGACGCCGAAGGCACCTTGACCGGCGAGGGCCACATTGATCATGCCGTCTCCTTAACGATTTTCGAGGATGAGATGGCCGACGGCCGTGTTGGACGCGGGCACGTGATAGAAGCGGTGCACTTCGCGGACATCGTCGTCGAGCGCGCCGCGCATGATGAGCCACATCACGAGTTCGATCGCTTCGGACCCCGCCTCGCGGACGTAGTCGATGTGCGGCCGGCGCGCGAGCGTCTGCGGCGACGCGACAAGTTCGTCGAGAAACGCACGATCGAAGGCGCTATTGATGAGGCCTGCACGCGGACCTTGCAATTGGTGCGACATGCCGCCCGTCCCGAAGATCGCGACGCGCAGCGGCCCCGCAAACGCGTCGATCGCGCGGCGGATCGCCTTGCCGAGCATGTAGCAACGGTGTCCGGTGGGCGGAGGATACTGTACGACGTTGACGGCGAAGGGAATCACCGTCGCGGGCCACGCCGCGACCTGGCCGTACATCAGCGAGAGCGGGACCGTGAGACCGTGATCGACGTCCATCTTGTTGACGATCGTGAGATCGAACTCGTCGAGGATCGCCGACTGCGCGATGTGCCACGCGAGTTCGGGGCAGCCGACGACCGGCGGCACAAGACGCGGTCCCCAGCCTTCGTCGGCGATCGCGAATCCCGCGGCGCAGCCGATCGCGAACGTCGGGATGATGTCGAGCGAAAACGCCGATGCGTGATCGTTGTAGACGAGAAAGATGACGTCGGGTCTCGTCGCGGCGATCCACCGTTTCGAACGTTCGTAACCCGCGAAGACCGGCTGCCAATACGGATCACCCGACGTACCGTTATCGAGCGCCGCGCCGATTGCGGGAACGTGCGACGTCGCGACGCCCCCGACGAGTTCAGCCATGGCCGTCACCGTGCGTCGTGCCGGTGTCGGTCGCGCTGGAATCGCTGCGACTGCGATTCCCTTCGATCGCACGGCCGCCGGCGGCCATCATCGCGGCGTACGCTTCTTGCGTCGAGCTCGTCATCTTCGCCGCGAGCGCTTGGAACGAGAGGCCGTCCGTCGCGCCGATCTTCGAGGTGTAATAGATGTTGCCGCCGAGTTCCAACATGCGGTTCCAGTCGCGTGCGAGGACGGCATCGCGCTGGTCCTCCGTCATCGCGAACTTTGCGAGATACGCGCGTTCGTCGGCTTTGAATTCGGCGCGGTTCGCCGCGCTCATCAGGGACATCGCGAACATGTTGAGGTGATAGCCTTGCCGCGAACGCTGCGCGTCGAAGAGCGTCGTGCCGGGGATGTCGTCAAAGGGATCGTCGCTCGCCATCGCCTACGCCTCGGGCCAATACAGGCGCATCGGATTGTCGACGAGCAGCGCTCGCTGCGAAGAGACGGTCGTCGCGATGCGGGGGATGAAATCGACGAGTTCGCCGTCGTCGGGAACGTGGGTCGCCATGTTCGGATGCGGCCAATCGGTGCCCCATAGCACCCGCGACGGATAGCGCTCGACGAGATCGCGACCGAAGGGGACGACGTCGTCGTACGGCGGACCGGATTTGGAGAGCCGCTCGGGTCCGCTGACTTTGACCCACACGTTGTCGTGGGCCTCCATGATCGCGAGGAAGCGTTTCCACTGCGGATGCGCGGTGCCCAGCTCGACGTCGGGGCGTCCCATGTGATCGACGACGACGGTCGTCGGCAGCGACGTGAGGAAGGGCGCGAGCGTCGTGAGCTCGGGGGCTTCGAAGTAGACGACGACGTGCCACCCGAGCGGTGCAATGCGCGCGACGATGCGCTCGTAGTGTTCGCGCGGGGCCGCATCGACGAGCCGTTTGAGGAAATTGAACCGTACGCCGCGGACGCCCGCCACGTCCATTGCGGCGAGCTCGTCGTCCGTGACGTCGACGTCGACGAACGCGATACCGCGTGCGCGCCCGCCCGCGCTGCGTAACGCAGCGACCATCGCACGGTTGTCGGTACCGTGGCAACTCGCTTGCACGATGACGTTGCGCGCGAGGCCGAGCGAATCGCGCAGAGCGAATAGCATCTCGGCGGGTGCGTCGCCCGGCGTATACTTACGCGTCGGTGCATACGCAAAGACGTCGCCGGGGCCGAAGACGTGGCAGTGCGCGTCGACGGCGCCAGCGGGCGCGACGAACGTCGGCCGGCGCGGCGACGGATGGAAGCGATTGAGATCGAGCGCCATCGGGCTACGCTCCCGTCGCGCCGGCCGCGAGCGCACCGTCCGCGACGCCGGCGGCGGCGAGCCGCTTCGCGATGCGTGGATAGACGCGCAGCGCGTTGTCCCGGAAGATCTTCGTCCGCGAAGCCTCGTCGAGATCGAAGGAGTCGATGTAGCGTTTCGTATCGTCGTAGGCGTGACCCGTGCGCGGATCGATGCCGCGCACCGCACCGATCATCTCCGAGCCGAACAGGACGTTGTCGTGCGGCACGACGTCAAGTAAAAGCGCGATACCGGGCCGATGGTAGACGCACGTGTCGAAAAAGACGTTGTGGAGCAGTCCGTCCTCGAGCGGCGGCCGGCCGAGATCTTGTGCGAGGCCGCGGAAGCGGCCCCAATGGTACGGCACCGCACCGCCGCCGTGCGGGATGACGTAGCGCAAGGTCGGAAAATCGCGGAACAGGTCGGCTTGCACGAACTGCATGAACGCCGTCGTATCGGCGTTGAGGTAATGGGCGCCGGTCGCATGGAAGTTCGTATTACACGACGCGCTGACGTGCACCATCGCGGGCACATCGAGTTCGCACATCTTTTCATAGATCGGGTACCAGTAGCGATCGGTCAGCGGGGGCGACGTCCAATGTCCGCCTGACGGGTCGGGATTGAGATTGATGCCCACGCAACCGAGCTCGTTCACGCAGCGTTCCAGCTCGGCGATGCTCGCGCGCAGATCGGCGCCCGCGACTTGCGGCAACTGCCCGACGCCGACGAAGTTTTGCGGGTACAGCGCGCACACACGAGCGATAAGATCGTTGCACGCGCGCGCCCACGCGATGCCGGTCGCCTCGGCGCCCACATGGTGTCCCATCGCCGACGCTCGCGGCGAAAAGATCGTGAGATCCGTGCCGCGTTCGCGCGAGAGCCGCAGCTGCGCATTCTCGAGGCTCGCACGGATCTCGTCGTCGGTTACCGCGACGTCCCCCGGCGAAGGCAGGGAGCCGTTGCCCGCGAGCTGCGCGGCGCGGAACGCCTGCAGACCGGCCGGTGCCGTCGTGTAGTGGCCATGGCAATCGATGATCAACCTTGCCGCTCCCAAAGGTCGCGCGAAATATAGAGTTCGCCGCGCATTAGTGCGCGCGCGGTTCGCAGGAGTGCGGAGCGGCGCACGACGAGCGCGCCAGCATCGCATGCGATCTCCATCTCGACCGAAAAGTAGCCGGTCGGATGTTCGATCTCGAACGTCTGCGTCCCGAGGCCGCGGGCGCCCACGATGTCGGCGGCCACGGAGCCCGGCAGCGCACACGCCGTCGCAACGCTCACGGCGCCGAAGACGCCGATCGCCCGGTGTACGCGGTGGGGAATGAACGTCCGGGTCGCGATCGCGCCGCCGTTGCGCGGTGCCGAGACCAGGCACATCTTCGGCACGTTTTTCGCGCGAACGTCGCCGAGCCGCATCGCGATTGCGGCCTCGAGCCGGATCGATTCGACGCGTTCGCGTAAGGCCGCGTCCGCTTCGAGCAGGGCGGGCGCTTCACGTCCACTCGCGCCGAGGTCGTTCGCGCGCATCACGACGACGGGCATCCCGTTGTCGACGAGCGTGACATCGATGCCCGCGATGGTGTCGCGCACGTTTGCCGTGGGCAAAAGCGCGCCGCACGAACCGCCCGCGATGTCGAGGAAGTCGATGCGCACGGGGGCGGCGGTACCCGGTACGCCGTCGATGTGCGCCTCGCCGTCGTAGCGGACCGCGCCGTCCGGCGTCTCGATGTGCGCGACCGCGATCGCGGCCGTGTTGACCATGTGGATGCGCACGTCCGTTACGTCGCCCGAGATCGAAACGAGGCCGCGTTCGATTGCAAACGGTCCGACGGCCGCGAGCATGTTACCGCAGTTCTGCGATACGTCGACGCGCGCTTCAGCGACGACCACCTGTGCGAATAGGTAATCGACGTCGGCGTCGGGTCGTGTTGCGCGCGAGACGATCGCGACCTTACTCGTGAGCGGGTCCGCGCCGCCAACGCCGTCGATCTGCCGCGCGTCGGAGCCGAGCGCCGCGACGAGCACGCGGTCACGCAGGGCACCGTCGCGCGGCAAATCGGCTGCGAGAAAGAACGGTCCTTTCGACGTGCCCCCGCGCATGAGGGCGCACGGGATCGCCGTCTGAATCACGCGCCGCCGGCCGCGACGATCGCGCGGAAACCGTTGATATCGAACGAGCGCTCGCCGGCGGTGTAGCGTGCGCGATTGGCCGTCTCGAGCGCGGCGCGAGCGCGCGCTGCCGCGAGCACGGCCTCGAAGCGGGCGCGGGCGACCGCGCAGGCACCGTCACCGTCGAGGACGACGATGTCGCCCGGCGCGATCGTCGTCCCGCCGCAGAGGACGGGGAGGTCGAGGTCGCCGACGATCCGTTTCGTCGCCCCGCGCACGGAGATAAAGCGCGCCCAGACCGGCACCGCCATCGTCGCGAGCTCATCCGCATCGCGCACCGCTGCATCGACGAGGACGCCGGCGGCGCCGGCGGCGATCATCTGCGTCAGCAGTAAGTCGCCGACGAGCGCGACCGAGCTAGGCTCGGGCATCGTCAGGACCAGGACGTCGCCCGGGACGATGCGCTCGATCGCTGCGTGGACCATGAGATTGTCGTCCTGCCCGCACCGAACCGTTCGCGCCGGCCCGGCAACCGCGGTGCGCGGCGCGAGCCGGTGGAGCGGGATGTCGATGAGGCCGGCTTTGCCCGAAGCTTCGTACACGGTCGCCACGCCCAACGTTGCCATCTCGCCGTAGTAGTAGATCATCGTGCGCAATCGCAGCCCCCGCGGTTTGTTTTCTGGCGCCAAAGGAATTGAACCACATTGGCGCCAATTTTGCTGACAACCATGGCGCCAATCTTCAGCGAATTCAGCATCACTCCTGCGGCCAATCGCACGTCGGTCGAAGTCGCGGACCTGTTGCGGCGGGCGATCGTCGCGGGCGAAGTCGCGCCCAACGAGCGTCTCGTCGAACTCGATCTCGCTCGGGACCTCGCTACCAATCGTGCCGTCGTTCGGGGCGCGCTCGCACTGCTCGAACAACAGCGCCTGGTCGTTCGCGAACCCAATCGCGGCGTTCGCGTTCGCGCGTACTCTACGGACGAAGCCGTCGAAATTCTCGAAACGCGCGCCACGCTCGAGGGGCTCGTCGCACGCCACGCGGCGCGTCGCATCGATCCTGCGGGCGAAGCCGCCCTCGCCGGCATCCTCGGCGAAATGCAGCGCTGTCACGACGCGGGCGACTTGCTCGCGTATTCGCAATTCAACGCCCAGTTTCACCGGACAATTCTCGAAATTGCCCGGCACGAAACGGCGGCGATGCTCCTCTCCGTCCTGCAAACGCAAGCCGTCCGCTATCAATTTCGCACGGTACTGGAGCCGGGACGCATCACGCGGTCGCTCGGCGAGCATCGTGCGATCTACGCCGCGATCCGCTCTCACGATGAAGCCGCCGCGGAGCGCGCGATGCACGCGCACATCGGCGCCGTCGTCGATACCGTCCGCTCCATCGGCGGCGCAACGCACGCGCTCGCGAGCATGTAGGGCCACACCCCCCACGGGAACACGGATCAGCCGATCGTGACGGTCGGCGGGCGTGCAAGAACCTTCAACCGTCAGGAGACCGCCGTGCCGTTAAAAATTTCTCGTCGCCGTTTCGTCCGTGACGCCGTTACAACGGCGGGCGGCATTTGGCTTGCCGCGTCGTCCACTCCGCCGCTGTCGGCGAGCGCGGCGGAGACGCTCAAGGTCGGCTTCATCAGCCCGCGCACGGGTCCCCTCGGCGGTTTCGGGGAGTGCGATCCCTACGTGCTCGGCCTCGTGCGCAAAGCGCTCGCCAGCGGCGTCACCAGCGGCGGCAAGACCTATGCCGTCGAGATCATCGATCGCGACACGCAGTCCGATCCTGCGCGTGCGGGCCAGCTCGCCAAAGAACTCATCGATCGCGCAGGGATCGACGCGATGCTCGTGACCTCGACACCCGAAGTCGTCAATCCGGTAGCCGACGCGTGCGAAGCCGCGGGCGTCCCGTGCCTGTCGACCGTGATGCCGTGGGAAGCGTGGTATTTCGGTCGCGGCGCGAAGCCCGGCGGACCGTCGCCGTACAAATGGACGTTCCACTTCAGTTTTGGAGTGAAGAACTTTCTCGATTCGTATCTGTCGAACTGGAAAACGATCCCGACGAACAAGAAGGTCGGCGTTCTGTATCCCAACGATGCCGACGGCAACGCGATTCGGGCACACCTCATCCCGGATCTTCGGAAAGCCGGCTACACGGTCGTCGATCCGGGCGGTTACGAAGACGGCACGACCGATTATTCGGCACAGATCGCGAAGTTCAAAGCCGAGCGCTGCGAAATCTTCAACACCTTTCCAATTCCGCCCGACTTCGCGACGTTCTGGCGTCAGGCGGCGCAGCAAGGCTACACCAAAATGGTTAAGATTGCCGCGATTGCCAAGACCGGTTTGTTTCCCTCAAGCGTCGAGGCGCTGGGTTCGCTCGGCGACAAACTCTCGGGCGCGACGTACTGGCATCCGACGTTCCCGTACAAGTCCTCAATCACCGGAGTCTCGTCGCGCACGCTCGCCGACGGGTACGAAAAGGCGACGGGACGGCAATGGAATCAACAGATCGGCGCGTCGATGTCGCTCTTCGACGCCGGATTCGCAGCGCTCAAGAGCAGCGGAAATCCTAAGAACAAAACCGCAGTCGCAAAGGCGCTCGCTCACCTGAAGACGACGACGGTCGTCGGCGTCGTCGATTTTACGAAGGGCCCCGTCCCGAACGTTGCGACCACGAGCGAGATCGGCAATCAATGGATCAAGGCGAAGGCCGGCAGCAAGTACCCCTTCGAGATGGTCTTGACCGAGAACGCGAACGATCGTAACATTCCCGTTGCCGCGAAACTGCTGCCGTACAACTGATGGTGCACGTGCTCGTCGCGGCTGCCGTCACGAAGCGTTTCGATGCGTTCATCGCCATCGATCGCGTCGATTTCACGCTCGCCGCGAACGAAGCGGTGGGCATCGTGGGGCCCAACGGGGCGGGGAAGACGACGTTGCTCAACGTTCTCGCAGGCGCGTACCCGCCGACGTCGGGTCACGTCGCCCTCGCCGGCGCCGATGTCTCTTGGTTGGGCGCGGCCGAGCGCTGTCGATTGGGCATCGGGCGATCGCATCAGGTTCCGCGGCCGTTCGCGGAAATGACCGTCTTCGAAAACATCTTCGTCGCGGCGTCGCAGGGCGGCCAACTCGCGCGTGCGGCGGCGTACGAAGCGAGTATCGAGGCGTTGGCGTTGTGCGGCATGCTGCGCGATGCGAATCGTAAGGCCGGCGCACTGGGCCTGCTCGATCGCAAACGCCTCGAACTTGCGCGCGCGCTCGGCAGCGGCCCGAGCGTTCTCCTTCTCGACGAGATCGGCGCCGGTCTCACCGACGCCGAAGCGAATGAACTGGTCGCGATCGTGCGCGCCTTGCGCGGCCGTGGCATCGCGATCGTTTGGATCGAGCACATCTTACACGTGCTCTTGCAAATCGTCGACCGGCTCGTGTGCATGGACGCGGGCCGCGTCATCGCGGACGACCTGCCCGCTCGCGCGCTCGCGCATCCGGCCGTCGTCGAAGCGTATCTCGGCCGGAACGTCGCGTGAACGGCGTGACGTCAAACGACGTGCTCGCCGTCGAAGCGCTCGAAGCGCGACACGGCTTGCTCGTCGCGGTACGCGGTGTGACGATGCGCGTCGCCGAGGGCGAGATCGTCGCGCTTGTCGGCGCCAACGGCGCAGGCAAGACGACGCTTCTGCGCACGATCGCGGGTGCGCACAAGGCCTCGGCCGGGCGCGTACGATTTGCCGGCGACGACGTCACGGGGCTGCGCGCCCACGATCGCGCCCGCGCCGGCATCGCGCTCGTCCCCGAAGGCCGGCGGCTTTTCGGTAACCTCACCGTCGAAGAGAATCTACGCGTCGCCGGACGCACGGGCCGCAGCGGTCCGTGGCACGTCGCGAGCGTGCTCGCGGCGTTTCCCATGCTCGCGCCGCACCTGCGCCGTCGCAGCGGCGATCTTTCCGGGGGTCAGCAACAGGCGACCGCCATCGGCCGCGCGCTGATGACCAACCCGCGCGCGCTCTTGCTCGATGAAGTGTCGCTCGGACTTTCGCCGCACGCCGTCGACGTCGTCTACGATTCGTTGCGAACCGTGATCTCAAGCGGCGCGACGATCGTCCTCGTCGAGCAAGATCTTGCGCGCGCGCTGCGCACGGCGACGCGCGTCGCCTGCATGCTGGAAGGCCGCATTGTGCTCGATGCGGCCGCCGATGCCGTTACCCGCGAAGCGATCACCGAAGCGTACTTCGGCCTGCGGCACGGCGAGGCGCGCGCGTCGTGATCGATCAGCTACTCCAAGGCGTCTTCCTCGGCGGATATTATGCGCTCGTTGCGTGTGGACTCTCGTTCATGTACGGCGTGCTGCGCGTCATCAACCTCGCGCACGGTAGCCTCGCCGTCACGGCGGCGTACCTCGTGTGGTTACTCTCTGCGCTTGCGCGGTGGTGAGTTTGCGATCGGCATGTGGGTATTCGCCGAACTCGCGCACTTGCTCGTCAATCTCGACGGCGTCGTGCAAGGCGAGACCGGCACGTCGCTGCGCGCGCTCTCCGCTTTCGCAGCGGAGCAACGCCGCGCATACGATTACTGGTTTGCGCTCGCCGCCATGACGCTGGTCATCGGCCTCGTGTTCCTTCTGCTGCGCAGCCGCATGGGTGCGTCGATTCAAGCGATACGCGATAACGAAGAAGCCGCCGCGTCGGTCGGCGTGCGCGTCATGGCGACGAAGCGATTGATCTTCGTGCTCGCCGCCACGGGCTGCGCGGCCGCGGGAGCGATCGTCCTCTCGACACTGCTCACGTTCCAACCAAAAACGTATTTCGGCGTGCAATGGACGGCGTACATGATCTTCATGACGCTCGTCGGTGGCCTCGGTACCTTCGAGGGACCGCTGATCGGCGCGATCGTCTTCTTCGCGGTCGAAAGTCTCTTCGGGGGCCAGGGCGTCTGGTATCTCGTCGCGCTCGGCGCCGCCGCGCTCTCCTTCTCGCTGCTCTTGCCGCGCGGCATCTGGGGCAGCATCGGCGCACGCGTTGGATCCGTCATGCCGGTCGGTTACCGGCTCCACCTACCAATCGTACCGGACTGAAAGGATAACCGGATGCTCGTCCGAGCCGCCGTCACGCGCGCTAGACACGTACCGATGCTCTTGGAGACGTTGGAACTCGACGAACCGCGCGCCGACGAGATCGTCGTGCGTCTCGTTGCGACCGGCGTCTGTCATACCGATATCGCGATGCGCGATCAACACTACCCGGTGCCGCAGCCGATCGTGCTCGGGCACGAAGGCGCGGGAGTCGTCGAGTACGCGGGCGCGGCCGTCACGCGCGTCGCCACCGGCGATCACGTGGTCATGAGTTACGATTCGTGCGGTTCTTGCGCCAGCTGCCTCGACGGCGCCGCGACGTACTGTTACGACTTCTTCGCCCACAATTTCGCAGGGGCGCGTCACGACGGCACGACGGCGCTGTCGTCGGGCGGAGCGCCGGTGCACAGCCATTTCTTCGGTCAGTCGTCGTTCGCAACGCACGCGATCTGCCGCGAACGTAACGTCGTCAAAGTGCCGGATGACGTGCCGCTGGAACTGCTCGGTCCGCTCGCGTGCGGGATCCAAACGGGCGCGGGCGCCGTCATGAACGCGTTGCGCGTAAGGCCCGGGCGGCGATTCGCCGTCTTCGGTGCGGGTTCGGTCGGCCTGAGCGCCGTGATGGCCGCGCGCGTGGCTGGAGCCACGACGATCGTCGCGGTCGATATCAATCCGCAGCGTCTCGCGCTCGCGCGCGAATTCGGGGCGACGCATACGATCGACGCTTCGAAACAAGATGCGGCGCAGGCGATCGTGGCGATCGATGGAGCGGGCGTCGATTTCTCGCTGGAGACGACCGCATTACCGCGCGTTATCCGCCAGGCGGTCGAGAGTCTCGCGCCGCTTGGCACGTGCGGGATCGTGGGCGCGAGCCCGGGCGGCACCGAGATGACGCTCGACGTGCTGCACGTGATGACGGCAGGACGGAGCATCCGGGGCATCGTCGAGGGCGACGCCGTACCGCAGCGGTTCGTCGCGACGCTCATCGAGCTGTACCGTCAGGGACGCTTTCCGTTCGACAAGCTCCTGACGTTCTATCCATTCGATCGCATCGACGATGCCGTTCGGGATTGCGAAGCGGGACACGTCGTGAAGGCGATCGTCACGATGGACCGAGGTTAGGCACCTAACCTCCGGTCGTGCCGGCGATCTTCGAGCAGGAAGATCGTCGGCTTCTTTTTGCGCTATTCGTTTCCGACGCGTTGGATGAGCTTGATCCAGAATTTCTCGCCTTGCGTGCGGTTCTTGACGCCGACTTCGTGCTCCCATTTGAAAGCGAGAAAGCCTTTGGCGAGCGACATGTGGACGTCTGGCCCGTAGGAAAAGACGCGGCCGCGAAAGCCGTCCGGGCCCACCTTGTTCCCGGCCTGCAGATCGTTCGAGGTCTGCTGGTAGAAGTACCCGGCCACACCGGCGAACATCCCGCGCTTGTTGTAGCCGACGGCGTAATCGGCGTGGAACTCGTTGCCGGACCGGTAATTCGTCGCTGGGTTCGTACCGTTGAAATCGTACATCAGCTTCGTATCGATCTCGAAGTTTTTCGCGCCGGTATACGTAAAGGCGAGCACCGGCTCGAAGTTATAGTAGTTTCGGCCGATGTTCGCGAGATCGCCCTTCACGTACGATCCCGTCGGCACGTTCACTTCCGGTGATAAAACGACGTGAAACTTGGCGTTCTGGTACGAGAGCAACAGCGGGTCGACGGTAATGTCGCCGACGCCACTCTTGTGCTGGTGTCCGCCGGCGAGGCTGACGTCGAGGCTGACGTAGGGGATGATGATCTGTTGGCCGAGCTGCGCGCCGAGAAATCGCTCCCTGCCCCAGTGGACGTAACGCACGGCGTTCGCGAACGCATCGACACGAAAGTTCGGTGCGAGGTCCTCGCCGTGAGCGCCGAGTAGGCGCTGCGCCTCATAGTAGTTGACGTAGTCGATCAGGTAATAGCCGGGCGGCGGAACCGCTGCGGTGAGGAAGCTCTCGGCGCCGTTGGGATAGATCGTGCCGCCGGTTTCGGTCGCCATGACCTCGGTTGGAACGGTCGCGCACAGCAACGCGAGCGACCACGCTAAGCGTAAGAATCGCTTCAAGAAATCGACCCCCATTCGGAGACGATGCAGGCGCATAGCCGACGCACGCGCCGATCGAAAGATCGCCCGACATCGTGAAAGTTTCTTTTGCATGGTTGGCAAACCGGATGCAATAAAGACACGATACGGGATTTGAGTTGTAATACAACCTATCGTCGTAAATTCGCTTCCGTTCCGAACCTTATTGTCGGAAAGTCAACGCGCATATAGCGTTTCACTGGCGCGCCGGCCCACTTAGGTGTGAAAGACATGCATCGCGATTCGAACGAATCCACCGCTCGAGCGGAGGAAAAGAACTTTCGCGACGTCAATAGTTGATGTAGCAACTCAGGGAGACGAATGCCCATGACCGCTTCACTCGTCGATCGAATCAACATGTTCGTACAGTCGATTCAGCAGATCCACGAGCGTGCGTCGCTCCGCGGCGGAGAGCGGGGCGAGAAAGCGTTTCTCGCGTTCGAGCGCGACGCTCATGATGCGGTCGTGCAGGCGCCGGCCGCTCGTCGTGAGGCTGGCCACTTGACCGCGACGGCCGGTCTCCTTCGGAAACGCGATCATGCCACGTTCGTGGAGCACAACGAAGCTGCGGCTGACCGCCGCTTTATCGAGAGCGGTGCGGTCGCAGATCGCGCGCGCCGTGCTGCCGCGAGAACTGCCCAGTTGCGCGAGAATGCGCCACTCGATGATGCCGATTCCGTAGCGCTCGCGGTAGAGCGCCGACGCACCCCGAGAAAGCTTATTGGAGAGATGGTTGATCAGGGCGGGCACGTACCGCGTCATGTCGAGCATGCCGGTGCGTCTGCGGACCGGCGTGGACGTTTCCTGCGCGCCGGTGCGAGATGAGCCCGGCGACCCGGACGCAGGTCGCCGTGATCGGAGCGGGACCGGCCGGACTCATGCTCGCGCATCTGCTCCACGAGTCGGGGATCGATGCAATCGTGATCGAGTCGCGGAGTCGTGCGTACGTCGAGGGACGCGTGCGAGCGGGCGTTCTGGAACACCAAACCGCCACGCTACTCGAAGAATCGGGACTCGGTGAGCGGATGCGCCGCGAGGGCCTCGTGCATCGTGGGATCGAGCTGCAATTTGGTGACGAACGCCGACGCATCGATTTCGAAGAACTAACGGGCAAGACCGTCACCGTCTACGGTCAACAGGAGGTCGTCAAGGATCTGATCGCCGCGCGGCTCGCCGCGAAGCTCGACCTCCGTTTCGAGTGCGAGGTCGCCGGCATCGACGTCGACAGCGCGAATCGCGCGGCCGTCCGCGTGCGCGATGCGGACGGCCGCGAAGCGGCTATCGAAGCCGACTTCATCGCAGGTTGCGACGGGTTCCATGGGCCGAGTCGCGCTGCGATTCCACCGCGCGACATCACCATGTACGATCACGTCTTTCCCTTTGCGTGGCTCGGCATTCTCGCCCAATCGCCGCCCGTCTCCGAAGAATTGATCTATGCGAACCACGAGCGTGGTTTCGCCCTCGTCTCGATGCGCTCGCGCACGGTCAGCCGGATGTACCTGCAGTGCCGCAACGATGAAGATCCGGCTCTCTGGCCCGACGAACGGATCTGGGCGGAATTACGCACGCGGCTGACCGCCGTGGGCGCGAGCACAGGTATCGTCGAGGGTGTCATCTTTCAAAAAGGGGTGACGCCGATGCGCAGTTACGTTTGCGACCCGATGCGCTATGGACGACTCTACCTTGCCGGTGACTCCGCGCATATCGTCCCTCCGACGGGTGCGAAGGGGATGAACCTCGCAATTGCCGACGTCCGGATTCTCGCGCGCGCGTTCGCGCGCTATTTCGCGACGGGAAGCACCGAACGGCTGGACGGCTATTCGCAGTCGTGCCTCCAACGCATCTGGCAGGCGCAACGCTTCTCGACCTACATGACCAGACTCTTGCACCGATTCGAAACGCATACGCCGTTCGATCGGTGCGTGCAAGTCGCGGAGTTCGAGCATCTTACGAGCTCGCGCGCCGCGGCCGCAAACCTTGCCGCAAGCTACGTTGGCTTACCGTACACCGAAGATGCTCGCGTCGTAGCGTAGAGTACGGCGCTCCAAAGCGAAAGTTGGTTCGATCGATGAACGCAACCACCGAAGTATTTCTCGACCCCACCGTCTGGAACGGCCGTGGCTTCGCCGATGGTTGGCAGACGTTGACCGCGACGCGCGACGTCGTCGAGCCTGCGACGGGCGAAACGCTCGGTACGATCGGAATGGCGAGCGCCGCGGATGTCGCACGAGCGGCGGAGGCTGCACGCGCCGCGCAGCCGGCATGGGCTGCCGTGCCATACGAACGTCGCGCGGAAATCCTGCGTGACGCGGCCACGAAGCTCGCCGAGGCGACGGAGACCGTCGCCGGTTGGCTTGTTCGCGAAAGCGGATCGGTGACGGGGAAGGCGCACTTCGAGATTGCGCTCGCGGTCAAAGCGCTGTACGAGGCTGCCGTGCTTCCGTCGCAGCCGGTCGGGCAGATGCTCGCGAGCCAGCCCGGCGTTATGAGCTTCGCCAAGCGCGTGCCGCTCGGGGTCGTCGGCGTCATCTCTCCGTTTAACTTTCCGCTCTATCTTGCGATGCGGGCCGTCGCACCGGCGCTTGCGCTCGGCAACGCCGTCGTGCTCAAGCCCGATCCGCGCACGAGCGTGTCGGGAGGCTTCGCCATCGCGCGCGCGTTCGAGCAGGCGGGATTACCCGCGGGTGTGCTTGCGGTGTTGCCCGGCGACGGCGACGCGGGCGAAGCGCTCTGCCTCTCGCCCCACGTCACGATGATTCAGTTCACCGGCTCGACGCGTGCCGGGCGCAAAGTCGGTGAGGCGGCAGGCCGGACGCTCAAGAAAGTCTCGCTCGAGCTCGGCGGCAAAAACTCGCTCGTCATCCTCGACGATGCCGACCTCGATATCGCTGTGAAGAACGCCACCTTCGGATCGTTCTTTCATCAAGGACAGATCTGCATGGCCACGGGCCGCATCCTCGTGCATGCCACCATCGCGCGTGCATTCGTCGACAAATTGTCGGCGCACGCGAACACGATCGCTGTCGGGGACCCGTCGAAAGGCGACGTCGCGCTAGGCCCCATCATCGATCGTCATCAGCTCGACAGCATCATGTCGCTCGTCGACGCGACCGTCACCGCGGGCGCGAGACTCCTTGCCGGCGGAACGGCGGACGGTCTGTTCTACCGGCCAACCGTACTCGAGAACGTTCGTCCGGGCATGCCGGCTTTCGACAACGAGGTATTCGGTCCGGTCGCGCTGATCACGACCTTCGGCTCCGACGACGAGGCGGTTGAGCTTGCAAATGCAACTGAGTATGGCCTCTCGGCCGGCGTCATCTCGCGAAACGTCGCACGCGCGATCGCAATCGGCGAGCGTATCAACACCGGCATTCTCCATGTCAACGATCAAACGGTTGCCGACGACGTCATCAATCCGTTCGGCGGATCGGGCGCATCGGGTAACGGCACGAGCGTCGGCGGCCCGGTCAACGGCGACGAGTATACGCAGTGGCGCTGGATAACGATCAAGGGCGAAGCGCCATCGTACCCGTTATAATCAGGTCACCGGCCGAAATGCTAAGGAACCGAACCGCTCGTACTCGAATGCGACGATACCCTCGGTAAATACGCAGTGTGTCGAAATTGCCGCCGCGCAATGGAAGCCTTCCAGCAAGCGTTCGACAAGCATCGCGATTTCATGCTCCTTTTTTTTTTAGCCGGCGCGAGCGCGTTGTAAGCAAGACCTCGGTCGCATCGCTGATCCATCCACGGGGCGCCGGAGCGGCAGGAACGTAAGGCGTCGTCGAGCTCGAGCGCATCTTTCACGGGCGCGACGGCCTTTTGCGCAACGATGTCTCTTCCGCTCAGCATCTTGGATCAGTCGCCGATCGTGGCCGGTGCGTCCGCGCAGGACGCCGTTGCAGCGACCATGTCGCTCGCCGCCCGTGCCGACGCCCTGGGATATCGGCGTTATTGGCTCGCGGAGCACCATGCGATGCGCGGACTTGCCGATGCGTCACCGGAAGTCTTGCTCGCGCGCCTGACCGCCGAAACGCAAACGATCCGCCTGGGGATGGGCGGTATCATGTTGCCGCACTACAGCGCATTCAAGGTCGCGGAGTCGTTCCGCATGTTGGAAGCGCTCGCCCCCGGCCGCATCGACCTCGGTGTCGGCCGCGCGCCGGGCGGGACGGGGCTCGTGTCGGCGGCGCTCGAGAGTCGCGATCCCGCGACCTTTCCTAATCAGATCGAAGATCTGCTCGGCTTTCTCGATCAGACGACTTCTGCCGCGAGCCCGTTTGCGCCACTGGTCGCGATGCCCTCCGGCCCGACATCACCCGAATTGTGGCTGCTCGGATCGTCCGAGTATGGTGCGCTGCTCGCCGCGGAGCGGGGCTTGCCCTACGCGTTCGCCCACTTCATCGGTGGCGATGCGCCGGAGATCGTACGCGCGTACCGCAAGCTCTACCGGCCGTCGGCGCGCTTTCCACGGCCGTACGCAATGCTCGCGCTCGCGGCAATCGTCGCTTCCACCGACGCCGAAGCTGAGGCGCTCACGTTACCCGTATCGCTCTGGCGCATGCGTCTCTTCCGCGGAATAACCGAACCCGTTCCATCGCTAGCGGAAGCCGAAGCGCACCCCTGGACGCCGCTCGAACGTCATGAAGCCGCTCGCGCGCGACGTGTCATCGCGGGCTCGCCCCGCACCGCGCGGCAGCGCATCGAAGGGCTTGCGGCGGAACACGGCGCCGACGAGGCGATGATCGTAACGATCACGCCGGACTACGCGAGCCGCGAGCGTTCCTACGCGTTACTCGCGGACGCGTTTGCGTTGGAGCGGCGCGCGGCGTAATCAGCACGACGGCCTTACTCGAACCGCAGCGCCACGATCGGATCGAGCCGGGCCGCTTTAGCCGCCACCGACCGCGAAGAGCAACGCCGCTCGAAAACCGAGCGCAACGTCATCGCGGCGACACGCGACGCCCTCATCCCGCTTCGCGAACGCGTGAGATCGACAACACCGTTCTCCGTCGCGTTCTCATACGCTTGGACCTCGCAGAAGGCGGATCCCGACTTGACTGGCTCGGCAGAGGCGACGTCCCGTTGCTTAGCGTGGATCATCCAGGCATACGCGGCATCGGCGAATCGGCTTGCCGTGTCGACGTTCTACTCCGGCTTGACGAGGTACAAGGGCTCCATCTCCACCTCGTCGCCCCATTGTGACCATCCGCAGCGGTAGTAGCGCGCGAACATCTCAAGGCGCGGTCCCGGACTGCAGCGTTCGACGAGGCCCCACATTTCATCGGGTTTTCGGGAATGCCCGCGCTTACGCGTGCCGATGATATTCGTCTGCGTCCGTCCCGGTTTCAATGTTCGATTATTCTTACCCCGAATTCCGAACAGAAGCAGCTCGGTGACATTTCGGAAATAGAATCCAACGCCGCGACCGTCGGGGCCGCCATCCTTGCGCTGCTTGAACCACACGATGTTCGATTTGTATGTGAAGCCCCAGCGCTTCATCGTTTCGAGGCCCTCGGCAAGCAACGCGTTTGGACACCAAAGATAAAGATGCGATTGTTCAGCCGCAATGGTCGCGACCGGCATCTCATAGATATCGTCCAGCGTCATCGTCGCATAGCGTGAAAGCCGCTTGTGTTCCGGAGCCATTTTTCCGGTACGATTCATAAAGCGCCATGGCGGATCGGCGTAGATCGTTCGGAACCGTTCCTCGCCGGCAAAAGCGAGCAAAGACTCGGCGGGGGTAAGCCCGTCGTCTACGACGCCGGGTCGTATAATTTTTCGGTTATGCCGAAGACTAAGATTGGGCATCCTGCTGCTCCGCCTCCCTCAAGCCGCGGTAGCAGCTTGCTCATGTGTGTTGTCGACGCGCCATACTTGCTGCCGATGCCGAGGCCGTCGAAAATTCGAGCACCGCAAGTCGAAAAGGACTCGAAGATTGTTGCGATCGCGAACGTAGTTTTGCACTTTTACGGCCGAAGGTCGAGCCTCTCTTTCGTTGCTGCGCGCACGGCCGCGTCACCGAAGGGAAAGGGCACGAGGTCTCCGGCGATCCACGCTGCGGCGAAATCACGATAGTGCGAAGAGCCGGGTTCGCCGGACTCGCCTTGCGGCGCCATCAAGCCGCCGGCGTTCCAGTTCCCGACGTCCCAGACGGCGCGAAAGCTCTGCGCGTTCGCCGGGGCTTGGACGTGGGGCGAATACGCATCGCCGTTACCCGGGAAGCGCACACCGTTCCACATTCCAAGGCCGAAGCCGGCGAGCGGATGTTGCGCGGTGCGCGCGCCGATCTCGGCCCACGTCGCATCGAGTTGGTTGCGGCTGCGTAAACCGGTCAGCGCGTCGCGCGTCGCGGCAACGAGGAAGGCGTTGTAATCGTCGTGCGGTACCCAGCCGCGCGGTCGTTCGCGCAGCATGCGCACGACCGCCACGAACGCCGCACCGACGTCGCTTGCAAGATAGCGCAGCGCGAGGTCGCGCGGCATGTGCAAACGCACGAGCCGTTCGGTCGCGGCGCGCCGCAACGCCGCCGCGTACACCGCGCCATGTGAATCTCCCGCGAAGCGGCCGTCAAAGCCACGTAACGCTTCGCGAGCTTTGACGAGTTCGGGCTCCCCGTCGATATGCGCGCCTAGCAGCGCACGCGCACCCGCTGCCGCGAGCTCGCGTTCGGGCAGCGACATGACATCGGCTTGGATCGCGCGGAAACGCGCGACATCGTACGGACGCGCCCGCAAATCTTCGCGGATGCGCGCCGCGCGATACGGCGGCGAGAACGCCGCCGTTAAACGGTACTTGTATCCGGCACCGTAGACGCGCGCATTGGCGGTAAACGCAAGCGCGTTGCGCGCGGCCGCAACGTGCGGTAGTTCGCTTGCGGGCACGTCACGTTCACGCGGCATGCCGCTCGTTGCGCCGTCGTGCACCGCCATGCCCCACGCGTCGTCGAGCGGGATCTCGCCCGCGAGCGTATAGCCCGCCTCGCCGCGATCGTCGGCGAGTACGAAATTCTGCGGCGGCCCCGGATAGCGTGTCAGAATCGTCAACGCGGTGCGGACCGACGCGGCGCGATCGAGCGCGTCGAATTGCTCGAACGACGAGCGCCGGTCGGTATCCGCCGCCCACGCTGCGGCGAGTTTGATCGCGCCGCGATCGGCGAACACAAAGCCGTGTCGCGTGCGCAAATAATCGCGGACGGCCGCCTTCCCAAAGCGCACGCGAATTATCTCGCGGCGATGTTCCGCGCGTACGTATTTGCCGTCGGCGAGATACATGTCCGATGTCGCCGATTTGAAGTGCTCGCGAAAAACGCGAACGGTCGTCACCGTCCCGTTGGTCGCGCCCCACGCGACGTGCGCGTTGTGGCCGAGCACGATCCCGGGGACGCCGGCGAGCGTCACACCGGCGACGTGCGTCCCGGGCGACTGCAGATCGGCGAGCCACCAGACGCCGGGCATGCGCAGTTCGAGGTGCGGATCGTTTGCGAGCAGGGCACGATGCGTCGCCGTCAGCGCCGCGCCTGCCGTGAAGTTATTGCTGCCGGCGCCGGCCCGCGCATCGAGCTCGGCGACATAGAGCGGCGACGCCGTGGCATACGGCACCTGCAGCGCCGGCAACGGCGCGACGGGCGCCGACGCGCCGCCGTTCGCAGGCGCGTCGTAGGCGGGATCGCTGATCGAGAAAAACGCGGCGCGCGCCGATGGACCGAGCTTCGCGATCACGTCGGCGCGCGTCGCGACGTCGTTCCACGAATCGGTCAAGGCGAGCACGGTCGCAAATGACGCGGCGAGTGAATCGGCGGCTGTCCAAGGCTCGGGACGATAGCCGAGCACGCGAAATTCAGGCGGCAGCGGTCGCGTCGCGATCGACGCGTTCACGCCCGCCACGAACGCGTCGAGATTCGCGCGTTGTCGTGCGGGCAAGGCCGCTAGCTGGGCGCGCGCGATCGCACGGATATCGATGACGCGCGCTTCCACGTCTGCGGCGAGCGTGAGCGAGCCAAGCGTTTCCGAGAGCCGGCCTTCGATGAGCCGGCGATAGAGATCGAGTTGAAAGAGCCGGTCGCTGCCCTGCAGATAGCCTTCGGTGAAGAAGAGGTCGCGATCGTTTTGCGCGCGCACGTGCGGGACGCCGCGCGCGTCGCGAGCGATGGTGACCGGTGCGGTGACGCCGATCCCCGTCAGGGTTCCGCGGGGCGCGGCGGCGCCGTCGCGCACGCCGAGATAGATCCAGCCGACGAACAACGCGAGCAGCACGACGGCGGGCACGATGGCAAGTGCGACGAGCGCGCCTAAACGCCGCATGAGCACGGCGCCGCGGGGCGAGGTCGCGGCAAACGCATTTTTCAAAACGGCCGGTCGAACGTGAACTTCGGGGCTTCCGCCGGAAAATGATAATCGACGAAGTCGAATTCGAATTTCGGCACCGTCGTATCGAAACCAAATTTGAGCGGCTCGTCGGCAACGATCTGCTGGATGTATTGGCGGCCGTCGATGAGGACGTAATGGACCGTCCACGCGATCCCGTCGTAAGGTTTACCGTTGAGAATTCCTTGCACCCGCATTTGCATGGTGCGAAAGGTCGTGGGATCGAGCCACAGATCGCGCAAGCGATTGATCTTCGGATCGCGCAGCGGTGCAAGCGTCAGATGCAGCGCCGGCGCGGCACCGAGCGTCTCCGTTCCGGCGACGCGGATATCGTACTCGCGCGTATTGGCTTCGACGCGCGTGATCTCGCGCAGTTCCGGCGTCGCTGCCGCGCGCGGTCGCACGCTGAAATCCGGAAACGTGACGTCCCCTGCGGAGCCGGAGCGAGGCAACGGCGAGGACGTTGCGCGCGGGACGACCGGCGCGCCGAAGCGATTGAGCAGACCGAACGAGGAGGCGGGATCGATGCGCGGTTCGTCGAGACGGATCGGTTCGGCATCGCGATTCGTATCGAATATTTTCAGGCCGAAGATCGAGAACGGCACGCCGCCCAAGCGATGATTCTCTTCGACGGGATCGTGAATTTGGATGAGCTCGAGCGCGCCGTCGGCCGAGCGGTAATTCACATCCCACCAATTATCGAAGACGTGACCGTCGTGCAGGTAGCGCACGAGCGCGCCGTAGCGAACGTAAGGGACGTCTTTGCGCGCGCGCCACACATCGCGCGCGCGCGAAAAATCGCGCTCCGCCTGTGCATTCGGCGTTGGCGACGGCGACGGCGCGGCGGCGCTCGCCTCCGCTTGCGGGGCGGACCGGACGGGCGACGTTCCCAGGAATGCAAGCAACATGGCGCAGCCCAGCGCCAAAAAACGAACCATTGCGTCAGGCTTTCGACGTCCGAAGGCTTTGCGATCTTCGGCACGCGAGTTTCGGCAAGGGCGTGCCCGGCGCACGTCTCGGCGAACGGCGCGTATCGCGCACGACAGTTAGTCGACCTCGCGCGCGTTGAGATCGACCAGTGCGCCGTTGATGCCGGAGGACCGATCGGCGGCGAGAAACGTCAGCACCTCGGCGACTTCTTCGGGCGTCGCTGCTGCGCGAAAATCCTCCGGACTGTAAAACTGTTCCGCGCCGGCAAAGGCGACGCCGCCGAGCACGAGTGCGTTCGCGACGATGCCATCGACCTTGTGATCGCGGGCGACCCCGAGCATGAGCGTGTTTACCGCGGCTTTCGCGGCGCCGAAGAGCGCGCGGCCGGGTGCCGGACTTTTCGACGAGCCGGCCGTGACCGTCACGATGCGGCCGCGCGACCGCGCACCGTCGCGGTACGGCTGCGCGAGCATCGCGCCAAGCGCCGCGACGGTGAGCGTGTACGCCGTCTCGACAAACGCGCGTAGATTCTTGCGCACATCGTCGAGCGACGATTCCGCAAACGCGACCTGGCCGAAGCCACTGCCCGCGAGATTCACAACCGCATCGACGCGACCGAGCTGTTCGATGGTATAGGCGACGGCACGATCGGCGTCGCCGGGCTCGTTTAAATCAGCAGAACATGCGAGTGCGCGAACGCGCATGCCGGAATCGAGCGCCGTGGCGATCGTAGCGCGGGCGCGCGATTCATCGCGCGACAGAACGACGACGCGCGCGCCCTCGCGCACGAGCGTGGTTAATGTCGCGGCCCCTACGCGACCGGTCGCACCTGCGAGCACGATCGCATCGCCGTCGCAATCCCCGGTTCTCTTTTCCATACTACGGCTGCACCGCGATGTTCTTCTTCAGCGACGACAGCATGGCATCCTGACCAGGTAGAAACGTGAGCGTGAAGCATGTCTCTCCGGGTTCGGCGCGTTCGAGCGATACCGACCCCGCCACAGCGGCCGACGGCGCGGGCAACGATGGAGTACGCCGCCGCCGCGTACCGATCGCTGCGCCAAACGCAGGCCCAATATCGCGCAGGTGTCACCACGCTGCCGTCGCTCGTGCAAGCACAGAACCGGCATCTGAATCCGCAAAGCCGATGGCGAAGATCACCAGGCGTCCGACACGCCGATTGGAATCGTATCGTTATGAAGAAACCCGAAGCGCGTCGTCGCGCCAGATTGCTAGCCGTAGCGACGATTGCACTCACCTTCTGGGGCCGCGCGGCGTCTGCCGACGACACGTCCGTCGTCGCGGCGCCCGCTGGCACGCACGTCCGGTTTCACGTTAACGAGCCGCTATCGTCCAACGCGAGTAAGAGCGGGCAGACCTTCGCCTTCACGCTGCTCGACGATCTACGCACCGACCGCGGCGTCGTCGCGCCGGCCGGCACGCAGGGCGCCGGGACGCTGCTTCTCGCCGGTCACGCTGGGACCGGCGGCCACGAAGGCGATCTGACGCTGCGCATCGAGCGCGTCGATCTCACGAGCGGCGAACGCGTCGCATTCATCGGCCAGCGCATCGAGATCAACGGCCGAAACCGGAAGGTGGCAGCCGGCATGCTCGGCTTCGTCCCCTTCGCCGGTGTCGGCGCGCGCTTCATTCGGGGTCGGGAGAGCCGGCTCGCGGTAGAGACGCCGGTCGAAACCGTGCTAAAGCAGCCCGCGACATACACGCGTTGACAAATCCTCTGCAGAGAAGGCGCGACCCGCGCGACGCTACGCCCGTCCGCGCGCGAGCAGCACCGCGATCCAGACGTACCACACGCCTTGCGCGCAGAGCACCGTCATCAGCGTGTGCGGCTTCAGAGACGGGCCGCCCGTCACCAGCACCGCAACGCTCAGCGCTGCCGCGACGAAGCCAACGATCCCGGCGATGCGGCTCTCGCCCGCATCACGTGCGAAATCGAGGGACCACACAGCGATCGCGATTGCCATAGCGACGATGCCGAACGCGGTCAACACGTTGACGGCCACGCCGCACGCCGCCAGCGTCGCAACCGCAGCATTTTGTGCCGCCGGTGAAGCGGCAACGAACCGCGCGGCGATCTGCGGGAGAACAAAGCCGTCGATCAATCCCGCAGCGAACAAGCCGCCGATTCCGACGGCGAAACTTACCAGTCCGGCGACGACCGGCCGGCGCGTGAATCCGCGACGCAGCGCGTAGCTCGCGAATCCCGTGAGCAGCATACCGAGCAGAAGGAGCAACGTTCCGTGCACGAGCCGATCGCGGGCGCTGAGCGAGCCCATCTCGCGGAGTTCCGCCTGCGGACCGGCGTGGCCGCTCATGTGCGGATGCAGCGCCAAGGCGACGATCGCGAGCAGCACCGCGCCGGCGATTGGGCCGACGGTTCGCAGGGGAGCGCCTCGTTCGTGTGTCATGCCCTACGCGTAGCACGGTTGCCATAGATGCCGATGGACCACGCCGGGGATCTGTCCGAAAGCAGACACCACGCCGATGATGTCCGGATGAGGGGACGCCGCCATTCACGCTCGCAACGGTTCTGACCGTCGAGTCTCCAGGACGCGAGCGATGCTGCTGGCTTCGTTCAACCGGCTGCTGCTGGGGAACGGCTACAAGGACGTGAGCGTGCGCGAGCTCACTGCGGACGCCGATGTCGGGCGCTCAACGTTCTACGAGCACTTCGCGGACAAGGACGACCTGCTCGAACAGAGCATCGCCCGCCCGCTTGCGGTGCTCGCCGCGGCGACGACGTCCGGCGCACCGTCCGACGCGCTGCGCGACGTGTTGACACATATCCGCGCGCAACGCATGCTCGCGAGCGCGCTGCTGCAGAGCTCGCGCCGTGCGATCATGATCCGCGTCCTCGCGCGCAAGCTCGAACGGCATCTCGCGGCGCTCGCCCGCCGCTCCGCCACGCCGCCGATCGCTCCGCTCGCGTTCCTCGCCGCGTCGCTCGCGCACGCTCAGCTGGGAGTAGTCGACGCGTGGCTCAGCGACGACGGGCGTTGCGACGTGCAGACGGCGGCGTGCGTGCTACACGCGACGACGCGTGCCAGCGTCGCCGGGATGTTCGGGTCGAGCGGCCGATGAGCTCATCGATCGGCGATGTTCCTCTTCGTTGGAGTCAACCACGGCGCGTCTGGGCTGAAGTCAATTATCGGGCGACGAAAGAGCAACGGTCGGACTCGGTTTTCCTGATTCAGAACGGGATTGCGAGCTACAGGCGTGCCGTCGCTGCATGAGCAACGTCTATGTGCACGGGTATCATCCGCGCGAGAACGAGCGGCTCCGAGATCAAGCTGTTACGCTGGTCGACCTCCTGCACGCCGGCACAGAATACCCCGCTGGCAGCGTGGTGCTCGAGGCCGGTTGCGGCGTTGGTGCGCAGACGATCACGCTTGCTCAGCGCAATCCGCACGCTCGATTCATGTGCGTTGATATATCCGCGGACTCCCTTGCCGAAGCGAAACGGCGAGCCGTCGTCGCTGGGCTAACGAATGTTGAATTCCGGCAAGCTGACATTTTCGCTTTGCCCTTCGAAGCTGAGTCCTTCGATCACGTTTTCGTCTGCTTCGTTTTGGAGCACCTTTCACGGCCTAGTGAGGCGCTGACTATTCTCAAGCAAGTGCTAAAACGCGGCGGCACGATCACGGTCATCGAAGGCGATCACGGATCGACGTATTTCCACCCGGATAGCGCCGCTGCGCGTGCAGCGATCCAGTGCCAGATCACACTGCAGCAAACTGCTGGAGGTAACGCGCTGATCGGCCGACAGCTTTACCCATTGATGCTGGAGGCGGGTCTCGAGGCGGTCTTCATCTCTCCACGGATGGTGTATGTCGATTCTAGCCGACCGGACCTCGTCGATGGTTTCACGAAGAAGACGTTTACTGCAATGATCGAGGGCATTCGCGAGTCCGCCGTTACGACCGGTCTCATCGAACGAGAAAGCTTCGACGAAGGTGTCCAAGCCCTCCGTCGGACAATGGAAGTAGACGGCGTTTTCTGCTATTCTTTCTTTAAGGGCGTGGGAGAGAAACCACAACGCACGTGCTGATTTGGCCAGCCAAACGCCGTCATGGCAGCCGATCCACCGTAATCATTACGCAGCATGACTCGCTCATCCACCGCCCGGCTTCGGAAGCCTAGGCGGCGAGACGCAGCGGCGCTTCTTCGTCGAGTCGGGCGCGCAAGCGGCGCTTGGGAGCACGAGCGCGATATCGCGATAACGCAGATCCGAAACATAGTAGAGCTCGAGTACGTCGCGGTATTTCGAAGGCAGGCATCGAGCGCGGCACGGACGCGCATCGCCTCGTCGTTGCGCAATGCAACCTCCTCGGGGCCAAGCTGGGAGACTACCGCAGAAAAGATTTATAACATTAAGAATATTGAAGAACATTGCAAGACACATGAACTCCGTAGCGGCGCAACACTATTCGGCGTCTATGTCCAGGGTCGGCTCGTGCGCACGTGTTCCATGTTCGCGGCAGATGACGCTGCGGCTGCTTCCCCAAAGTACCGCGCGACAACGCGCAACGCGAGGTCGATACCCGAAGTCTCCCCTCCCGACGTCGAGATATCGCGATTTTCCACGAACCGCGGTCCTCGCACGACCTTGAGCTTCGGATACAGGCGTGCTAACTCGTTGTACCCGCCGTGGTGCGTGGTCGCATGAAGACCGTCGAGTAGACCCGCCTTGGCGAGGAAAAACGCGCCCGTGCAAATCGACATCGTGATGTCAGCGTGGGCGCTTGCCTTTCTTACCCACGCTATCGCTTCTGGAAGACTCTTTGTAGCCGGAACCACTACGACATGTGGTTGTGGCGCGTTGCGAAACGTATAGTCCGGTCGCACCTTCATGCCGCCGAGGTCAACGTCCGCCATACTCGGCGCGACGGTGTAGGTATGGATTGCGAGCATGGCGTCATTGAACGCCTCCCATGGACCCGCAACATCGATCAGGACCGTATCTGGGCCAACGACGAATGCGACCCGAACCGGTCCGTGCGCTGGAGGCTTGACCGGTTTTCCGAGATTCGGAAACGCGCTGCTGATCGTGTTCGCCGATGCGAACGTTGCCGCGTTCAAGGTGGGAAGAGCCGAAGCAGCGATGCCTGCGCCGATAGCCGTCAAGGCGATGCGACGCTTCATGGCGTCAACGTTCCCTTCTTAATGCGCGTGATCGACGGCGTGGAATGCATTGTAGGATCCTCACAAAACTTTGCCTCGTTCTGCACGCCGTTGCTCGTGCGCGGGTTACAAACCGGAAAGTCACGTACCCGCTGGTATCGGTTCGTCGCCTGGTGATTACGCGTTGCCAGGTCGCTATGCACGTGCTCGTCCGCAGATGCCGATGCATTGTATTTGGCTCGGCCAAGCGCAGGAGCGTTGAACGCCGCGAGACCGACGCTCACGAGCAACGTCCCGGTTAGCACAACGAACACCGGCCATGGCAGCACTCGATGCCGCGCGTCTCCGTGACGCAAGAGGCGTTGTATGCGTACGGTAAGGCCGCTCGGATGAACGAAGCCGTTCCACGCAAGCGATGAACCTTCTGCCGTGAAGCTTTGTGCCATTTGAAAAAGCATTCTAGCGTAGCGCTCCGGGTCGCCGGCCTGTTCGACGACGATGTCATCGCATGCGATCTCGCATTCGAGGGACAGCTGCCTACCGATATAGTGTACGAACGGGTTAAACCAAAACCACGCCGCGCAAACCCGAAATACGAGGCCGGTGAGATCATCTCGACGGTGAAGATGAGCAACCTCGTGCAGTACAATCTGCCGAGCATCCATCGAATCGAGCGCTCCTATAACATCTGGCGGAAGTAAGATGGCCGGATGAAGAAAACCGACAGCCGACGGTACGCAAGCTACAGACGCCAATATCTTCGCACCGCGAGGCAGCGCACCATTGAAATCGATCGGTGTCCCACGCTGTTTCATCGCGCGCATAGCCACGATTTGCCGCGCGAGAAAGAACGCTCGCGCGATCGAGACAATAAACCAACAAGCGAGGAGAAACGCGCAGAGCACCGCTAGCGGCACTGCGGCCAGCGCAATGCTGCCCGGCGCTGGCGCCGCTGTCGGAACGAAGGTACCGGAGAATTGCTGTGCCGGTCTCATCGCCGAAATAGCAAAAGCAGCAAACGTGGCCGCGATCGTTGCCAAGAGGACCATGAACCATATCATATGTCGATTGGCGCTGCCGATGTCCGTGGCGTGGCGCATCGCGAAGGCGGTGGCGGGCACAAGGAGCGCACTCAACGCAAAGCCACAAAACAACGCGTAGAATACCGCTTCAATCATGCCGTTGCTCCGCGGAGGCGAACATCTCTTGAATCTGCTCGAGGTCCGTCTTTGAAATGCGCTCCGAGCCGATGAGCTGCAGCACGAGAGATTTCGGCGAATTGTCGAAAAAACGGGAGACGACGTCGTCGATCACACGATGTCGCACGGTATCCCGATCGACCACGGGTCGGTAAACGAAGGTTCGACCGGCAGTGGTGTGCGCAACGTATCCCTTGCGCTCCAGGATGCCGAGCATGGTCATGACCGTATTGCGAGCGAGGCGAGGCGAGGTAATCTTTTCGGAAACGTCGTTCACGGTCGATCCGGGGCACGACCAGAGAATGCGCATGATGCGCAGTTCCGCATTCGTCAAGGCCGTGCGCGGCGTTTTCAAACGTGCTTCTCACATATCATGCAGGCAGGATACACCGACCGACGGGCCGTGTCAACTAATAACATAGTCTTATTGACTAAGTTCCGCGCGTTGAGCTTGCGGCGACGGTTTTTGGGATCCCCCGAATTTTTACGTCACGCCGACTCGCGTCGCTTTCTCGTTCCATTTTCGGACATTCACGCCGATTGCGAGGAGCCACAACGTCAGCGACCCTTCCCCGAGGACGCCGACGGCCCGATTGTAAGGGGACAGCGTATTTGCGAGCTGCGGTGACAGAAACGTCAGCCAAGCCAAACCGGCAAACGCCATCAAAACGCCGAGCATTCGGGGCAGGAAGGCCGATCTGAAGATGAGGTATCCGATCAGGAGGCAATAAAACCCGAAAAATACCAGACCGATGTTGTAAGCCTGCGTATGCAGCCGGAGGAACATCAGCGCCAGCGCCCGCACCTGCTCCAGCTTAAACACGCTCAAGTACTGCACGCCTCCCAAGACGCTCAAGGTGGCGAGTTGAAAGGAGCACGCAAAGGCCTGAACGGCACATCCCACGATGCTGAAGAACGCTGCGAGCAAAGATAGGCTCCTGTTCGTCCGCGTAAATAAGTCGTAGAAGAGCAGCGTCACGACGATATAGCACGCGACATTGATGAGGTAGGCTGCGACGCCCAGCTGGAATAGCGGTTCGTGCGCCACGATGTTGGTCGCTGTAGCCGCGGCGTCGCCGGATACAAAAAGCCCGCGCTGAGCGAAGAGGGCGATCCCTCCAGTCACGAAGTTCAGCAAGTAAAAGACACCGGCAATCTTGGCCTTGATCTGCGGCGACGCTTCTGCAATCGGATCGCCCGCTTTCGAGTCGGTCAGCACCGCTGAAGCCATACACATTCTTCCTTACAAGCCGAGAGTTCGACTAAAGAACGACAGGTAAGCCGGCGCCTGGGACGAGGTAAGCGCGACGGAGCAAGGTGGCAAGGGCAAACCTCGACGCACCGTACCGCCTAAAGCGTTAGATGTTTCGTACATCCCGTAATCCCGATCATCGGGATTCTAACGGGGAAAGGCGCTTATGGGACCGAGACGCTTCCGATCGTTTCAACAACGATGGATTCGGGTTCGACGTTCTCGAGCTGCGTGCGATAACTGTAGGCGAGGCGATGGCGCAGCACGGCGGGTGCGGCGGTGCGCACGTCGTCGGGGACGACGTAGCTGCGGCCTTCACAGAGCGCACGGGCGCGGGCAAGAGCGGCAAGCGCAAGCGTCGCGCGCGGGCTCGCGCCGCGCTCGAGAAAGGCGTGCGGTTTACGCGTTTGATGGACCAGCGCTACGATGTAGCGGCCGATCTTCTCCTCGATGAACACCGCGCGCGCTTGCGTGCGCCAGCGGACGATGTCGTCCATCGTCGCGACGCCTCGCGGCATCGCGGCCGTCTCGCCGCCGAAACGCGCAAGGATCGCGAGTTCTTCTTCTGCGCTTGGATAGTCGACGAGAATCTTCACTAAGAAGCGGTCCATCTGCGCGAGCGGTAAGGCGTAGGTGCCGTCGCTATCGAGCGGATTCATCGTCGCGGTAACGAGAAACGGATCGGGCAATGTAAAGCTCTGCGGGCCGATCGTCACCTGACGCTCTTGCATCGCTTCCAACAGCGCCGATTGCACTTTGGCCGGCGCGCGGTTGATCTCGTCGGCTAGGACGACGTTGGCGAAGATCGGGCCGAACGCCGTCGTAAATTCACCGCTGCGTTGATCGAAGATGCGCGTCCCAACGATGTCGCTCGGCAAAAGATCGGGCGTGAATTGCACGCGCTTGAAGCTCCCGGCGACGGCCGTCGCGAGCGCCCGGCAAGCGAGCGTTTTCGCAAGACCCGGCGGCCCTTCCAGAACGACGTGGCCGCCGGCGATCGTCGCATGTAGGAGCGCTTCGAGCGTCGCGCGTTGGCCGACGACGGTCTCCGCGAGCGCGTCGAGCAACGCGCCCGGTTCTAAAAGTTCAGCGATGGGAGCGCCTCCTCGACGGCGCGCGCGACGGATGCGTCTTCGCAAAACGATGGGCCTTCGATCGCGTAGAGCGCGGCGAGCACATGCGGTTGCGCGGGCGAATGCGCGCCGTTGCGGTAGCGCCGCGCGATATCGGCGAGCGTTTCGTCGGCGCGCGCCGCGACGCGGTCGCGCAGCGCCGCGCGCACGGCGCGCGCACGCGCGCGCGACGGCTCGGCAGCGAGCGCCGCGACGAGCGCACGCAAGCGCGCATCGGGGTCGACGTGCGGCGGCGCGGCGCTTCGGGGTGCGGCGCCGGGAACGGCCGGTGCCGGCACGCGCGGGCGGCGCCGGCCGAAATTGCGAAAGAGGGCATAGATGACGAAGGCCGCCGCGAGCAGCGGCAGGGCGGCGAGAAAGAGCGCCCACACCGCTTCGCCGAGCCACGCCGGCAGTTGCGCGGGCGCGCCCGCGACCCGAACGGCGACCGTATTGGTGGCGAAGCGCGACGGCTTACCGTTGCGCGCGTCGACGGCGTCCATGAGCGTCGCCGCGATCGTGCGTTCGCCCGCAACCGTGGGTGTGATATTGATCGTTTCGATGCAATCGCTGCCCCGCGCGGATGCGCTGCAGCGGCGCTCGTCGCCGAGCACGTCGAAACCGGAGAGATCGGGGAGCGTGACGTTATCGAGTTCGAGGATCTGCTCGTCGACGTGCGCTTCGATCGTCAAGCGAAAGCTTTCCCCGACGCGCAGCGACGCCGGTGCCGCGCTCATCGTGAAACTACGGACGTGAAGCGTTGCGAGCGTCTGCGCGTCGCCCGGCTGCGCGACGAACGCCGCGCTTGCCGAGGCGAGCGCGCTCGCTACGCGGAGAGCGAGCCGATCCACTCGGCAAATAAGAATCGCGCGTCGAACGGTCCGGGCGAAGCTTCGGGATGGAATTGCACGGCCGAAATCGGCAACGTACGGTGGCGAAAGCCTTCGTTCGTGCCGTCGTTGAGATTGATCATCGTCGCTTCGAGCTCGCTCGGCAACGATGCACCGTCGACGGCGTAGCCGTGGTTGTGCGCGGTCACCATCACGGTATCGCGCACGAGATCCTTGACGGGCTGATTGCCGCCGCGATGGCCGTACGGGAGTTTATAGGTCTTGCTGCCGCAGGCGAGCGCGAGCAACTGATGGCCCAGACACACGCCCAAGAGCGGCACGTTGCCGACGAGCGCGCGTACGGTGGCTAGCGTTTCCGGCAGATCGGTCGGATCGCCCGGACCGGGCGAGATGACGACGCCGTCGGGTTCGCGCGCGAGCACTTCTTCATACGTGACGCCGTACGGCACGACCGTCAGCCGTATGCCGAGCGCCGAGAGATCGCGTACGATCGCGCGCTTGACGCCGCAATCGATGACGACGACGTGTTTTCCGGCAGCGCCCGGCGTCGGGCTTTGCACGGTGCGCGTCGCGACGTCGGCGACGAGGCCGACGGTGCTCGATCCGCGCGCGAACGGCACGAGCGCCGCTTCCATACGATCGATCGACATCCGGCCGACGGCGAGCGCCGCGCGGATGGTGCCGTGTTCGCGCAAGACCGTCGTGAGCGCGCGCGTATCGATGCCGACCAAGGTCGGCACGCGCTGTTCGGCGAGCCACGCCGCGAGATCGCTCGTCATCGCGTGATGCGAGGGGTGGAGCGCGATGCGTTTCATGACCGCACCGGCAACGCACGCGCGAGCATGTTGCGACGCACCGCCCGAGATGCCGTAATTGCCGATCATTGGATAGGTGAACGTTAGGATTTGCCCGGCGTACGATGGATCGGTGAGCGCTTCTTCGTAGCCCGTCATCCCCGTGTAAAAGACCGCTTCGCCGAGCGCGAGCGCATCGTAACCGATGCCTTCGCCCTCGAAACGGGTCCCGTCGGCGAGGAGGAGTGCGGCCGGTTTCATCATCTTGACGGAGCGTTTGTGCTCATCGCAATGAGCGCCTGTTCGCGTCGCTCGCTCTCTGCGCTACATGCTTCACGCGCTGATCTGCAGAGTTCTAAATAACGCTGCCGACGATCGATGTAATTCAGCGTTCAAGCGCCGACGCGGCGAGCGAACCTGCGTCTTCGTGAAGCCACGCGGCCTGTGCAAAGATGGGCGCCACGAGCGCGGCGATCGCGCCGACGATCTGGGCCGATTCGCACCGCTCCGGCCGGCACAGCCATTCCTTGGCGGCACCGTACATGGCCCAACTCGCGGCTGCCGCGATCATCTCGGGCGACGTCCCGGCCTCGTTTCGGTCGCGCCGCATGCCGGCGAGCAATGTGCGGCGCACGACGGCAACGACCGCCACTTCGAGGTGCCACTGTGCCTGCGGCCGCTCCGCCGACCCGAGCCACGGCACCGACGCCAGATAATCGCAGACGGCGAGGACGGTCGCGGAGAGCGCGCATTCACAACTGCCATCGAACGCGACGCCGCGTCGCGCCAACTGCTCGTCGAAGCGCGCCGAGACGACTTCGTCGAGCAAGGCGAACTTGTCGGTGTAGTGGTCGTAGAACGTCGCCCGGTTCAGGGTCGCGGCGTCGGCGATGTCCGCGACGGAGATCCGCTCGAAACTCTTGGTCTGCATGAGCTCCGCGAGCCCGTCCCGCAGCATGGCACGCGTCCGGCGACAGCGCGGGTCGATAGACTCTTCGATCATCCCCTCGTCCTCATTGACATAAGTATACAACACGTGTAGATTAAACGACATGCGTCGTTTAACATGGCCCTCGCAGTGATGGCGGCTGAGAATCGACGCCCAAAGCGTCCCCTTTGAGGAATCGAATCTTGTCTACACTACTCCATATCGATGCAAGTCCTCTCGGCGACCATTCGGTCTCCCGTAAGCTGAGCGCCGAGTATGCGCGCGCGTGGCTCGTCGCGAATCCAGGCGGTACGATCATCACCCGCGATCTTTCGACGGGAACGATCCCGCCGGTCGGCGCGGCCTGGGTGCAAGCCGCCTACACGCCGGCCGAAGACCGCACGGCTGAGCAACGCGCGACGCTAGCGCTCTCGGACGCGTTGATCGCCGAGCTGCGCACCGCGGACCGCTATGTCTTTGGCGTGCCGATGCATAATTTCAGCGTGCCGTCGACCTTCAAGCTTTGGATCGACCAAATCGTACGCGTCGGCGAGACGTTCCGCTACGGCGAGCAGGGCCCCGTCGGTCTCGTTACCGGCAAGGAAGCAACGTTCATCGCAAGTTCGGGCAGCGTATACGGTCCGGAGGCCGCGTCGCTATCGCTGAACTTCGTCGAACCCTACCTGCGCGTGATCTTCGGCTTTCTCGGCGTCAAGGATGTCGACTTTCTCGCAGCCGGCGGTGCAGCGACACTGCTGTCGGGCGGTATAGACCGCGAGCAGTTCTTCAAGCCGCACCTCGACGCGATCCGCGCCCGTTTCGCCGCGTAGGATGCGCATATGAAGATCGTCACGCTCGTCTCACGCATCTTGCTCGGTTTGTTGTTCGTCGTTTTCGGGCTCAACGGCTTCCTGCACTTCATCCCGCAGCCTCCCCAGCCGCCGGGCTTGGCACGGGACTACTTCATGGTCATGATCTCGTCGCACTATCTCTTGCTGCCGTTTGCGCTGCAGCTCGTGTCAGGGTTGCTGTTCCTAGCCAATCGTTACATACCGTTCGCGTTGGTGCTGGTCGCCCCCGTCATCGTCAATATCCTGATGTTCCATGTGCTGATGCTCCCCGCGGCCATCGCACCCGGTCTCGCCGCGACGGTCTTCTGGCTCGTCGTCGCTTACAACGTCCGCTCCGCGTTCGCCGGAATCTTCGAACCTCGCCGGGCGGTTTAGCACCACCTCGCGGCACGGCGGAAGCGACCGTTTAGCGATTCGATGTCACCGTAACCGGCGTACCGTGGGTGCAACGTCGTTCCCAATGATTTCGGTCGCTTCCAGTAGCTGCGAACGCGATAGGTTGGCAATCTCCATCTGAAACGTTACGCGGGCGCTACCACCGAGCGACTCACTATGCCGAGTGCGAACAGTCCGATCCGGCGCGCAACTTGACAGTGACAAGATAATGCGTATTCTTCCTTCGAACCTATCTTGACACCGCCAAGTTACTCTCGCTTCGAAAGGCACAGCTCATGAATACGCGCTCACTCATCGCCCTAGCACTCCCAGCAGCACTCGCCGTCCTGCCGGCCGCAGCCTCCGCTCAACAAATTGCGTACGAGACCAAGGCCCCGGTCGCCGTTGAAGCCGCCGACATCCAATATGTGTCGCAAGACCTCAGCGCGGGATATTCGCCGCTTCGGCTCGATATCGCAAACGGCATCGCCATCCGCTTCGTCAACCGCAACTCAGTCGCGGCGACGGACGTGAAGTTCAGCGTGAAATATAACGGTCTGACAGAGCAGATCGACGACGGCGGAACGTTCGCGCCCGGCACGCTGATCGCGCACGCCTACAGCCTCCCGAGCCTTCCGAACATCGGCGATTCACTCCACGTTGACGTCACGACGGTGCGTTTCGCCGACGGCAGCAGCTGGCAGGCGGCGGATTGCAAGGGCGCGTCGGTTAAGTAAAACATAGGTTATGCTTCGACCGACGCGCACGAAACATAGCCATGAGATGTTCGCGTAGCGAGAACTTGCTCGTAGCAGCGCCCGTGATCGGCCCTTTTCAACAGGCCGATCACGGGGCAATTGCGTAGGACGGGGTCAGTCATGAAACGGCGCGTAAAGGCCTATCATCATCGCGATCTTCCGAACGCACTGGTTGAGACTGCTCTGCACGTTCTCGAACGCGACGGTGCTGCGGACTTCACGCTGCGTTCTCTCGCGCGCGAAATCGGCGTCAGTCACAATGCACCGTACGCCCACTTTGCGGACAAACAGGCCTTGCTCGGAGAGGTCGCCCGCATCGGTTTCGTTCAACTGCGGAAGACGCTCCTCGAAGCGGTAAGCAATTCGGCAGAACATTTTGGGGAGCGGCTGACCGACATCGCTGTCGCCTATATCCTCTTCGGCCTCGAGCATCCGGCTCATTATCGCTTGATGTTCGGCGCCGATCTGCCAAGTGACACGGATCTTCCGGAGCTCCATCGAGCCCGCACTGAAACCTTTGCATGCCTAACCGATGTACTTGCAGGATCGCATCGTAGTGACGGCGCGGAGTCGATCGAAAGCACCGCTTTGGCACAACGTGTCGGCGAAGATGCTGTGGCGGCGTGGTCGTTTGTACACGGCTTAACGATGCTCGTCATCGACAAACGCCTTCCCCGACCAGGCTATCCTAGCGATCGCGCAAGCATCGAACAGATGGTGTGTCGCGCGGCGACGCGCCTCGTCATAGGATTTCGGCCAGGAGTGGACGCTGCAACGTTGTGAAACCGAGGCTCATGCCGCAGGCGTGCTAAAACGGTAGCTTCACAATGTCGGGCTCGCACCACGCGACTCGCGCCTCGGCTGAGAAAAGTCTCTGGCGCGTCCAGTAGGTGAGTAGCCAATCCGGCCGGCCAAGGAAAGACGTCAGAGCGGCGTTGCAGATTGCGACGAGTGGACGCGACGGATCGCGGCCCAAAAAAGAACGCACAGCACGGATGGATGCTTGCGTGATCGTTTCGTGGTAACCGCTGCTGGCGGTGTTCGCGACGCCAGTGGCCACGTTGTACGCTCGTATGAATGTCGGCATCTCGCGCGGGACGTCGATTTCGGGACGCTCTTTCAACATCCAGAACGTTACAACGACATGGGCGGCGTGAGTCCATTGCGATTTCGGCAGCGTGCATTCGAGTAGGCGATGTGCGATTGAAGCGATTTCTTCGTCTGAGATGTAGACGGCTGACTCGTGCATGTCGGGCTCCACAGATGCAGAATCCCGGCAGACCAAAAAACAGAGCCCGCCGGGGAAGGCGGGCACTTGGTTCTCGTGAGGACCGGAGCTAGGGTCGCAAGCGCGTGCCGTTCACCGTCCTGACGCGCGCAAGCACCGCCAGTGATGACGGTCCTTGCTGTAGCCGCGGGACAACGTGCGCTCGGTCCATGCGAGGAGCGTACGACGCCGTCAGCACGCTGTCAACCCGCTTCGCCAGGCGATGGTGTGAGACCAAGGTGTTCCGACGACTCGGATCGTCAGACGAACTTTATGAACTTGTCGTCACGCCCGCCGCCCGGGCATCGCATGCGCCGCGGACGGCTCGCGCCAGATAGTCTGGCACGTAACCCGGCGATTGCGGGTCCAGTCCGGGCTGGCTAAACCTGCAACTGCACTACGTTCGCGCCGAAGGCTCGTGCCGCCGCTAAATCCCTCGCGTCGCAACTGGCGCGTCACGGTTTCGCCGGCACGCCGACCGGCTGTGGCGATGCAATGGGTGCAGGGGACGGTTCGCCATGCGGGGTGTAATCCACAAGCTCGATCACATCGGCACCGGCGACCATTCCGTCGTCGTCCTGTGAATAGGCGTATATGAGCTTTTTCTTCGGCGTGCTGAGAAGAAACTCATAACCGGTGGCAGGCGGGCGGCGATCGACATTGATGAGCTTGTACGTTCGAGGGCCGAGGGCACTCAGTGCTGTCAGGGCAGCACGGTGCGTGGGTTGCAGCCGCGCACGCGCGTCGGCGCGCATGCGTGTGAGATCGATATGTCCCGCAACGGCCTGATCAAGCCAACGTTCAGCGGCGGCTGTCACAAGCGGCTTAGCCCCGGAGACGGGCGTTGCCGACGCACTCGGCTGTGGTGACGGTGATGCAGCACTTGAATGCGGCGCCGGCACCAGCACAGCATAGAGAGCGCTAACAGCGCTGGTATAGTCGAACGCGCCGCTGTTCGAGAGCACCATGATGGCCAGGTTGTCATCGGGAAAACGCGCGTCTTGCGATGCTGCTCCGGTCGTGTTGCCGCCGTGGAAAACCATCCGATGTCCGTTCGGCAACTTCGAGGTCATGATTGCGAAGCCGTAGTCGGGAAATGCGGCCCCGATCTTGACCGGCGTCATCATCTCCGTCTGCGAACGTTTCGACAGCAGTTTACCACCGTCGAGGGCCGCGTTCCACTTGGCAAGATCTTGCACGTTGCTGATGATCGCACCGGCTCCGACAAACCAGGTGTAATCGATATGTTCGGCGTGTTCCCACGGGCCCAAGGCGAAGGACTGATATTCCGTCGCTACATTGAGCTGCGTATCGTCGGAATCACGAACGTACGTCGAGGTCATGCCGAGTGGTACAAAAATGCGTCTTTGTAGGAAGTCTTTATACGGCATGCCGGAGATGCGCTCGATGACCATCGAGAGCAGTTGATAGCCGGTATTCGAATACTCGCGTTTCGTGCCGGGACGGAAGGCGAGCGGCCGTGCGTCGACGGTGCCCACATTGTGCGCGAGCGTGGTCGGCCGGTTACCGAGTTCGTCGAACGTCTCGATCGCGGTGAACTCGGCATAGCCGCCCGAGTGGTTGAGGAGATTGCGCAGCCGGACTTCTCGCGCGTGGGGAATCTGCGGGAGATACTTCGCGAGCCGATCATCGATGTTGAGCTTTCCTTCGTCCTGCAACATCAGGATCGCGGCGGCCGTGAACTGCTTCGTATTCGAGCCGATCGGAAAGCGTGTATCGAGTGCGACTGAAACCGCGTCCTCGACGTTGCGGTAGCCAAAGCCCTTCGCGTAGACGATCGAACCGCCTCGAACGACCGCGATGATGACCCCGGGAGTCGCTGCACCGGCCACCGAGGATCGGCCGATGCGATCGATTGCTGCCGTCTCCGCGGCGGTCAAGTCGGTCGACGCAACCGCGGCGCTCTGCGCACGCCCTCCCGCACTCGAGCCCAAAATCCCAGCAAGTATGGCCACGATCGCGACGCGTTTCATGGATATTCTCCTCATATTCTCGAAAACCGGAGTGAGATGCGCTTGGCTCTGAGGCGAAACGGTCGGTCATCGCTGCGTTCGCGCAGCCTTACATGTGGGCCGTCGTGACGCCGACCACGCTTGCCGGCCGGGCGGAATCGTTGCGCATCGTATGCGCGTAGGCGGCGGAGTAAACGGTACAATCGCCCGCGCGCATTCGATAATCGACCTCGTTGACGCGCAGCACGATTTCTCCCGAGGTCACGTACAGCGTATCGACTCCTTCGTGCGTCAACTCGTCGCGGAAGGCGCTGCGCGGCTCGAATGCGATAACGCCAAATTCCAAGTGTAAACCGGGAAGGCGTATGAGTTCGTAACGGACGCCCTTGCCGCGGTTGAGCATCACGCGATCGGACTTGCCGACGAAGCTCGGCCGCGAGAGGCGTGTGCTGTAGCCGAGCATCGAACCGAGGTCCTGATCGAAGAACTCGGCGATGCGCGCAAGCCGGCCGATCGAGACGTCGGATTCGCCGCGTTCGACGGCGCTCAAGAACGATGCGGATAAGTCACTCCCTTTGGCGACGTCGCGGATCGAAAGCTTGCGCGATAGACGCATGCGTTTGAGAATCTGACTGACATTGGGCGCACCGCGGAAGGCGGTTTCGCCGTCCACGTTACGGCGCGGGGTCCTTTTACTGCGGGCTGGCATCGATCGTGCGCTCCTTCCGACATATCGAACGATGACCGAAATTTCGGCCGTTTTACCCGCTTCTTAACCGTATTCGCGCCTCCTGGTGCGGAGCGCCGCACCAACGTTACCTTCACGCCGCCTCCGGTGATGCGGAGGGGCGCACGCCAAGGCCCCAACCGACCGGCATAACAAGACGCCCATTCTCAAAGCGCACGCCCGTGAATGGATCGTACGCGAGAACGGTCGGTCCGTCGATGTCAAGCCACTCCACGAGCGGTCCAAGATGGGCCGCCGCAGTCGCCAGAATGCTGCTCTCGGCCATGCAGCCGATCATGATCTTGAAGCCGAGTGCGCGCGCGGCCACGATCATATCGTAGGCCGCGCCTAAACCACCACACTTCGCTAGCTTCACGTTGACTGCGTACACACAGCGATAGAGCGGCCCAAGCTGCGATATTTCGACCGCATCTTCGTCCGCCATGATCGGGATCGGCGACCGTTCGCTGATCCATCTCAGTTGCTCCGGATGCCCGGCTGGAATCGGTTGCTCGCAAAACTCGATGTCGAAACGCTCGAGTTCCTTGAGGATCGCCACGGTCTGTTCGGCGTTCCAGCCTTCGTTCACGTCGATGCGGATAGCACCGGTGTACGCCGACCGAATCGCCTCAATTAGCGCGACATCATCGAACCCCGCCGCACCGACCTTTATTTTCAGCGCCGGTGCATCACGCAAAAGTTGCACGCGTCCGAGTACCGTAGCCAAATCGTCTTCGATCGGGATCGTGAGCGATGTCGGTGGCCGGTCGAGCCCCTCGAGCCCAAGCAACTCACTAACCGATGCGCCAAGCACTTTTCCGCGCAGATCGTAGAGCGCAATGTCGAGCGCGCAGCGAGCCGCCCGCGGGACATCTGCCAACATTCGCGCCGCACTGAATGGTCCCGCACCCGCCGGTGGAGAGTACGTCGCGAAGAACGCCATGATCGCTGCGACCGAGTCGCCGTAGCGTTCGAGCGGCGCGGACTCACCGTATCCGATGTGATCGTGCCATTCAAGCCGTGCGACGACGGTTTGCGCGGCGGTGAGCGTGAACCCGGCAACACGAAACGGCCGCATGAGCGGCATCTCGCACGCGCGTACCTCGAGCGCGATCATGCCGGCGCGCTCACCGGGGCCGCTCGGCGAGCCGCTTTTTCCGTCGTTATCAAAGCGCGCGCGATTGCCTGCCACACCGCCGTACCGCCGTTGCGGACGGGATCATCGACCGGCAGACCCGTCTCTCGTGCTGTGGCAGCGAGCACGGCCGCGGCAGCGGCATCGTCGAACGCTGACGTATCGAGGACGATCGCGGCAACGCGCGCCGGCTTCATGCGCGCCACGATCGCCTCATGTTCGCGCACGAGTTCGGATAGCGTCGGAATGAGCGTCCGGAAGCCGCCGATGTGTGCCGTCTGCGGCCGATGACAAAGTACTAAAACGTCCGGCGCGCTCCCATAAAGAAGGCCGAACGTGACCGGCGCGTACGCAGGATGAAAGACTGCGCCCTGCCCTTCGACCAGAAGCACCTCCGAGTCACGCCGCGCTCCCACAACGAGTTGCTCTGCCGCGCCGGTCACGAAGTCCGCGATGACGCGGTCGACGGCGATCCCGCTGCCGGCGATCATGATGCCGGTCTGTCCAGTGGCGAGGAACTCCGCGCGAACGCCGGCTCCACGTGCTGCGCGCTCGATCTCCAGCATCGCGGTCATCTTACCGACCGCGCAGTCGCTGCCCACCGCGAGAACGACATCCGCAGCGACATCGTATGCCGCACCGCTAAAGACGGGGATGTCCCTCGGTGGTATACGGACGTCCCACAGTCGCGCACCGGAACGCGCTGCCGCTGCAGCGATCTCGGGATCATCACGGAGAAGTTCGTGCAGCCCGCTCACAATTTCGAGCCCTGCCTGGGCGGCCGCAACGATCGGCGCACGCAGCGTGGCGGGGATACGACCGCCATCCGTAGCGACTCCAACCAAGAGCGACGTCGGCCGATACGCCAGCGCCTCTTCGACGGACGCAACAATCGGCGCGTCGCTACCAAGCGCAGGGAGAATTTCATCGACTCGGCGACCGGCAAGCGTTGAATCGACGACCGCTGCGACATCGGCGCCGCGGAAGCGCAACACGCCATGTGCCGTCTTTCCTTGCCTGCCGAGCAGCAGTCCCTCGGTCAGAACGGCGTAACGGCGCGAGTCCGCCGCACGCGCGATGGCATGCTCGTTCACTCGCGTGACGCCAACCACGTGGCCGTGCAAAGGGTTATGCGGTGCGTCAACGTTTGCCTCATAAAACAGCCGCAGAAAACTATAACCGGTACTGAAGCGATGCGCGGAAGGTCGCCGGGCCGTAGTTTTCACCATTGGTCGAGCCCAGATAACCGGTTTGGGCGTGCCCACCGTTGGTCAGCGGAACCGCTACGCCATCGAAATAGCCGAAATAGGCTTGGTCGTAGGCGCCCGTTAAGTTGTCACCGGAGAGTTGCAGCGAGGCGTTCGGGGAGAGCGGCACGCGAACCGCAGCAGAGACGACGCCGAACGCCGGCCGGTTGTAACTATTGTTCGGACCGTAATAGGTTAATCCGACATTGGTATAGAGGCCGCGCAGCGTGCGGAAGTTGACTTCCGCATAGCCTGTGCTGTAGGGCACGCGCGCGATCAAGCCGTTATAACCCAATCCCGTCGGCTGAAAATTGGCGCCCGAAATGATCGCGAGGTTTGTGGTGTACGGCCCCGCGGCGGTGTTATAAAATCCCGTCGGCAGATTGTACGGATAGCCGCGTTGCAACGATCCCTGCAGCTTGAAGCCCACGCCGGCAAGCGGTGCGTCTTGAAGCGCAAACTCGAGACCCTCGTAGCGCGCGAATGCGAGGTTCTGCGTTTGCGTGACGAAGAGCGGCAGCGGCTTGCCATTGCTCGCATCGCTCGCGTAGGTGCCTTGTTGAAAGGTCGAGGGCAAAAACAGGCCGTGCAGATTGGTTAAGTATGCGTCCAGCGAAAGCGAGATGCTGCGCAAGATGCGCTTGTCGAACCCGATATCGTAACCAAACGCCGTCTCCGGCTTCAAATTGCCGTTGTTCGTATTGAGGCTGAAGTTGCTCGCGGGCACTGAGTTCGGCTGAGGAATTTGGGGCGGAGCCGAGAGCAGGCTGATATACGGCGGCGCAATTGACGAACCCAGCGCAAAGCGCCAGGCGACGTCGACGTTCGGCCGCCAAGAAAAGGCGGCGCGCGGCGCATCGAACGCCTGCGTGGCGTCGTGATACGTCGCGCCCCCGTCGCCCGAGTAGTGGCTGGCGTATTGGATCGCGTAGTTGCTGACGGTCGCCGTCAGTCGCGGTGCCAGCGCGAGTTGCGCGCGGGCCAGCACCGTCGTGAACTGCTGGCCTGAACCCGGCGCCAACTGGAACCCGACGATGCCTTGCAACGGATTATAGACGTCATAGAGCGAGTCGTGGTGCGAGCGATCGAATGCAAGCGTGAAGAGATTATTTCCGACCGGCTCATCGAGCTCGAGCGAATAGCCGCGCAGATGATCTTGCGTGAGGTACGTCGCCTGCGCGGGCCCTGACGTGAACGACGTCGATTGCCCGTTGAAATACGTCGGCGTGGGCGCAGCGCCATCGGCGCAGGCGTTGGTTACGAAGTTGAATGCAACACCGTTCGCACAAAGCGCCGCGCCGCCCCAGGCGCTGCCGGAAAACGATTCGTTCGTTGGGTGAGCGTAGTTGAACTCAAATTGATTGGACGTACCGGCGTAGTAGCGCGCTAAAATCGTCGTCTTACCCAGGGCGCTGCGGAGTTCGCTTTGGAAAAGGCTTTGCTGGATCGAATTGTATGCGGGCAGATACGCTGCGAGATCGAACGGAATCGCCGTGCCGGCAGGGACGGCCCCGGTATACCCCGGGGGCGGTGCGAAAGTGGAAAAGTCGTTGCCTGGCGGCAACGGTGACACGGAGCTGGCTTGTGCTCCCGTCTGATCGCTCGAGCTTTGGGCGCCGAGATAACTGAGCGTCAATGCCGTCTGTTGCGAGAAGTTGAAGCGTAGCTTCGCGAGCTCGGCACGGCTTAAATACTGCGTGTTCAAGGTCGAACAGCAGACGTAGATCGGCTGAGCAAAATAGGCGGCGCCCGGGAGGCCCGCGTACTGCGGCGTCTTCGACGGCCCTTGGCCCTCTGGGATACCCGCGTAGCCCCGTCCGTTGACGAACCACGGCCCCGTGCCATCGGGGTTCAGGCTTGCGCCGCCGTAAACGAGGGGCACTTGAGAGCCCGCGACGGAGTAGTTATGGAGTGGACCCGGCGTACCGTTGAGCGCGTAGGCGAACGCGTAGTCGACGAGATGGGTCGGCGTCGATCCGGTTATGCGCACGTTTGGTGAGGTGCCGCCGTAACCGTCGATGCCGAGGTCGACGGCTGCGTGGAAGGCGCGCGTCGGTTCAAGCGTGCGATAGTTGACGCTCCCACCGATCGCATAATTGATGTCGGTTCCCAGTACGCCCGGACCCTTGGCGATCCCGACGTTTTGCAGTAAGGCCGGATTGAGGTACAGCGGCGAGAAATAGCCGTTCGAACCCACCGAGACCGGATGGCCGTCGACAAGCGTCTCCGTTTCATACGGCAACGCGCCACGGATCTGCGGTATCACAATCGACGCGGAATCCGCTCCATTGACGGCAGTATTGAGTGACGCAACGATCCCGGGTGTTTCGTTCAGTACTTTCGTGACCTGTTGCTGCCCCTGATCGATGAACGTCTGATTCGAAAGCACCGCCATGGCGCTCGTCGTCGTGTTGATCACAGCGCGACCCGGCACGTTTGTCGAGACACGGCCGATCTGACGGAGCGATGAGAACGATGCCGCGACGAGTTGTGCGTTGATCGTTACGACTGAACCGCCAAGGACGGCGACATCCTCTTGGCGCGTATCATCGAATCCCGCCTTGGCGATGACGAGCACGTAACCGCCCTGCGGAACCGCCGCAAACCGGAACGATCCGCTTGCGTCCGTCGACGTAGAGCGGCGAGCCGGTCCCGCAATGACCACGCCGGCGCCGCGCACGGGAGCACCGTCCTGCGTCGTAACGGTGCCGGAGATCGTACCTGTGAGATCTGACGCCGTCTGCCCGAACGCCGGTTGACCTCCGACACCAAGATAGAGCGCCGCAAGCGCCGTCGATAACGCCGCCGCGTGCCAGTGGTTCCGATCAAGCTTTATCATTACCGCGTCCACGCACAAAAGCGTCGAGTGATATGCAATTTTTCGCACAGTGTACGAAAAACCGTCTCGGCGATTTCTTCGGTGTTTTCCCCACTCCTTCCCCAGGAAGGCCAATAACGAGAAGTGAAGTGGGCGGGATATCGTTCAATGTACGCAATATCGTAAGGCCGTGTCGCAGAAACGTAGCCCAATAGGCTCGTCTTCCAGCGCTGCGCTTTTCGCGCTGGTGTTTAGCGTAAGCGCGTCCGGGTGCACGCGCGCGCCCTCCGCGAGTTCGGTCGGCATGCGCCTCGTCGTGGCTCAAGCGCAAGAGCCCAACTCACTCAATCCGCTCTTTATGACCGGGCCGGCAGCCGCCGGCATCGCGCCGCTGGTCTATTCCGGTCTCTTGACGATCGATCAACGCGGCCGGCTGCAGCCGAACCTCGCAACGAGCGTGCCGTCGATTCGCAATGGCGGCATCTCGAAAGACGGGCTAACGATTACGTACCGCTTGCGGTCAGGCGTACGTTGGCAAGACGGCGCGCCGCTGAACGCTTCGGATGTCGTCTTCACGTATGCGGCGATAATGAATCCCAAGAACAACGTTCCGTCTCGCGTCGGCTACGAAGCAATCCGTACGGTCAAAGCCCTTGGAGACCGGATCGTTCGCGTGCAACTGCGCCACCGTTACGCCCCGACCTTGTCCTTCTTCATGGCACCCGATCAGAACTTTTCGGTGCTGCCGCGGCACTTGCTGGCCCACTATCGCGATCTCAACGCGGTTGCCTTCAACGAAATGCCGGTCGGATCGGGCCCGTTTCGCGTCGTTGCATGGTCGCATGGCGATCGTTTGCGCTTGGTACGTAACGCCGCATATTTCGGCGGCTTGCCGGATATTGCTGAGATCGATCTCAAGTTCGTTCCTGACTCGTCCACGGTCCTCAATCAGTTGCGTACGGGTGAAATCGGTGCATCATTCTTCGCCGACCCATCGTTTCTCGGTGCCTACGAGCGGCTGCCGGCGAGTCGCGTAGCGCGCGTACGCCAGAACGGATTCGGCGATCTCCTTTTCAACACGCAAGCACCGGAGGTCGCAGACGTGCGAATACGACGTGCGTTCATCGAGTCGATCGACATTCCGCGCCTGGTGCAAAACGCTACGAAGGGCGCACAGACGGCGAAAGATGCGGGCCGCGGCATCTTCAGTTGGACGTACGATCGAACGATCGCACCGCCGCGCTACGATCCGGTAGCCGCCGGACGACTCTTCGCTAGCGCAGGTTGGCGTCGCGATGCCGACGGTCTGCTTCGCAAAGGCGGCCGGTCGCTTACGCTCGAGCTCGCGTTTCCCAGCGGCACCGGCGTGACAAACGCAATCGCGGTCGACCTGCAGCAAGAACTACGCGCAGCGGGTGTCACCCTGACGTTACGCGCGTACACGCCGGCACTCTTTCGCGCCCCGCCGGCAGCCGGAGGCATTGTCCTCGGCGGCAAGTTCGCGCTCGCGTTCTTCGAAATTTTCGGCTCAAGCGACCCTGATACGCGCTGGTATCTCGGCTGCAGCGAAACGCCGCCCCACGGCTACAACGTGCAGCGTTTCTGCGACCCGGTCGTCGACCAGGCAGAAGCTGCCGGAGCGAGCAGTTATGATTCTGCGGTTCGGCGCCGCTACGCCGTGATCGTGCAGCGCCGGGTCGCTGCGGAACTTCCCTTCGTGCCGCTCTATCAGACCAATGGCGTCAACGTCTTCCCGCGTCATCTCCACGGTATCGGCAGCTCCGCTCTGTCGCCGTTTTGGAACGTCGCAGACTGGACGCTCGCACGGTGAAGCTCGTCATCGCGGGCGGCACCATCGTCGATGGCACGGGAAAGGCCGCAGAGCCGCGCGATCTCTACGTCGTCGACGGTATGATCGAGAGCGTTCGCGCGCACTGCGACCTCCACGCCGGTTGGGACGTCATGGACGCCGACGGCCTGACGGTCACACCAGGATTCATCGACGCGCATTCGCACGCGGACTTCGCTCCGTTCTTAGACGAAGACGATACGACGAAGATCCTGCAAGGCGTCACGACGGAAGTTATCGGCAATTGCGGTTTCAGTCTGGCGCCAACCACACCCGAGCACCGCGATCACCTCGCAACGGCGTTCGAGCCGCGACTATCGGAATTAGGATCGGTCGACGGTTCATTTGCGGAATACGTCGTGGCAATGGACCGTCGTGGATACGTCACGAATGTTGCGCCGCTTGTCGGCCACGGCACGCTGCGCATCGCGGCGCTCGGCATGGAAGCGCGCGAACCGACGCGCGATGAGCTCGCGCACATGGGAGCAATGCTCGACGAGGCGCTCGACCGCGGCGCATTCGGGCTTTCCACGGGACTGATCTATCCTCCAGGAGCGTTCTCCGCGACGAGCGAGATCGTCGCGCTCGCCGAGCGCTTGCGGCCAAACACGCTTTATACGTCGCACTTGCGCAGCGAGTCCGATGCGCTCTTGGAAGCCGTCGCCGAGGCGCTGTACATTGGCGAAAGCACCGGCACGCGCGTGCAGATCTCGCACCACAAAGCGGCCGGGCGTTCGAATTGGGGCAAGACCCGCGACTCTCTCGCACTCATCGCCGCTGCTCGCGTGCGCGGCGTGGATGTCTATCAAGACGTCTACCCGTACCTTGCGGGCAGCACGAACTTGAGCGCTGTGCTACCGCCGGAATTTCAGGCAGGCGGCGCAGAAGCGACGTTGGCACGCCTGCGCGACGATAGCGCACTCCCCCGCCTGGCCGCCCAGATTGCGGACGGCGCGCCGGGCTCGGAGAATTTCGTCAAAGAAGCGGGCTACGACGGCATCCTCATCGCGACGACGCCGAGCGGACGTTTCGCAGGCATGACCCTTCGTGAGGTCGCACGCGAGCTCGACATCGCTCCCTTTCACGCGCTCGTTCGCGTGCTAGTGGAAGAGCGACTCGAAGCCACGATGACCATTTTTCTCATGGACGAAGGCGATGTCGAGCGCGTGATCGCCGACGCGCACACCGCGATCGGTTCGGACGGCGCCTTATCCGGTGCCCGTGGAAAGCCGCACCCGCGTCTCTTCGGGACGTTTCCGCGCGTGCTCGCGCGCTATGTCCGCGAACGTCGCACGCTCTCACTCGAAGAAGCAATCCGGAAGATGACCGGTCTACCCGCGCACATCTTCCGGCTGCCGGACCGCGGAACGATTGCCGCGGGCAACGTCGCCGATCTCGTCGCATTCGACCGCGCGGCGGTCGCCGACGATCTCGATTACCGCGATCCCGTTCGTCAGCCGCATGGGATCGCGTGGGTCATGCAGCGCGGGCGGACGGTCGTCCGCAATCAGCGCTACATTGGCGCGCGCGACGGCAAACGTTTGCTACCAAAGGGGGGAGCTTAAAACCCGGTCGGACCTACCGATCCAATCCAGCGGCTGACCTTGGACGAATCTGCCTTGTCCATGTAAAAGAAATGTGTCATCACGGGCTTCACGATTCCTTTGCTGGTGTCGTCGAATTTCATCGTGACAATGCCGCGGAAGACCTTGAGCGATCCACCATCCCAGTATTCGACAACGTCGTGATGAGTGGTCATTCCCTTATCGATGAATGAGCGCAGGCTCTCACGGATTCCCTCGCGTCCATGCCAATCAGCAACGCCGAGGTTACAAATCGCATCGTTCGCAAAGACGTCGAAACCTCTACCGAAGGTCTTATCGTCGATTTCTTTCCACATGGCTAACAGCCATTCGGGTGGCGCGGTTTGCGTGAAGGTCAACGTGGTCAAACCATTCTCCTAAGTTTGTAAGTGCCGGGCACGACGGCGAGGATTGATGCTTGCGCGATCCATTGCCGATTGCCATCATACCAATGACACGCGATGTCGGTGAGAGCTCTAGAAGACAACAAGCCAACGATTACTGCCAATCGATTGAACGAGATCGTCAATGCATTCCGCTTTGCCCGAATGACGCTCTGTACTGGCCGGGTGTGACTCCGAGGCGCCGTCCGAACACACGGCGGAGGATTTCGGCACTGCTGAAGCCGCTTGCATCGGCAATTTCATCGAGACTTAGCGACGTCGATTCCAACTGGCGTCGCGCGGCTTCAAGACGGAGATCCTCGATGTGCCGCCCTGGCGTTTTGCCGACCTCGTGCCGAAACAGACGAGCAAAGCTGCGCGGACTCATCGTCGCCTGCCGAGCGAGTTCGTCGACGGAGAGCCGGCGCCGAATGTTGTCGGGTAGCCAGGCGAGAAGATCGCCCAGCGGCCGGCTCTCGGAGGTTTGTGCCGCAAGGGTTGCGCTGAATTGCGATTGGCCGGCCGGACGTCGCAAAAACACGACCATGATCTGCGCAATTTGAAGAGCGACCGATCTGCCGAGGTCATCTTCCACCAACGCCAGGCACAGATCGATGCCGGCCGTTACTCCGGCTGACGTGTAACAATTACCATCTCGAACATAGATCGGGTCAGGGTCGACCGTCACTCGGGGATAGTCTCGTACAAGCTCGTGAACCCAGTTCCAATGCGTCGTCGCACGCCGCCCATCGAGTAGGCCGGCTTCTGCCAATACAAAAGCACCTGTGCAGATCGAACCGAAGCGTCGAGACGTGGTGCTCCGATCTCTGAGCCAGTCCAAAAATCCCCGTTCATACTGCATCTCGTGAGCGCCCACGCCTCCGGCAACAAGAAGCGTATCTATCGGCCCGCGATATTCTCGGTACGTCTGATCAGTATGCACGGGCGTCCCGATGTGACTCGAGACAACGCGATCGGCTCCAGCCGAAATGATGTTGACTTCATATCTCGGATATCCGCTATGCAAAGTATTCGCATCGCCGAACACCTCGGCAGGCCCGAATACGTCAAGGGTCCTCACTGGCGGCACCGCAACAATGAGAACACGCAGCGCGCTTCGCGTGGCTGAGCGGTCGTCTCCATCGCTGGACGCGAGTCTATTGATAGGCGGCATCAGACCCCACAAGCGATGCCCACTACACGTGCGACGCCGGCAAGTGCTGCGTCGCATGCCGCTGCCGATGATCGGTGGTTGATCTTGACCCAGTTCCGTGGATGGTATCTGAGTTGAATTTCAAGCCGCGGCTTGTGCTCGGCGCTCGTAGTTGATTGGCGAGAGATAGCCGAGCGACGAGTGGCGGCGATGAGGATTGTACCAT
>JAABUQ010000726.1_pt1 | contig 75874 bp, 50 predicted proteins | sample 5560001 | NCBI WGS metagenome assembly JAABUQ01 (sample SAMN10711888, study PRJNA513371) | rock metagenome | isolation source: Antarctica rocks | place: Antarctica: Victoria Land, Finger Mt nord | collected 2015-12-18 | reverse complement strand
TCAACAACTGCATCCCCTCCACATCCACCTCCCTCGTCTCCACCCCCCTAAAAAAATCCACAAACACGCTCTTCGCAAGCGTATACTCATTCGGGACCGGACTCTCAAACCCGCCCCCACTGAAACTCAGCAAGGGCTTGACGCCCACCGCCGTCTTCGCGCCCTTGAACTGCGCCAGCGTGCGCATCGTCTCCGGCACCACCAGCAGCTCCAGCATGTCGAGCACCTTCCCGCCGAAGCACCGCACCCATGTCAGTGCGTGCGGGCGCTTCTTGCTGTGCGAGGCGAAGAGGAGGAGGCTGGCGTCGTTTTTGAGGGCGAAGAATTCGAAGGAGGAGGCGTCTGAGAAGGGGTGGATGGCGTTTTTCTTGGTGAAGCGGATGGCGTGCGGGCGTTTGAGGGAGTGCAGGTCGGTGAGGAGGGAGGTGAGGAGGGAGGAGGTGCTGGTGTAGCGCAGGAGGAGCACGGTCTTGGTGTTTTCGGTTACGAGGGGTTCGCGGGCGGCGAGGGCGCGGGCGGAGCGTGCGGTTTTGGGTTTGCTTGGGGGAGAGGGGGATTAGTGTGAGGGTGTGGGGATTGGAGAGGGGGAAGGGTACGCTTGGCGGAGCATTGTCGCATTGGGTAATGCTATGGCCGTTGACGAAGGTGTGGGTGGATTGAAGTAGCTGTTGGGGACGTTAAAATGCCGCAAAGGTTTCGAAACTTAAGTTTTGTTGTCTCACCTGCCCTGGGCTGCAGGCGTTATCGATAAGGGCTCAGACCCGGCATAGTCACGTGGCAAAAAAAGGTAAAGCATGAAACGTAGACAGGCTCAAGAGAGTATATACATCTGCTCACGTCTACTCAAATATTGCTGGAAGGGGGATTTGATGGCTTCCTGTAGGCTACGCAGTTGATCACGCAGCCAATCGGTGCATGGTAATTCAACAACGGCCAGCGCGTAATTCGCTGAGCGGTTCCAAGGCGCTCGAAGTTGATACAACATGCTTTATGTAAATCTATTCAACCTGCACGTTGGTCCATATCAGCGTCCCGAAGGATCCTCCAACACTCTCCGATCTCACAGAATACAATTAAGGTCGTTTGTCAGGATAGAGCCAGCGCTGTGACATCTTCCTGTAAAGACCCATTCCCTGGCTGCGGTATTGAACCTCTGTTCTGAACAAGCCGCTGCACTAGAGTCAGCATGAATCCCAACGACTCGCGAGGTGGCACGCATGGTCCATACCACTAGGTTCCTCAACAGCATCACTATCGTCACCTTTCCAATAGCTGGAACGTATATGGAGGCTTTCTCCTTTACTTGGGGATCAAAGTTCTGTGACGGAGGTTCCGTAAGCACTGAACATGGTTTCATGACCTGATACCCCTATAGGTGTGCGCATAGAGGCCGCGACGTACCTTTTCAGTCGAGAAATTGATGCATACTGCACCTTCTCTAAGCAGCTCGGTTGGGAACTTGAATGACTCTCCAGGGACGCCAGTGATAACGACATCGCTCGTTGTAACGCAGTCTTTAAGGCCCCATCCTTCCTTCTCTACAACTTGGTGTCTCTTCTGCTTTATGCCTTCGCCCCGTGTGAACTGCTGGACTCCAGTCACATCTACTGAGTAGACACAGGCACCATCATTGGCCAGGAGAGCAGCCAAAGGCCTGCCAACGACCTCGCTCCGATTTACAACGGTAATAGTGTGGCCAAATAGCCGGTTACCGTATGGCAAGATAGTGTTGTATACCCTAAGGTATTCCAGTATCTTTATGATGGCAAGTGGCGTACACGGCAGGATGCTCTTTTGCAACTTCTGTGCATCAAGAAAACGGATATTCTGAAAGAGGTTGAAGATATAGCGGTGGCTCAGGCCTTCAACGTCCTTTCTGATGTCCGTTACCTGCTGGAGATACTGGTCTTGGCGGTTATTGAAGATAGGATAATAGACGATAATCCCATCGACAGAGTCGTCAGTGTTGGCAGCTAAGATGTGGCCCTCCAGCTCCTCGCGGTCGACTTCTCGCAGCTCAAATCGAAAACCACTAATCCATGGTCAGGAAACGAGACGGTTCCGATCTGTAGGGCGGGACGTGCCCTCACTTTTCTTTACAGGTCCGGTCCGTCCAGTCTGCATATAGCCGTGCTGCAGGATCCGAGTTTGCTAGGAAGCCGACAAATAATGGTGCCTTTGGAAGCTTTGAAAGGCCTTCGGCTACTTCTGTGAGAAGGCTCTTCGCAACATTTCCGGCTAAGACAACTTTGCAGGAGGCTGGCTCTAAATTGGATGCAGCCATAGTGAAGGAACAGCAAGATAATAAGGATACCTCATCAATTAATCAAAAAAAGCCTTCGCAAACCTTCGAAGCAATTGCGGTTCTCATGCATACAGGGGTCTTGAGCACATCATAGAAGGAGATCGGCATCAGCACCGGCCAGATTGGCTTTCTGAGTACCTGGTCCTGCACATTAGCTGCTGTGTTGAACTGTGTTACACCTGAGCATACCACTAAAATCTTTATTGGTAGAACAGCTGTTGACAGGACACGACGGGTAGGGCTACCTAAGCGAGCCACGCGATGACGTCCACTGTGCCTTGGCAGTTTCGGAGTTTCTTTGGAAGATCGCATATTCGTTTTCAAGCAATGCTTATGCTACACAGACCATGTCTGATGTCCGGGACTATCTGCTCACCGTCGATAGAGACAAGGCAGCTGCTGAAGATATCGTCTCGGGAACAGCGCGAAGTAAGCTTTCGAACCCTTCTACGATTGAAAGCCTCAGCTTATCACGCGCAGGACTCGAATCGAAACAAGTGTCGCTGATTGATATCGTTCAATCCCTTGGCGAATACATCAACGACGAAGACGCCACTGTCCGAGCAAAAGCAGTGCAATATCTCTCTTCAGTCATTGGGGCAATACCATCCAATTTCTTGACCATACAACAAGTGCAAGTACTTTGCCAATTCCTGTGCGATCGGATCGAGGATGGAGGTGCTGTGGGCGGCCTTCGAAAGCTCTCGAGCTTGCGGAGATTCAATAGGGAGATGGCAAAGATGACTACCAGAGCGTGAGTAGGTGGCTTGGTCAAATCGACGAATCTAGAATGCGCGGTCTGAGATTCGAGGCTGGTGGTGAGCCACATTTGCGATACCTGAACGCACTCGCTGCACCGTCGGTACCGAAATATATTATCAAGGGCTGACTAGCGCTTCTGCAGGATGCTTGAGCACTTCCAAGATTTGCAGGTTCGCCCACAGTCACAAAGACTTCAGATACTCGATCTACTCAACGACTTGATGCTTCAACATCGACAAGCCTTGAAGGAGCTAGGGGCGGAGTTCATCGTCGGTATCACAGATCTAGTCAGCGGAGAGAAGGATCCTAGAAACCTCATGATAATATTCTCCGTTCTAAAAGCGATCATGATCGAGTGGGATATCTCCAATCATGCCGAGGTCGGTCAACTCACGGTCTTCGAGGACATTATGTTGATCCCTTACAGCCTATGTTCGATGCTATTTTCTGCTACTTCCCGATCACCTTCCGACCACCACCGAATGATCCCTATAGGATCACTGCCCAAGACCTAAAAGCACGTCTCCGGGACTGCATTGCAGCATCGAGTCTCTTCGCACCATTCGCGTTTCCTCAGCTCATTGACAAGCTCGATTCAACATCGCCGAATGTCAAGGTGTGTAAGTAGAGTTTCGCTGGATGTGACTCGCTAAGAGGGTGTAGAAAGACGTTCTCCAGACTATGACCGCTTGCGCTTCGTCCTATAGTGTCTCTGTCATGTCTACTTACTCGATCACACTTTGGGACTCTATCAAATACGAGATCCTAAATGTTCAGGAGGAAGACCTGGCAGAGGAGGCCCTGGTATCTCTACAGGCTATAGCCATTCGACTTAGTCATAATCTAACCACAACTGATCCGAAAACTCACCTAGCTCGATACTTCCGACCTGTGACGAAAGAAGTTAACGAGCAACTCCAGGAACCGCAGCATAAGCAAGCCAAACCGGCAGGACAGATCCTCAGCCATCTGGCGACCGCTTCGCCAATCGCATACTTCCTCATCGTCAAAGCGGTCATGCCTCCTTTGATGACACTCTATCAGGCAGCCGAAAGCATTGCAAAGCAGAGGGCTTTACTAGAGGTTCTCGTGCAGCTGTTCAACGCCGCCATTCTCGTACAAGGACCGCCCACAGACCCGGCCTTTGAAATGATAGGCGGCAATCCACTCGACGCATTTCGCGATCGTCTATTCGAGATTTCTAGTCAAGCATTGATGAGTACTGCAAAGGACGAGGTCTCCTTTCGCATTGTTGCGTTGAAAGCATTGCTTCGGCTCAGCTCGATTCGGAAGTACCTTTCTGATGGCGAAATTGGCATGTTCGTACAGTATCTCGATGAGATAGTACTCGAGGAGGAGCATGTTCGCGAAGATCTGCAACACGAAGCCGTTCAAGCGCTAGTCGAGATATCCAAGATGAGGGCTCATCTCGTCATGGATATCACTTTTCCAGCTTTCATGTCTCGATTACCTGACTCCAGCCAGCCAGATAAGGCAGACTACCTGGTCACTCTAGAAGGACTGGCGCAATTGAGTGTTGAAAGGTCAATATCTGACACCTTGGTCAGAAGGTTACTCAACAAGCTAGACGTCGTTCTGCAAGTCGGCGGCTCTGCAGCTTATCCTCAGGCGATACTGTCTACCCTTATTTACGTCCTAGGTCGCAGAGATCTGCCACAAGATCCCAATCTTAGCACTTATCACGAAAAGCTCGTCGTAGGTCTTACCACCCGAGCAGTCCTGGGCTCAATTGGTCAAGCGCCAGCGACTGCCTTGAATGAAGCCGCAACGCTTGAGATACTAGGCCGTTTAGCGAATATTATTGTCCGAGCATTAGATGATCACCAACAAAGCTCCGTTGCCCACCATATCTATTCCTTGTTCAACGATGAAAATACGTTTACCTTAATTCCATATTCCAGAGATAGGCCATTGCCGCAAAGAAGGACAATGATTTTGTCCACATTTCTCATGGCAGCCATCAGACGAGAGGTAATTCCTTCTAGCGCCATATGTAGATGTCGCTCACTAGATTAGGCACCCATTCCGTACCTTGATGACGATCGATCTGCCAGTACCCTTCGAGAGCTCGTCCGTCTCGCTCTTGCTGAAGATGATCATGCGACTCGTCATGCTGTTCTGCGCCAAATTAGCTTGGTAATCAACAAACACCTCTCGACCTCCGCCATTAAACACGCCACCGATATCCTCTGGGGATCCTCAACCGGTCTCCTTACCGCTTCACCATTGACCGAAAATACGACCCGCACTATATTCTGGTTCTCCAAAGCCCTCGTTCTCCGCCTGGCACATACGAACGATGTCCTGACTCACCTCCTCTCCCTCCTTCCTAATCCTGATCACGGCCTTGCTTGTGCACGTGGCTTTTCCTTGTTGCTCGCGCCGGATGAGATCCTGTCCAAGGAAAACGGCGCGACAATACGTCTCCTAGCTCAGCAGCGAGTCTTCAACATCTGCGTGCCACGCTTAGCCTCCGATTTCCGCGTTGCAGAACCTCGCTTCAAAGCAAATTATCTTATCGCTCTGTCCGGTATCCTAGCCTACGTGCCAACGTCAGTACTACTACCCGAGATCGACACTTTGCTGCCGCTACTGCTCCAATCGCTCGATCTTCCCGACGCTGACATCAAAGCGGCCACGATTGACACTTTGACCACCATCATCGTTGAGAATGCCTCCGCTGCAGAGCCGCACACGAACAGCCTCGTCACTCGGCTCCTGGCTGCTGCAGGGGATCGGAAGAGCAGTCTGTCCAAGACACGGCAAGCTGCGCTGAGATGTCTGAGGATGTTTCCGGGCAAGATCAAAGAGAGCACACTGTTGCCGTTCCGGAGCAAGGTGACTTGGGGCTTGGGGAAGAATGCACTGGATGACCCGAAAAGAGAGGTTAGAAGGGAAGCAATCGACTGCCGGGCGAAGTGGTTAGCTATGGATGAGCCGGAGAGTGATTGAAAGAACTCATGGTAGGCGTTCCAGCAAGGTGGATGGATATAAGGAGGCTAGATTCTTCATGAGAGCGTGCTTTGAGGCCCTTATAGTCGTCTTCACCCGCAGATTTAAAACCAAGATTTCTGCAAAGTCGAACCCTCAGGTATTGAGGTACCTTCTGTAGCATTGCTTACTCCACATCTATGTCTGTTTCTACTCCTATCACCAGAATACTCTGATATTAAGGAAAGAAAGAGCGAGGTTCTGTACACTACACCAAAGGTGTGCACTCGTGGAAGCGTGAAAGCATCATGTTATCAAGAAACGAGCTCGCAACCAAGATGTTTCCTATTTTTAGCCAGATCACCAAATCCGGCAGATCCTCTTGGCGTAGATATCTTGGCAAGAACCTGTACCGAGTACAGGCAAATTCTGGTCGAATTTTTAGAGGTTCTTGCGGTGTAGGTATGGGCTATGTGAGAAAATTCCTTTCTGTTCCGTGGGCCTTCATATCTACTCGGTATCCAATTCTCAATGACTTCTGATGTATCGAAAGTATGGGTATTGGCCTTGAATTCTGAAACTCGAGGCTCAGCGGTTGAGTGATCCGATAAGAGAAATGACAGGGGTGACGTACATAAGTAAAGTACGGAGGTTGACGCCAAAAGTCCTGGCAGGTAGATAGGGGTGATTTGGTAGGCCTCTTGGCAAGAAAGGGGGGTATACATTGAGTATCATTGATCCCATCTTCTACAGCAATTGCCAACACTCCTCCCGTTCCACTTTCTCGTCCCCAGAAACTGCTTCCTTTCTTGCTGCATATGCGCCTCTTCACTCCCATCTATTGCCTGATTGCGCAACACATTTGGTGGATTCAATCGTTGTCCAACCCTAACCCTGATGCCAAGACGGGGGTACTAAGCTAGCGTATGCGTCTGCCAGGACTTTTGGCGTCAACCTCCGTAGCCTGGACGTGTTGGAGATTAAAGCCACCATTGGCCCTGTCCCGATAGCTATCCGTTCAAAGATTTCAACGTCCGAGCTTCATTCGAGTTCCGAACTTCCGACGTGCTTGAGCGGGTCTCAACGATGCTCAACACCTGTCCCTTTCTTTCATTTGTTCAGCTTCACGTTCGTTTGCATCTGTATCTGTGATTTGGCTTTGTTCTCATAATCTTTCCCTGCATATGCTCAGATTGGAGCCGGCTCCACCTCAAGTTCGTTTTACTAAAAGAATCGTAGCATCTTGGTCCCCTCTGGTTCATAGGAAGAGCGCAGAAAACTCGGAGCCCATGTTCACAAGCTCTACGTATGAGCCTTGCAGTCTTCTCCTCAAGATCCCTAGATCAGCACAGTCCGACATAACTTACGAGCTCACCACAACGCCTTGAGAGGAATTCGCTGTGGCTACGACGTGACGAGGTACGCTCTTCGGTAACTACTCTTCCGGGTCCTTATCCGTTCATAAACGGTATCCGCGCCTGGAACCGTCAACATGTCTACGCCCATTCACGAAACCCCTCAGCCCATGTCACCTTCAATCCAACAAATGCCGAACTTTCCAGATGATGAAGGAACATTTTCGAACGAGTTCGACCGACCCAATGGAAGCGATAACAATGAGAAGCAAGAATACCTTGGTGGGAACACGGACCAGTCCCAATCGCGGGAACAGGAGCATCGGTTGAATGACGATCTGGCCATGTTGCAGGCGGAACAGGTCGTTTCACACAGATCAAGCCATGACCCTAACAATCTGAGTAATCCAATGACCATGGGTCGGAGTAGATCTAGGCCTGAACCCATCGATCAATTCGACGTCAACACCAATCCCATACATCACAAGGCATCGAATTACACTCCCCCCGAGCATCCGACCACCAAAGCGGCACAGTTCCTCAAGCATATCCATGAATCGAGCTTCTTGGTCCGGTACTTTTGTTACATAGTACCGGTGGTGCTGATTATCCTCATACCCTTGCTGCTTGGAGCGCTTTTATTCAAGCAAGCTAGCGTCGGTGGTGTGAGCCTGTTGTGGTTCTGTGTTTGGCTAGAGGTTGTCTGGCTCACACTCTGGGGTGGACGAATATTCGCAAGGCTGGTACCATATCCGGTCGGTATCATCGCCAGCATGCTCACCAACAACAGCAAGAAGTGGAGAGATATGAACAAGCAGCTGGAGCTTCCAGCCACGCTCTTCTTCTGGGCGCTGTCGTCAGAGGTCAGCTTCCTGCCGATTATGATCCATAACCATGTCAACCATGAAAAAGCAACCAAATCTTGGGAGGTGACGGTGAACAAAGTTATCATCTCTATCCTCGTAGGAACCGCACTGAACTTGGGCGAGAAGATCATTATCCAACTCATTGCCATCAGCTTTCATCTACGGACCTACGCTGACCGCATTGAGCTGAACAAATTCCAGATTGGTAGCCTGACAAAACTGTACCAATATTCGAAGGAGAAGATCGCAATGGAAGACTCAGACTTTGAAGACCATACTCCTTCAGGGCCAGGGTCTGGAGCAAGAACACCAGCCCGGCTCTTAAACACAACCCAGAAGAATGCTAGAGGCCTATTTAGGAAAGCCGGGGATGTGGCAGGGAAAGTTGCCGGCGACTTTACTGGCAAGGCAGTAACGCAGAGTACTCATCCCCGCCAAGTGGTCCTTACCCTGCTGGGTGATACACCTGGCTCTCAGATCCTTGCTCGTCGATTGTACCGAACCTTTGCACGCGAGGACGCAGATGCGATCATCAATGAAGACTTGAGTCACGCCTTCGACAACGATGAAGAAGCGGATAGTGCATTTACCATGTTCGACAAGGTAAGTAAATCTCTAACCACCCTATACTCATTTCTCAGGGTCCCAAGAGCCTTGACACATGTCTCAGCAGCATCAGCTCTGACGAGATTGTCACCTGAAATAACGTCTTGACTCCTTGGAGCAACGCTGATTCCATTAATCATCTAGGACATGAACGGCGACATATCGATGCAAGAGCTAGAAGCTGTATGTGTGGAGATTGGCCGGGAGCGCAAAGCCATTACTGCGTCACTCAAGGATTTGGACTCTGTCGTCTCGAAGTTGGATGCAGTTTTACTGTTCTTTGTACTTGTGGCAACTATGCTGGTCCTCATATCACTCATCTCTACAGGAGCTGCCGGTGTCTTAACCAGTGCTGGATCAGCAGTGCTCGCACTGTCGTGGCTATTCTCCGCAACAGCCCAGGAATTCCTCCAATCAGTCCTTTTTGTGCTTGTCAAGCACCCTTTTGACTGCGGCGACCGAGTTTACGTCTATGGCAACGCTGGTGGTCAACTTAAAGGGGACGAATATTTCGTCAAGGAAATTTCTTTATTGTACACCGAGTTCAAGAAATTGGAAGGCCACATCGTGCAAGCACCCAATTCTTATCTAAATACGCTCGTAGGTTATCCTTTCAGAGTATCCTCTACCACCTTTCGAGGGCTTCAAGAGCCATGTCTGCCTTGAGACATGGCTAGCGAGCGCTCGTTCGAAAAACATGCTTATATCTCTATCCACCAACTCCAAGAGCAATGCTGACTCCGAAATCATACAGTTTATACTCAATATGAGACGATCCGGTGGCTTGGCCGAAGCTATCCCAGTGACTGTCAAGTTCGGGACCTCCCTCGAACAAATCGACGAACTCCGCCGCCGCCTTCTCGAATTCGTCAAAGCGGAAAAGCGTGAATACCAGTCGAATATCCTAACGGAAGTCCGTGACGTAATACAGGTCCAATCCGTCAATCTGAACGTTATCTTCTTCTACAAGAGCAATTGGCAAAACGAGCTTCTCCGTCTCCAGCGCCGCAATAAATTCATCTGCGCAATGATGGTATCTATGCAAGAAATCGGCATCGAAGGACCCCAGCAACGAATTGCAGGCCAACAGGAAGAAAACCCCTTCTACTACGCCGCCGCCGCCAGCAAACCCCCCTTCGAGCAAGCCGACCTCGGCAGCGACCAAGGACCAGGCCCACAATCCGGCTCTCTAGCTCGCAGAACCCCAAGTCTCCGCCAGCAAGGCTCCCACAGCATCCTTCGCGAAGGCAGTATCGCCTCCCGGAAACGGGGCGAATCCATCTCGCAAATGTCCCGCCGCTACGACTTCAACCGCGAGGCCAGCGACGTCATGGGTGAAGTCTACAGCCAGAGTCCTGCACGCCCGCCCCCCGAAATCCGCCGGACCTCTGCCTCCCGCACGCGCATCGCAGAAGAGAAAGCAGAGTTCGACGACGAGCAGCGCATCGCCAAGGTTGAACGCAATGAAACCTCCCGCCCATCCCGCTTCCGGAGTCTGCATCGTACTTCCACAGACACTCAACAATTGAGACTCCGCACGGGCGGCAACTCGGTGCATCGGAATCGCTTCTTTCCGCGCCGTGGCCAGAGGGATAGCCTGGATGGTGCAGACCAAGATCTGATGGAACAGGGTATGGCCGACATCCCGGAGTCGAGGAACTCGGTGGTTCGGATGGATCCGAGGAGTGGTGCACTGGGGAGCCAGGCGGTGAGAATGGATACGAATACTAGCTATGCGGGGAGTCAGCATAGTCTGCAGAGTGGGAAGCCAGTCACGGGGGCAGGGGCTTTGGAAGAGGGGGGATTTGGGGCGCCGGAGAGAGCGAGGACCGAAACGTATGAGATGAGGAGGATGGATGGCTAGGTGCTGAGACGGATCGCGTGTGGGGAGGAGGGCGAGGATTTGCATGCATTGTGAGCGATTTCAGCGGCATCATAGACGGGGTTGAGAGATAGGATGGATAGATAAACGGGTATCTCTCTGATATCCTGACAGAGGGAGTATGTAGGTAGTCTCATCGGCTATCCATTGGCGAACAGAGCATGCAACAGAGCATGCAACAAATCTCACCAGATCTAAGTCTTTCCACGACGCTTCCCTCGCCGCAACCAAAACCCATACTTTCCTCCACTATCTCCCAATGATGTTTTATTCACTAAACTCCTATCCTGCCCTTGCTTCGCTATTCCCGTACTTCAGTATCCACTCCATCGTCCCCCATATTCCTCCCCCATCCATTCAACTTACCACGCCATCTCCCCCCACCATCAGACATCAAACATCGCCGCTTGTCCAGAGCAATATTCGTCCGTCCCCAATCCCCAAAATCCCATAGTAGACCTACAACTAGACCCCTCTCACCAAATGACCAACCCGCAATGAGACGAGCTAGTCGCAGTAACACCAAACCCGGAAATACCAACGTCAGTCACACGTACCTCTTCAGCACCGGACTCACCATCGCTATGCAATTTCTTGTTTTGGCGGACTGGCGGGATATACGCGAGTCGTCGGTTCGATGTAGGATTCATCTTCTGTTGATGAGATTCTTCGAGTATAGAAGTAAATTGGGATGGAAACGATTCAACGGTTAGACGACTTTACGCTGGGAAATTTAAATACTGTGAGCCCATGGATAGACAGTTGTTGCGTCGTTTTGATGTTTGTGAAGAATGGTGGTTAGGTTCGTCTTGGCTGGGCTGTAGATCGTAGGTAAAGCGGCTTGAGGGGTTGTTGAAGGGGGTGAGTAAGTCACAAAGACAATGGATGAAGCAGCAAGGGATTTGCAGAAACGTGTGTTGGATTAGTCAATAGATGTTTTTGCTCTGTCAGTAAACCGAATTCCATCCAAGCAGCAAGGGATTTGCAAAAACGTGTGTTGAATTAGTCAATCTTCTATAACGGTAGATGTTCTTGCTCTGGATGGATGGATTCTAGGCGGGGGATTGTGCATATTTCTTTTGTGAATGATATCCGCAAGTCACTGAAATCTTCGCTATGTTCGATTCTGACCAAGCGATTGTTGCAACTGCAGCAGCGGAGTATGCAATATTGTGCGACCTGTTTGGCTCTGTAAAAAGGGGCCATCACTTACTCGTTGATCAGTCCATCGCCATCTCGTCAGCACGGTCTTTCGAGAATGCCATGGATTGAGATGCTTGTTTGGCTGCCCTACGGCGCAACCTATTGAGAATGCGGTAGTATACTACAAAATCGTTTCCGCTGTTCCTGCCGTACTGTTATAAAAGAGCCAAAACTCTATCCTCCACCCCCTCCAGTATATACTCATGCTCCACCACCTCCAGATTCTCGGCCTCGCTCAGAAACATCTTGTCCGGGTCCTGGCCGGGCTGGAACATGCCGGTGCCTGCGGCGCCAGGGTTCATCTGGGCCATCTGCGAGGCCATTTGGTTCGCTAAACGACTCTTGTTTAACACCACCACCCAACCGAAAAGCGGCGCTATTAGAACGGAAGGGTTGTGGGCGGTAGGGAAAGGGGGGAACAAGGGCGAGGGTGCAAGTGGGAAGGGGGAGTACAGGATAGGGGGGTTTTTGACGGAAGCGAAGGAGGGACATACCATTCTCGTTCCCGAGTATGAAGATGAAGACGGATTGTAAGCCGAATAGATTGAGGAAATACCATGACAGTGACGACACCCATTGGACGTCGAGGTCGCGCGTGGCGACGCCGGATTGCAGCATCGACTTGAAGCGGAGAGTCAATGGAAAGGGCAGTTTCACTGTTATCATGTGGCGAACGTTAGCACGCATTCCCGCCTCCTTCCTGACATCCTTTGAGAGGCTCGAAACGACAATTGGTATTCTACCCCTCAGAAAGCCAACAAGCCCAGAGAGAAATGCATAGCATAGACATAAGAAAAGGGATGACGTACGAACAACAAAACCTGCGAAAAACGCATTGATCCACCCCATAATCAGCGTCTGTGGAATCATCATCGCCATATTCCCCTTCATCATCCCCATCATCCCCTCCATAGCCGCCGGATCTGTCATCGGGTTCGCTTGCGCCTTGCCCCTATTCTCCGGATCCTTCAGAAATTTTCCATCTTTATACGCTGAGACCAGATAGTTCTTCCGGGCAAGGAAGGAGGAGGGGGAAATGGCAGAGGCGTTGCTACGCAGATTGATGCCGCGCAGGAGGGAGCGCTGTTCGCGGAGGGCGGGAAGAGGGAGGGGTTTGGGGCGAGGGGTGAGGAAGACGGTGAGGTAGTGCCGGAGGACACCGGTAAGGATCTGTATGAGGGAGGAGGCAATTAGGGTGGTGGGAAGGGAGGATCAATGGGAGGATGAGGGTACCATGACTATGGTAATGGGAAAGAGAATCCAGTAGCTATGCAAGAGTAAGGTCAGTGTAGCTCCGATTGATTGCAGTAGGGTGTTCGTACAATAGAGCTGGATCACGGTGGATCGTTTGGACCACGCGCCCCGCCATAGCTGGCGTATTATCAAGTTACTATACTAAAAGTAGCTCTGCGATCGCTGGATCATCTCGTCTCGTCGGCTTGGCTTCTCTCTTCAATGACCGGCTCCAAAAACATCGTTTAATACCCTGCGATACCTGATTAGCGCAAGCGCAAGGCGGGATGGGAAGCGCGTTCCGTTTTCCCCGAAAGGCCAGCTCTGCTCCAACATCAGAACCCCAAACATTTCCTTTCCACCCCTTCATCCACTATGACAACCCCAAAGATAGCAGTCTACTCTCTTTCCGGTACCTTCCACCCTCACTCTTACTACTTGCCCCCAAAGACCCCCGATTCTCACTAACATCCTCACCTTTTAGACCTCAAGAACACCACCGACGACGCCCTCCCCAACTACCTGACCTCCCTCCGCTTTACCCAATCGCACTGGTTAACCGACGTCCGCCTTGCCCTCGGTTATGCCGCTGTATCCATCGCCGCGGTAACTTTCTACGCAGACTACAAGCTCGGATGGGACGCTACCAAGACGGCTACGCTGTGGGCTGTGATAGCGTATTTCATTATCAATGGCGCATTGACGGCGTGGATCTGGGGGGTGGAGAAGGGCAAGGTTTTCGTAGGAGAGAAGGGACAGAGTCTGGTATGCCGGAATGGTGGGAGGGATTGGATGGCGTGGTTGATTTGATGACACAGATCTCGATCGCGTCGCACACCCAGAAATACGATCCAACGTATCGCCTTACGGTCAATGTTTCTTCGTCTCGCACCGCCACCCCTAGGACGCTGGAAATCTCATCACCATTTACGCGCTGGTTTGACACCGATGGCTATTTTGTCGCGAAGCCATTCCAGCAGTGGCTTGCTAGCGAGATAGAGATCGTAGGTGAAGCGGATCCGAAGAATGCGGAGGCCGCCAAGAAAGTCAGAGAAGGCTATGTGGAGCTTACGGATGGTGATGTCAGGGTTGCGGATACGAGACTGATAGCGGAGGGAGATGCAACGGGAAAGGAGACGCCAGGGAAGAAGGCAAGAGAGAGGTCGAAGAAGTCGAAACAGTAGGGGAAGGAAGGAGATTTGATTGCGCATGCTGGCGCTTCTATAGATGGCGCCTTGATGTCGGCGTACGGCTAACAAGCTTTCTTCGTCTACAAGGGGCCAGCGTGAATCCGAGGGCAGGCATGTTGAGCAGGCAAACATCTCGTTGCCTCGAATGTTCCCCCTTCTCTACCTCTCAAGACATTGGGGTTTCACATAGCGTACCCTTCCTCCAAAGTCATTTCTGTTGTTGCGATCAGAGTGGTCACCGCTTTCACCAAGAGCTCGTGGATGTGCTCTACGCTCATGTTGGGTGTCACCGTCCTCATAGAGTTGATATGGCGAAAGGTTGCGACGCTGTGGAGAGCTATATTGCCGAGAGCGACTGCGTTCCCTTGGCGGACTAGCCTGACGTGTTGGGCTTCTTCCTCGGACGTGCCGATATCCAAGTTTTGGCTCCGAGGCTTGAGATGCATCGTTCACTGTTATGAACTTCTCGGGGTTCTCTTGTTCTAGCCGCAGCAGCAACGGAGAGACTCGAATCGGGATCCCGTTCCCACGTCGATAGGAAGAGTCTCGTTCTGAAAGGTATTATTAGTGAGCGAGCGGCTCGAAGTTTTCTCATGACAGATACATACGCGGAACGTAAGTAGCGCTACTATCATCGCTTGACGTTCGGTGTCTCCTTTGAGACCCCCTTCCTAACTCGCCTTCCCACCGTTCACGTGACTTTGCTCTTTCGAGGGCACGGCGGTCGGCGCTAATCGACCTACCGCGAGCGCCTGACATGAGGGATGTACTTGACGAATGGCGTCCGTCATTGTTCCTTTTGTACCGAGCTGCCGCATCACGAATCTCACTAGAGCCTCGGATATGACGAAAAGTCCGAGTACGTGGCCGTTCGTGCTCCCCTGAATCCAGGTCTTTGGAGTCACGACGTTGACGCAACGATGCTGGAGGAGCCGCAAGTGTATTTTTTTTGAAGTAGATGCTCTCGTCGATCATATCCGGAGAACTCAACGACACTCGTAGCGGTTTTGACGCCAACCGTAAGGATCTTGGATCGCTCTCCTCATAGGAGGCCACCCCGTCGTAGCCGCGGCCGCGATATCTCCGGATAGGTGATCTGAAGCGGACAGACTTGCCTGAACTGCCACTTACGGAGCGGTAGTAACTCCGACGAGATCGCTCACTCATACTTCTTGATAGAGGGCGTGGTTTCCTTTCTGGTCGGTCGATAATGCGTCGCACAACACGGATCTCTTCCGCTGAAGACCTGCTTTTGGAGCTCCGTCTAAGTCTTCTCGGCTCTGAACTTCTGTAAGACACAACGACACTGGCGGAGCTTGACTCTGTGTGTGGACGACTCGACGATCCGCTGAGGTAGACAACTCGTGGCTGTCTTTTTGGTTCCCGATCGGAGTAGCTGCTTCGTTCATCCATGGAATAGGTACGGCGGGGTCCGCTATATATCTCCTTCTCTCGACAATACCGCTCATAAGAATAGTCGCCGGATTCCGGGGGTTTCTCACCACGGTACCTGCGTTCCCTGCGGTGCCTCTCAAATTTCTCGTCCGAAGAAGAAACCGCCTGGCGACGGCGGCGTCTCTGCTGTTTGCGGTACTTCTCGTTGCTGTCGTCACTCCCACTATCAGTACTGCCCTTGGCACACTTCCTGCAAAGTGACGCTTTGGGCTGTTCCCCATCGGCCAATGGATGTCGTTTGCAATAGCTGGGAGATCTGAATTTACCACAGGCACCACAAGTATGCTTCCCGGTCGCTATCTTATATTCCGGCAGCTGCAAGTAATGCGGTGATGGCTGAGGACTAGGGTCGTTCACGTAGACAGGCTGATCTGTGAAGACCGTGGTGTGATGGGAATCTGACCGATGGCGCGACGGTGATCGGACGACACACCGATATGTACGCTCTTCAGAATAGGAGGGCCGAGGGTCGAATAACCTAGGCAAACGGAAACAGGAGCTTCGTCGTTTGCGAACGAATGCTGGTCGGTCGTGGCCTGGGAGTACTCCAACGAAGACTTTGCCAGGGTTCTCTCTCGTGACTTCGACAATGTCGGGCTGGCTGGTTCAGAGTTGTCAGTCAGTAGTCGCTTATGGCTGGTGCTTTAGTGACAGAACAGTACGGACTTGATATAGACAGGCCCATCTAATTGGTCATTGAAGTAAACCGTTGGTGACGTGAGGGTAGCCATGGGTTTAGGGAGTGAGGTATCCGGGATCTTCGTTGCGAGTTGGTCCAAAGCCTCAAGGGGCTGGGAACTCCTTTATGTAGGCTATACAAAGCTAACAATCGCTCATAGAGATAAATCAAACAGCGCGACTCGGAACGAGTGGACGGGAATTGTGTCCCAAATTGATGCTGATAGGGGTAACAAATCGAAATTTTGATGCAACTCGGATGTGAATGTGTTGAGAAATCAAGGTCACAGCGAGGAAGGAGCGACTACTTCATTCTCTGTGTGAATCCGCAGTTATGGTCGTCCTCCGCCACAGGAAGCATCAGCTGTCGTGAGCTGTTAAATCAGGGATCAGTCAAGAGTGCCATTGTGACATTTGTTCGTACTCACAGCTGATTGAGAAGGTTACAGCAGATATATCTGGACTAGGCATATCGAGCGAAACGCTAGGGTGCAAGGAATAGATCTCTCGGTCGTTCATCATAAACCTACTCAATCTGCCGTCAACACCAACAACGAAAGAGAAATTCTGCATGATTGTCGGATTCTAGACTTCTAAAACCTAAAGCTCAAATACGTTTGGTGGTATTTGCGCCAGAACGTCGACGGTTTCCTACTTACTATTGGCCCTGTCCAGTAAAATACCTCAAGTTGCAGCGGGCTGGACGAGAATGTTTCCTATGCATGTCAGTGGATGATGGAGACACCAATGGAGAGCTGCGTACCGCCATCCGGATAAAGGACTTGAGCATTGAGGAATACGCCCCCGGGTCCAGCCAAGAACAAAATACAAGCTGCCATATCCGAATCGTGACCTACACGACCTACAGCTTTATCAGCGAGGCCGACAAATACTTGTCAGGCAGAACAAAAGTCGCACCTGCAGGGTTTGACATCTGCATATCAAGGGATGACTTCTGGTCGTCGCCAGACGCGCCAGCAGTCATCTCGGACGGGAAGATACCCGGTGCTATGCAATTGCAACGAATCTTTGCTTCTGCGAATGTTGTCGCCATCAATTTCGTCATGTGAATGAAGCCAGCCTTGGAGGTCGCATAGGCAAATTGACCGCTGCTCGTTCCTTTCATAACACCAGAAATAGATGCTATATTGCAGACAGAGGACGAGAATCCAGGCGTAAGGTCGCGACCCTTTGCCAATAATGGCAAGAAAGCCGCAGTGACGAAATATTGTGCTGTAAGATTAGTTTGGAAGGTCTCCTGCCATTGCTCTGGCTCGCTCTGCACTACAGTATAGTCCGAAGTCAGCTTTCCTCCTTTACGCTTGGAGGTGGAAGCATTGAGCACGTCTTGGAGAGAATACTGCTATCACATGTGCTATGGAGGCCTCGAAACGGGGTAGGAGAGGCTCAGAAATGCACTTACTCAGGTGATCGGATATGCTCTGGGCGTTGCTGAAATCGGGCTTGCCCGCCTTCGAGAAACGCGTATTATCATCCTTGGCAATGCCGGCTGCGGTTATTTGAGCATTGACTAAGTGCAGGATTTCAGAGATCATACCGTTGTTGACCAAGAGATGAATCCCTTTCGATTCTTTGCTACCAACTTCGCTCGCAAGTCTGATCACGTCGTCTTTGATACTGATATCGCCACTTGAAAGCGATCAGCAGCGACAGTTCCTGCGGAGCCAAGCCACTCACGGAAGCCTGAGAAAATTAGCTACGCTGCAAGCAGGTCTGTCACATCACGCTCACGCAACAATCTTTCCGGGGCCGGTGTTATATAGCTCCACCACCTTGTTCAGTGCTTCCTCCCGCCGTCCGGTAATATAGACCTTGGCACCATTGGCTACCAGTGCTTGCGTGCTAGGATACAGATTTTAGCTTGTCTCTTCACAATCGCCGGCGGCAAGAGGCTCACATCATGAGCCCAATACCAGTGCCTCCTCCAGTCACAACTGCCGAAAATCCGGAGACATCGAAGAGTTTCGAAGCTTTGAGCTCCTCGTTGTCCTTCTTGCCTGTTGCCATCGTTCTGATTGGAAATTTTGATCTGACGATCGATGGTACCGGACGTAGTAAGGTGGGTGATGCGATAGATGTCCGTGTAAGGAGCTTAAACATCCTACAGACAGACTCGAATTGGTCTGGGTACTTGGACATGTTCTGCCGTTAGCTCCGCCGTAATTGATACGAGTAATGCATAAGGTGACGTCGGACTCATGACGTCGGCCGCTAGTAGAAGTGTTCTGTCTCCGCGCTCTGACCCCGTAAAGTATTCTCCCCGACACCTTGGCCTTCAAGCGGTACGAGAAGGCCATGATGAACGCTTTGACGTTATAACGATGTCGTAGGAATGGATTTGAGAGCCCCAGGGGAGGAGACTGCGATACCATCAAACCTAGGGTTTAGACAAGGGCTTGCAACGTTTATATTGTCCTCGGACGAAACTTTTCGTCTACATTATCTTTCATGCACCGTATCTGAAGTACACTGCCGTTGTGCGAAACAGCATGCGGGGAATACCATAAAGAAAGTTATCACGTCGCCTTACTGGCTGTCAAAGTATGATCCGCGTCTGTCTGTAGAAGCAAATACGGCTGGACCTATCTCGCTGGAACCTCATCCGGCCCAGATTTCCCAAGGATAGTGGTCGTAAAGTATTCTTCGAACTTTTCTTCCGCATTGCCTCTCTACTCAGGCCACTTTACGACTCGTCTGATAATAACAGCAGTCTGCCATGCACAGAACTTTCCTGTCGATGTTCGGTTCGTCATTGCACAACTATGTCACGATCCGGCACCAGAGTACGGGATGCTCAAGGTATGTCGGCCGTCGAAGGTTGGCCAGCGAACTTGGCTGCCGCGTGTAGTTGAGTTTCCGTAATGGCGGCCTATGCAGGATTGAGGTGCCATGACGGCCTCTCATCTCCTTCCGAACCAGTGGACAAGGGCTAGAAATGTCACAGCAATATGCAGGAAGTATGCAGAAATAGCATTACTGTTGACGTAAAGGTCTTGTTTGCATGTCCTAGCTACAGAAACCTCGAAGCTGCATCAGACGAGTACTCTTCAACGGCGCTCTCCTCGACCGATGCTCATCTAACCTGAAAAACAGATCACAACACTGCTAACTCTGCGTCGACAAAAGCAAGCTTGCCTTTGCTCCAGCCATTGAGAGGGCGGGAAGAATTTCTCCTGACAGTGCTAAAACACGGCTAAGAAACCGCCTCTGAATTGGCAAAGTGCCTTAGGATTGTCAGTCTCTGAATGATGCTGCAGTCAGTCCTCTTCGTACCTCTATCCGTCAACATGGATGGTTGCATTTGTTGCAATTCTTTCCTGGCAACACCCACGACTCTATGCCCTGCTTTGCACACGTGGGGCAGCGAACTCCGGGCATCTAGCGAAGGGACATCAGCCAAATCCCCTGACAAGCGCGTGGCAATCGAAGTCCTGGTCTTGCAAATGTACGAATCCATCCGATCCCACTTACTCCTGCTCCAGGTGCACTTACTGGAAGATGAGCATGAGGATCATATTGTGCATTTCGCAATTGGAACACCGGAGTGCCAACACCAGGGAGTGGCAATGGCATGAGGCCAAGGTCCATGTCGTCCTCGCGGCTGGGGTTGAAAGACATTGTAAAATAAAAGGTGAGCTGGGAGTGGAATGAATAGGCGTGTCTAGTGGATCGGCTAAGGTAAGCGTTCCATGGGTTTGAGTCTGTTTGCTCTTCTCTTCGATCGAAATATCTGGATGGTGCTCTCATCTCTGGGCGTTGAGGCTGCTTTTATAGATCTCTCATTTCGAGTATCAATTGGCATCCGATTGAGTTCTGCTTTGTTCACCGGACTCTCTGTCCTTCACAAGACAAGGATTCCCGTGTTTCGCATCAACGTCTCGCTTCTCTGCAGAACGACGCCTCATTGTGCGGTGAGACCTGTCGATGGACCACGTCACGAGGACCCCCGGCAGCACCGTTAGTGTAGGACAGAGCAAGTCCGAGCGCGTATACGAAGTCTTATTTGTAAAGTCGGTGTGCTAGAGATTACGATTGCGAGCGATGTCTCGCTCGAGTGTTCGCATGGAGAGGCCGATTTGGTCGCTCCATGCTACATTGCTGGGGAACCCAAAGTTATGGACACTGGGGCTATGCAGGACGCTAGTGAACAAGTTACCAGACTTGTGGGATCTTATCCAGCCCGAGCTGCGTCGCCTAGCCCTATTCCCTTTGGGCGCGGTCTACAACATCCAAGCTGATCTCTACTGGAGCCGCGGAGTATGGCTCCCGTTCTGAACAAACAAGTCGAAGAAAACTGCCTCCTACTGAGAGTTTTTTCAATCGTGTGGCGCCGGATGCCATCCTGCAACAATGGATGATATCTTCGATCATGAGGCTGTGCCGAAATTCTGCTTGATGCATCTTCAAACAAGCTTTCCCGTGGAAGATCATCATAGGCTTGCAGCATCGTCTCAATTTGAGGGGTACTGAACACGCTACTGGCGCTGCGTGCAGAATCGCAGAGACAGAATGCCGAGTACTATCTGGTCGAGCTCGTCCAATGAAAGGCCTCTGCCCTGACATGCCGAAGCGCATCGAGGAGCGGAGCTTCCTATGTCACTGCGCTCGCGACCTAGCGATGTCGCAAACGAGAAAGACACGCCATTCTTGTTTTATGATATGTCAATCGGCGACGCAAAACCCGCAAAGACCGGACTGGCCGCCAAGGGCTACTTGCATAACGCGGCATCATTGCGCTTTCCTGCAGCATCGGGCATCATCTAAAAAATTGACATCTCAACAGCTGATAAATCTCTCTTTCCCGCTCCGATCCGTTCGGGCTAGACCTCGTACACTATGAGGAACAAATGGGGCCTGCCAAATCCGTATGATACTGCATTGCACAGCACACAACACTTCAGATACTTCAACGGTTGCCATTATTGACCTAGGTCACTTTAAGGTATGTGGCGCGCTAAGCGCCGACGCAGCAAACCTGGTGACCGATCGGAAGGGTATCTCAGTCTCAAATTATCGTGTAACACAAATCCCATCCTGTTGTTAGCACTAGCGCAACCATGCATTTGTCCTTTCCTTAGTCGTCGATGGACACCACTGTTGCTCACTGTCACTTGTCTCAGCGCCATGGCTTGCTTGGACTTCGCTGCATTGCTCCTCGTTAGCGCCCCGCAGGCGCATTGCTCAAGACTGGGGTGGAAGTTTTTTGAACGATCCAGTCCAGCGTTCTTACCTTTGACTCGCCGAGAATTTAGGCCTCATTGGATGTATTTATCGAGGTGCCCCAGTACTCGCACTAGCAAATCGTATATTCCGTTTCGCCGTTTCGCCGTTTCGTTGTTTAGCCATTTCTCCATTTCGCCATTCCGCATATCAATTTTTGGGTCTTGCAATCTTCACCAATGAACACACGACCATTGCCGCTTGTATATACGTTCTTTTGTTATAGTCCGTGATGAGGATATCGCCACACCGTTCCACAGGAACATGATAAGTCTTGGTTTGTGATGAGTCCTGATTTTTCAGGCGTGGCCAGGCCGTCCCTCCATGCAGCCTGACCCCACGCATGTCCCTTATGCGAGTCGAGACGATGAAGGGCATCAACAGCGGCTTGCGGTTCGACGCACGATCGGCACGTACGACCACCCTGTTCACATCTTCCCTTCTACTGTGTGTGCGGTTCCAGGAGCCAAGTAAGCACCCGGAGCGAATCTTGTGCCGCGACGGTGGCCAGACCCACATATCTCGGGAAAAAGCATGATCGCAGCATTGACTGCAGCAGTTTATCAAGCTAGCGAGCACTTTTTGCCAGCAGTCTATTGATCTTGTACAATTCGTGAACACGGCCGAGCATGCCCGCCAAGTGGTATCTTAAACAGATGTCCTCTGACTCGTAACACCTTTCTAGCCCATAGCCCAATGCAGCCTGTACTCTTTCCCGTATCGCATTTGGAACCATAACCGCGCATACACACCTTCTGATATCGAGTGACCATCGACTCCTGCCCACAGCCCGAGTCCTCTCGCTACAGTCACAAAGTAATGTACGATGGTTGGTTTTCTCAAGCCAACGACTTCTCGATCCTGACCAGCAAGACGCCCGGACTGGGTGCGCCGACTGCGTCTAGTAGCCGTACGAAGCGGTAGCCTGCCAGGAGCCGATCGAGTCGAATGCAGGCCCAGGCCGCCAAATCATCCTTGCCGAGCTCGTCGTCTTGGATTTTGAACCTGTGTTCCGAAAAGAATGGTTAGTCACGTGCTAGAGATAGGTCATATACTCTACATCAGTGTACCACACGGATTCTGCGGATTCTGCGATAAGGCTTGCAATGCACAAGGCCCTCGCATGCCTATGCAGCTCGGCAACGCCTGTCTGCTGTGTAACTTAACCAGTGGGTGGCTCGACTTGCAGGGTGCATCAAAGCCCTGCAGTCATGGGATTGTAGGCGCATGGAGACCGAAAGCGTAAAGTTTCAAACGGCGCACTCACCTCAGGAAACTAAGCTCCTCCACCACCCCCGGAATCTGTCGAAACTCCATCCTCTCACCGCCAAAGTCCGGCTCGACACCTCTGCTAGTCTTTGTCACCCTTTTGTACTCGCCCTCTTTGCTCTTCCCTCCCTTCTCAATGGGCGCTCCAGAGCGCTCTTCGGCCTTCTCGACATGAAGCTCGCATTTCACATACGGACGGAAGCCGCTGGCCCGCGTGTCGCCGATCGGCAGTGGGATGTCTTGCCCAGCGATGATGTCCACGGTCAATGAGAGTGTACGGTGCGTGATAGCGTCGGCTTGCGACTCCTGGCTTAATTCCTTTGTCCTCGCTGTCGTCCCACGATAGCCTTTCGGCTTCGGGATCCAGCCCCCACTGCCGGCGAACATGCCTTGGTTGAGCATCGTGCCCTCGTCGTACTTCTGCCAGTTCAGCGCCACCATCTGGACGCCTTTGCGCCAGAAGACGCTGGGGTCGAGGTTCGACGAGGAGACGCGCATGCCCGAGGGGAAGGCGCGCATCAGGAAGTTGCGGTTGTGGGAGAAGAGGGTGGGGCCGTGCGATTCGTGGACCTCCATGAGTTTCTTTTCCGAGAGGGAGAAGACGTGCGTGGGCTCGAGGGCTTCGGGAGTGGTGAGTGATTTGAAGTGGTAGCTGCGCGTGTAGACACCTAGTGCAGACAGAGATTCGATGATGGATGTTTTCTTCTTCTTCTTCTCTTCGCCGACGACGGCATTCTGGTTTTCTGAGTCGGAGGATCCGCTGGATGTTGATCGCTCTCTTTGTAGCCCTGGCGTGCTTGACTTGCGGGCGTTCTTCTTCGCAGCTTCAGGCTTGGCATACTTCACCTTCACGAGTATCTTCCCGCGCAATTCTTCCGGAGATGGCAGGCTTCGACACGACTCGCTGGGTGTCGGTACGAGCATCCCTTTCCAGCTTCTCTCGATGATCTCGACCATGATCTCCTGCTGCTCGGGCGAGCAATGCACCTCCAAACTCACTATAACCGGCAGATCTGAACTCACGAACGCAGAATCCCGAATCGCGGCACAGACTTCTCGGAAGGAAACTTCTTTGGTCAGCGTATACCCGTGCCAAACTCGAGGCTCGGCGCGAGTGGCGGTGGAGACCGACTGCCAAGGCGTGGGTAAGGCGAGTGTGTCGCTGTCGGGAGTCTTGTTGCTTGTAAAAGATGGAGCTTTAGAGCGGATGGAGAGACCGTGTGAGTGAGGAGAGAGGGAGCGAGGGATGTGTGGTCTGAAGCGGTGGTGGGCTTCTGAAGGGGCGGAGGTATTGGCGTCGGTGGGGGTGGAGGGATGGGATTTGGGCTCGCCGTCCCAGACGTCGATTTCGATGCAACGACAGCCGCGGAGGAGGACCTAGGTGTTTCGATTAGCATTGTGGTCATAGCGTTGGTCATATTAAATGCGAGGTAGCAGACTCTGCCGTTTCTCCTGCATCGCCTGAATTGTCCGCATGCTCAGATCAAATGCAATAACTCTGAAGATGCACGTAGTGGAATAGGAGAGTGGACACCTACATCCCTATAAGCACCCCCACTACTCTCCCCATACAGCTGGTTCCCCGTCAAATACGTATTGTGGCTACTGTTCACAAAATAACTTGACAGCGGATACCCCATGTCCCTTCCCTCTGGCCCCAGCGGCGCCTCTGCATTCCCATCCTTCCCCCGCATGAACTCTACGAAGTCGTCTGCTGCCCCGTCCACACCTCCATTGACTGCTGGTGTGTGAGATGGGTGGGAAGTTAGCGGGATTCCGGTGTCGGATTCCGAAAGCGGAGCTAGATCTTCGATATAGGATACGAAGAGGTCACGGGTGGGTAGGGGAAGCGGATGGCGAAAGAGAGAATGCAGATAGGTGCGCATGGGGGGGTCGAGGGACACTAGAAGGGGCTGAGAGGGGCCCATGTTTCCGTTGTGAGGGAGAGATGGACGGCGAGAGAGCGGCGGTGAAGGGATATGGAGAAGAGCCGGTAGAGGACAGATTTAGGGAATAGAGGAAGAAGAAGGAACAAGGAGGATGGTGAGGCTACAGGGGCACAGTCAGCACTTGCTCTGCGATTGGAATTGGTCTACGATTGGGGAACAGCGGAGTGTTGGTCTATCATACCACGGGCTGCCGTCCCTCTGTCGAAGTTGCTCGGCGGAGTGCAAACTGATATTGTGCTAATGGCTTCGCGACTCATCGATTGCTAGTCATCATGAAGAGGGTAGAATGCAGCTGGACAGATTAGGTTCAGTATGAGCTTTGTTTAGAGGACGGTGAGAGTACAGCAGACCACCAGGCGAGGCGGTGAAGTCTGCCACTGGGCAATGAATAGACCTCTAAGTCGTTGAGAAGTGTCTTACTGCAATTGAAAGGCAGATTGACGGCCATATTCACAATCCAGGGCATCGTGCAGGTGGGAGAAAGAAGCTGTACATTAATAGTCGATATAGTGGGGTGCAGCCCCGCTATGGGCCTGTCGAACTCCCTGAGCACTATAGCGACTAGAGGTTCAAATACTTCAAGGACGAACAATTCACTTATCGAGGGCCATCCCGTTAAAGTAGTGTGATATTTGCGTTGTTTCGAAATGTGGACCTGGCTGCTCTCCAACACCGAGACAAGATCTCGTCTACCGCTATCCATTCTCCTCGCTATACATATGACTCATTGCCAATGGATGTCCTATATGACGTGCCCCTTATATACCTTCATAACAACTAAACGTTCTTTACAACCAGTCTCGAACCCCGTATGCACTTGTTCTCAATGTCCGAAGGCCATATGACCCGAAAGATAGATCAAACCCCTTTAATTCCCAGACGTTTGCTTCATATGCCGTACTCCCGCTAGATCGAGAAAGTGAAACAGATAACAGTGAGAATGTGGGAATCGACACCTACCTTGCATCAGTTCGACAAACAACGTTCAAAAAGCCCAGCTTCCCTTCCTCGCTCTTGCACCCCAGTCTTTGTTCGGGCCATCATCTGTGGTGAGCATGTGTGGATGTTGCCTCGCCCATTCCCTAACATAGAGCCGCAGTGCGATCCACCTCTCGCAGTGGCCCTCTTGCATACCTCTCATATCGGAGCCAGTACCTTCGGGAGCGCCTACGTATCCCTTCGCATTGGCATTGCAATCATCCCGCCGCAGGGTTTCGACGGGAACTTTGGTAATCTTGCTGAGCTCATAATCGAACTTCTGGGCCAGTGATGGATAGCCGAGCGACAGGTAATTATAGATTTGTGTTACGAATGCATCATCGAACTCTTCATCTATAGTCTTCTCTCGTTGTAGGACGTCGTCAATGTGTCCCGCTTTGTTCTCAAACGAGCCTGGAGGGGATGGTGGAAGTTGTTGCTTGGACTCCAACGCTGGGGTGAAGGGATCATCTCGTTCCTCACCCGGGGTAAGTAGACCAGATTGGATCATCGGAGGTGGTGCGAGGGCTTCCTGCGCAGATAGTGCACAGACACCCATCCACAATCCACTCTTAGATCCTTGCCGGCTTGCGCCACCGCTCATCGTCCAGAGACCCGAGTGCTCTGTGGTTGGCGATCTGGGTTTCGAGTACTTGGATGATAGAGGATAAGACCCAACATCGAGCCGTGTCTGGCGCGGAGACTGGCATTTGGGGAATTGCAGGTCTCCGCCAGCCATGGGGGGACTTGCAGCCTTACGCATTGCTCGCCATTCTTGCTTGTCAGCACCTTTCTCTCCTCCTTGCGCGGCATTAGCATACATCGCCGTCTCCCCAGCCTCCGCGAACGGTCCCTTGCCCAGTTTTCGCCTATCCCATTCTATCCTCACTGTGTCTTTATGATCCTTCTTTGGCGACCGGAGTTTGTCTCTATGGTCCCGCAATTGTGCCGCGTCCCATCCTTCATCCGAATCGCGCTTGTGAAGCATTACTGTTCGATTGGCAAGCCCCTCTGGTTGCCTTTCACCTTCTTCAGTATCTGAATCTCGGTCTACGGCGAAATGATCGACGGGTTCGTGGTCATGCTCGTTTGGATACGCTGCCAAAACCTGTTCCCTTAATTGCTTCTGCGCTACCTTTGCTGCCAATGCTAGGAGGTATCCAGACGAACGGTCATCGACACTTTCCCTGATCCGAGTAGCATGCCTGTAATGCTCACTATTATCGGCCTTGGCAGACGGGGATGTTGATAGTGGAGGGGACTTGAGCTCCTCTTCGCTCTCGGACGAGGCGATGCGTGCTAGCTCAGGGACTCGGAAGGAGTGCCGGCGAGGTGCTCGTTTGGCTAGATTGGCGAAGGAGAAGCGGGACTCGTGGAGTTGAGGTACTTGCTCCGTGCTTGCGACAGGTGAATTGACTGGTGGGATAGGAGAAGGTCTTAATTGTTTGGGTATATGTAGTAGCTCGTGAGGCTGGTAGTCATCAGTCTTTTCCGATGGCAGGATGGCAGGAAGGGTATCAGTTCGCTTTCGAGATCGTCTAGCTGTTTCCATCAGTTGAGGGGCAAACTTCCTAGTCTTGGAGCTTGTCTTGCTCGACTCAACGGGTTGCGGGAGAACCCTGTGAGGGGATGTTACCCGGGAGTTGTGGGGTTGACCGGATGGCAAAGACGTCTTGGAACTCTTAGTCGAAATCTCAACCGGCTGAGGGAGTAATCTGCGGACAGTCGATCCTGTCTCGCCAGTGTCTGCAGGTCCATCCCCGCCTTTCCGGTTGCTCTTGGCCGTTTGCTCGAGGGGCTCAGGAACAATCCTTCGTCGGGCCTTCTGGCTGGTCTCGACAGGCTGCGGTAGAGAACGTGGTGGAGGCGAAGCGGGATCGTTGGAAGCCATGACGGTCCAGCTTCACCTCCGAATGTGTGCGAGGATGGATCAGCACATAATATCGAGCTGGGATTACACTTTCTTACGCTCTCGTCGGCGAATGTGGCAGATGGGATACCGGGATGTTGATTGGACCATCGTCCAATGAATCGGGACGCCTGTGGGAGGGGGCTTGATGGATTATCGGTCCGCAAGCCCGCTTCGTGACTGCGATTAAACAGATGGACTTTAATTCCCTCAGTCATATATGATGAGGGCGAAATCATCCAACATTTCGGGCTACACATTCGAGCGGATATGGGAACGAGAACGGATACGTAGCCGAAGATTGACCACCGCAGCCATTTGTCGTGTGCCCCCGACTTGTGAAGGGAAGACGAGTTGACGACTTCACGTGTTGCTCGTCTCTCCAGGTCATCAGAAGGCCATGGTTGAGGGTACAGCTTGTTCGATCTCGTTCCCGTCTTTTCTATTTCATGCTTGGGTAGGTAGCTGACTCGATAATAATATCAATGTAGGAGCTACCTGTCCTTGCTATTGCTGCACCCCCTACCTTATTGCCCCATCTCGCTCGATGCTACAGTCATCAAGCTGACAAGCTGCAGTAGCCGTCCTTACCGCATACGACCAGCTACCAGACTGTTTCTGCATTTTCCCCTCCGGTATTGTCGCCCCCACCAGCGTTCCACGAAGACGTCGCTGCCCCGTTCTGGTTCCCGGAGCTGTCATTCTGGTTTCCATCGCCCCCTTCAGTCCCAGCGCTCTGCTTTTGGTTGTCATTTCCGCCATTCCCTGATCCCCCGCTGGCATTTCCGCCCCCATTGTTGTTCCAGGAGCTGTCATTCTGGTGTCCGTTGGCTCCTCCATTCCATGCGCTCTGATTCTGGTTGCTGTTGCCTCCGCCATTCCATGATCCCCCGGTGGCATTTCCGCCCCCGTTGTTGTTCCATGAAGCTTCGTTTCCGCCTCCCTTGTTCCACGATCCTGCCTGCAGGTTCTCACCACCGTTGATTCCCCACGTGTTTCCATTGCCATTTTGATTATTGTTCCCGTCTCCACCGCTGCCACTGTGGTTCCAGGAATTACCGTTTGGACCATCATTGCCGTGTCCATTGTTGCTACCTCCAGAATTTCCTTTCGGAGGGCTACCTACTGCGCCACCTCCCCCATTGCTAAGCCACCCTGCCACATGGGCATTGGAAGCCGTGGCAGCATTGTTCCAAGCATCTGCCTGGTTCGCTGGACGGCCCCAGTGAAGCTCCGGGTCTGTGGATGCCTTCTCGCTCGGGACCTTGTTAGTGTTGAGCTGCGAGAGCTTGTTGGCCAACTCCCCCCCGAGGCCGAGGCCTCCACTAGCCATGGGTTTCTGCTTGTTGCTGTCGTTGGAACCAGAAGAGCTCTTCTGTGAGCTCGCACTGGCTTTGGCTTTCAGGTAATGCTCGATCAGCTCATCCTTCGACAGAGAGCTCAACCGCTCCTTCTCCTCTTCTTGGGTCTCAGCCAATGACACACCGAACATCTTTTCAATGACGGCTCTCCTGGTGCCATGTGAGCATGATTGACATCCGAATAGGCATTGACGACACTTACGATCGATATTGAAACGTGAAAGCAGCGTAGGGGTTGTCATGACTGTCCATGTATTTCGGCTTCGAAACTTTGTGAAGATACACAGCAGGTTTGCCAATTTGCACCTGGTGCGACATGTTGTTCCGTTCAGCAATGTCCGAAGGTACACTGTACAGGGGCCCTTCTTCAGGCTCTGGCTCGGCTGCTGGTTCTTCCTCGATATCTGGGACCTCATCTGAACGACCATGATTCCAGGTCGACCAATAGGGTTTTGCCCGAGAGGATGTCGGCATGGCCCCTGGAACATATGGCAGCGTGTTCACCGGTGGCTGTCCGATGGTCGGGGCTTGCTGAAGCCCGAAGGTGAACGCTGGAGCCTCATTTGAACGCTTTAGCTTGATTGATCCTTCTCGCTTGGCCGATTCGGACGCTGGGATCGGCTTGGAGCCGAACAGACCCACAGGCTCATCCTGCACAGCGTCATTGCCTCCCCAGAGCATCTTCTCTGGCTTGTCGCCATCTCCGCTTCCTTTTCCGCTCCCACTCCCCTTTCCATTTCCGCTGTCTCCAGCATTACCATTTGTCCAGGTATTCTGCTGCTGGTTCTCAGGATTGGGGCTGGCCCAATCTGGATACGCTTTCAGCACCTCTTCATTAGTCCATTGAGCTCCCTGAGCCTGCCCAGCGGACGCGTTGCCATTGGTATCCTGCCAGCCTTCGTTTTCGCCCGTGGTGTTCCATGTGTTGCCGTTCCCGTTATTCTGTCCATTCGATGACTGATTATTTGGCTCATTCCAGGCCGTACCACCACCGTTATTGTTGTTGTCCCAAGTTGTGCCGTTGTTGTTGTTCCAATCCGAACTCTCCTGTGGCTTGTCATTGGACTCACCCCAAGCTCCAGGTACTGTTGGGGCTGCTGCGCCCCAACCCTCCGTCTGGCCGCCACTGGCTTGCCAATCGTTACCACCACTGTTCTTGTTCTGCGACCCATTGCTCTTGTTGGATCCGCTTTTATTTGACCCGCTGTTGTTCGAGCCGTTCGGAGAATTACCATGGCCCTGTAGAGGCTGGGAGAAGCCATACGATTGCTGCAAATTGGCTGGCAGAGGCTTTTCGGCCCAACCTTCTGCCACAGACGGTGGCCCAAATCTTGAGGCTGCTGGGCTCTGGTTGACGTTGATGACTATGGCTGGAGACGGCTGGGCTGACTCGCTAGTTCCCCAATTATTGTTCGTGTTCACAGCCCTGGCATTGTGGTTGCTTGAAGAAGATCGTCCACTCCGCCTACTTCCGTGGTTGCTATGACGGCTAGAGCCTGGTTGAGCTGCTTCCTGTGTGGCCTGGCTTGGTTTGTTCCAATCCTCACTGAAATGATTGCTCGAGGAGCTAGCGCGTGTGTCCCAGCGAGGAGATGGTGCTGGAGCTGAGCCCCATCCATTACCTGAAGTAGGAAGTGCATTCGCGTTGGGACTGTTGTTTGCACCGCCCCATGCGTATGAGTTGTCTCCTTGGTTCCACGAGCTCTGCTCTCCGTTGTTCCAGTGGCCTGGCTGGTCCGATGTCGCGTCTCCGCCGAACGGTAGGCTCTTGGGCATATTGCGACGATCGTCACCTGCACCATCAAAGAGCCCGCCGAACTCGGATTCAGAGCCGTTTTCACTAGGTGAATCTTCGCTTGAACTATCCGAGGACTCTTCAGGCGTGAATTTTCTCACCCCTTGCTGGCGAGGTGTTGATTTGAAAGATGGCTTTTCCTCAACTGAAGCGGGATAGCAGCGGAGGACCACAATCTCGATGGTCCCTACGTGCTCTGCGTCGTGTGGAGCAGGACTCTCCAGAGCTGCGCCTAGGTCAGAGACTATGCACATGTAAGCACATTCTCACTGCCGATGCGTAGGATTCTAAACCTATGTTCAATTCACGAAACTTCCACTGCTGCCCACAAAAGGTACCGTCTGGTTGCAATTCCTCCTTTTGGCGGACGCGGAAGTCAATCTCGGTCTGCTTTGGCCTCGTGTTTTCGTCTGGGATCCTGAGGTTGCGACGATTACGATTGCATTGATACTCGCCGTCCATGTAGACAAACATTGCGAGCCCAGCTAAAAGGGTGATAATTAGCCAAGTCCTTGGATGTGAGCCTGGAATGCCTTACGTGCAATATAGCCATGAGACGTAAGGTGAACCGAGAACGGGGTCTGGATAGGCGGAACGGCAATGAATGTGTGAACGTAACCATCACCATATGTTGGCTGGAACTCTTGTAGAGGTACATTAGAGCCGGTCCATTCGACCGTACAGGTCAGCTGCTTGAGGGTCGGCATGTCGACTTTGAGCTCAACGACGTTTATTACAAGCTCAGAAGTGCAGGGTTTGTGGTTGCTAGAGGTCGTAGGCACAACTCCTCTGTGATTGGTGAGGAGCTCGCTTGATGGAAGACTACTTAATTCACCGGAGCGGGACCCTTTTTCGGCTGATGCGAGCTATAGGTAGTAGCAGTAAAGTGCCTTGAATAAGTCCCTGTGAAGGAATTCCAATGGCATTAGTGCCGGAAACTACAAACAATTGGACACCCAAGTCGTTGTAGCGGAAGAGAGACTTTCTTTTGCAGCTGATGTGAGAGTGATGAGGTCGAGGTAAAGTAGACACGGTGAAGCTACCAACGCTGTCTCGTTGAATTGGCATTCTATGATGACACCTCAATTAAAACTCTACAGGTGAGGAGACATGGACCGGAATTTTGTGGTCCTACAACAAACAACTACAGGAATTACGAAAGGCTCGAAAATCCATCGAATTCGCCCCATTCCCATCACATTGTGCCACGGATGGTGGGGAATGGGCAAACTGATCTCATTTCGAAACGAGGACGGTTTTTACCAAGACTACCACAGGCTATCAATGCTGTCTCAACCTAGTTTTAAGGATTACAGTACTTCGAAAGAGCACGCTACATGAAGTACTGAGGAAAATGCGTGGCATGGAGGTTTTGGGGTTTTACGCTCTGCTTCGCTTGGATTGATAATCGTTTGTCGATACACCAGCACACTTATCGAGTTGGGAGCTAGTATGCAGCTTTGGCTACTTTGTGCTCCTTTCCGTAAAATAGACCAGTGCTGTTCAGCGCTGGGAGCATCATAAGACGTTCAAAGGTATAGAAATGGAGCGACGTACAATGTGCTATGAAACTTGTGAATCACAGATCTACCATGCAAGAAACACCGAGGATCAATCCCTACGGAACTCGCAGCTTAGATGTGTAAAAGAAGGCCACCTGCCCCTTTTCAAAGCGCTCTCTCTTCCTTACCATTCGCCGCAGCAAAGACTTGCGACGACGCTGGAGCGGCTCTTGACAGGAGGCTATCTACGTTTTGTCATAGTCTGACAGCAGTGAAGTAGATTCATCGCTTGCATACAGGTAATCCTCCTCTCCGAACCAAGCTGAGGCAGCTGACTTGCCCCGATGTTCTATTTGGGTCGACACCGGCCTGTACCCTTGATACCTACGAGTGTGGTCGTGGACATTGTCCGTGCAGCTCAAAGAGGATCTCCTACGGGACAGTTCTGCTGCTTCTATTTCCCTCTCGCGAAGCGGATTTAAATTCAACGTTTCGACGCCGATATTTGAAAGAAGATGAACAGGACCGGCGCTAGTAGACATGCTTGCAGAATGTCGATTAACTCGTGGAGACAAGAAAGATTATTCCTCGCTTGAGAGGCCTGGGTGGGAACGTTTTGTGATGATCAAGTGGTACTGATGAAGCTATTTTGGAACTGATGTTTGGAGATCTGCTATGATTGGGAGCTGACGGATTTGCCAGCGGATAAGCCCGAGTTTTATACAATAAGGTCTGGGATCATTCTCCATGACAAGACCATTGTCCTACAGTCTGAGACCATACTTGGATCGACATGAGACAGTAAGAACAATGAGCAAGAGAACGAAGACGAAATGTGGCGAAAATAGGGTAGACGGCCAGGAATACTGGCCTCGGGTCATCGAATACACAGCCTTGGCTTTACGGCTGGCAAACACTGCAGCGGAATAAAGTTCGATCTCCATGGCCGCCATCAAAACCAGGGTAGGCCTGCTAGGAGAGTCTACCATGGTAAGAAGGAGGTTTCAGTTGCCTTTAAACCGAAAGGAAAGGCGACATTTGATTTGTTGCTGAAATGTACGAAAATCTACCTACCGTTTCTTAGCAACACAGATGATCCCCTTCTTTCCCATTTATTCCTGCCATAAGCTGTAGACTTCATTGAGTACGCCGAATGGAAGGTAATGGGAGGTTGTATCGGGTCGGCGCTTCGGCGAGACTTTTTCCAGACAACGGCGAGCTTTGTTCCCACACAGGTCATATCTGGAAGACGACTCCAGAAATAGCAAGTGAAGAAGCTGCTCTTGACTGGCAGAGCATTATAAGGATCGATTATACTGGTGAACACCTTGACAGATAATTAGAGAAATGATGTGCCGCTGGATCCAAAGGACCGATAGCGTGAACCCATGATCGTGTCAATCAAACAGTGACCTAAGAGACTTGCTATATTGAGCTGTCGGGGCGGAGGAAGCCTCCTGATCGTTCAGGTTGAACATATCGAGATGATGTGCGATACATCTTTGAGATGTTCACATGAGGCGATGACGATGCCTTCGAGGTCGGCGTGGTTGGTGCCCTGATGAAGCTGCGTAAGGTTTCCGTTGCACCTATTCGTGGCGAAGCGCTGCATACATGAAGGGAAACAAACTCATCGAGATCATAGCTTTCACGAGTGCAGGTCCAGCAATCTTTCCGGTCGCTATAACATCACTGCAAACGGCGGTGCACTCATGTTCCGAATGGAGCATTGCATGCAAAGGCTGGTCCTGGATTTCCGTGCTATCATGAAAAGCTCGAAGTAGTAGATAGAGCGATATGCTCAGCGAAAGACCGACGTGCTTGCTATATATTAGCCTGGGTAGAAGCACAAGCGAAATGCAGATGATGTCAAGCCCGTCCCAATAGTATCGCGGCCCTCGGAGAAGCCGATCAAAGTCGAAGTCCACTGCCCCGAAGCGAGAGAATTTCCTAATATTCCATGTGCTGGCAGGGCGCTCGTTTCGAGAGCCTGCCAGGCCAACGAGCAACCATTGCTTGGCAACATTGAAGAGCGTAACAAGGAGGTCCCCGTGACGATGGAGTGGTCAACCGCTGACGGCCCATTAACAAAAGCTTCAGAACGTCAAGACAAGCATATGATGGAAGCACCCATTGTTCTTCAGCATGTCGAAGATTCTCTGAGATTCTGAGCTTCGGTTTCGGATTACATTCTGCTTCATAGAGGACTCGACGGTCGAGCATTACTGAAGGGTGCCAGCGCGTGGGACACAGGGACGATCTTCCCAGACCCGTGAGTGGCTCTCCAAGAACAGTAACAACAAGATGGGGCTCTACTCCCTATCTGCAACGATCTCAAGAGATGAATGAATACTCGTGTCGCCACATGAATAAATAGTTAGTTACCCGATGCGGTTAGTCGGTTATTGCCCGCTTAGAACATCAAACTTCTAGATGCCTCTCCGTTGCCTCAATACTCAGACCTGCTGCCAATCAAAATCTCTCGCTAATTTTTAGCGTGTTTTACGATTTTTTCTGCAGCAAGTTTGAGGACAACATCTCGTACTTTTGTCGCAAATCTATTAACTTTAATACGTATTTATACTTTCTTGCTCGATTACAATCTCAAAATTACAATTTCAATTTGTTGCATATTTGTAGTTCAACAACATTATATTGTAACAAACAAGCTACGTTCGTCGCTTAATTTTAATATGCTCTATCTACTAGTATATATTATAATAATGTGCTGTGTTGCAAAGCTAACGTTTAATCAAAAATAATTCAATTTAAGTCAAAACTTCAAGAGCTATATAGCAATAATTACGATATGCTAGTAGACTGACCGTCGGGCCAGGTTATGATACCACCCCTCTGGCCCGACCCGGCGCCAAGACCGGGTCGTGTCGATTTTTTGGAATCGAATCGCTCAAAGTAGTTTAGCGCGAAGCGCGCTAAACTACTTATAGTAATCGACTAAACTACTTTGAGCGATTCGATTCTTCGAATTTTTTTGACCTGGGTCTTGGCATTTGCACGTGACATTTCCGGGTCAGCGCGGCCAGTCTATATGCTAGCTTCTATAAATTGCTCTCGAAGCTTGCTATTATATAGACAAAGAGAAAATCTTAAAATAATATACAAAATAGACATTGCGTTGTTGAGTTGTTAAATCAAACGTACTTTTGTATCTAATACGCACATATATATATACGCATATACGTATACGTAGATTGATCGTCGATTCGATATTCGATCCCAACTTTGGAATCGAATCGAATCGACGATTTAACTTTAGAAATCGAATCGAATCGAATTAAATTGAGTCGATTTTCGATTTCAATATTAGAAATCGAATCAAATCGCCAAGAATGTTAAGAATACTAAAAATAGTATAAATTAAGTTTAAATTTAGATTTTTTATTAATTACTAGGTAATGCTTAGTAGTAATGCATTTATAAAAAGAAATTTCTAATATATTTATTACTTAATTCAAATAAATCAACTATTTCTATTAAATTATTAATTTATTGTTACTAAAAATAATTAAATTTACTAAAAATAATAGTCTTGACGATTCGATTCGATTTTTCGATTCGATTTTCGATTTAACTTTTGAAATCGAATCGAATTGTTAATTTCAACTTTAGGAATTAAATTGCCAAAGACTTTCGATTCGATTCAAATTGAATCGTCAAGATTTGATTCGATTTCTGACGCGATCAATCTACGTATACGCACACGTACGCATATATACGCACACATATATATATGCATACAAGTAAAATATATACACAAACAAATATGCGATTATTATAAACATATTAAGAGAGTCTTTCTATTTACTACGTTGTAATGTTATTGTGTTGTAATTGTTTAATAAAGAGAGAAATATATATTGCGCTCGAACGATAATGTTGATTACATATATGTTTTGAAGCTAAACGTATTATTTGATTACGTAATATCTATATTAAGTATAGCGATAGACAAATTACGCGTTCTTGATTGTTTAAGATGTTGAAAGTCGATTTTCTCTCGTAATATTGAATATTGCTCTTAGATTCTCTAACAGAAATTTTTTAGCGTGCTAGGAATCTAAGTACTGAGGCAATCTCTCCGATTTATTCTAATTATCATCATCGTTATTACCACTACTATCGCCTAAAAAACACACATATATAGTTTAGAATAACTAATATTAACGTCATCTACGTCTATATGTATATATTTCTCGATTTGAAATCTCAATTGACTAAGATAGTCGCCTTAAATAGCTTTCGCATTGCGCAACAAGCATCTTAAATTAAGAACATCTTTTCGCTTTTTTGTTGCGTCAACAACACATTCGAAGAAATAAAACTAGCTCTTATAAATTTAGAGTTGTTTTTAGAATAAATTTGCAAAAGAAAGAGCAAGAATCTCTTGAACATACGTTTGCAAACAAGAGAAAGTATATATAAATTAATTACGAGCTTAGAAAGTTTTTTTGAAACAACAAAGACAACAATTGCTTTTGCGATTATATTACAATAAATTAAAATACTTTTTAACGTATTAATATTGAGCGCATTTTACAAATTATAACTTAGTTCTTTACTAGAAATCTAGAAGATCTAATCTTTAAAATTATTTAATTCTTCTTGTCTAATATACTCGCGAAGCTTATTAAATTACTTTTAAATTGTCTTTGCAACTATATATTAAATATATAACAAATACTAAATCTTCTTTATAATCTTAATCTATTAGCAATTTGAAGAATCGATCTTCTAAATTTAAGATGCTAAGATAGCTCGAATATATCGACAATTTGAAATAACTCTCTAGAAATTCTATTAGCGATTCGAGACTCTTAGAATTGTTGTGTCGATATCTTAGTCCTGAAGTTACATTAATAGATTCAATTGATCTCAAGTAGACTCTAAGTATTATCAAAAATTTAAGAGAGACGTTAAATATTATTCGAATATTACTTGTGTTGTTAAGGCTTGTTAAACGCAATCTGCGAGGACTATCTATTATGCGCAATCAATTACGCGCAATTAACTATGTAGATAGAGCGCTTTTTAGATGTATATTGCTCTCGCGTAGAAATCTTACAAATTAATCAATTCTATTATACAAATTACTATAATGTAAGCGAGTAACAAGTAAAGATTTAATCGAAGTATTACGAGAGTTCGTGCGTATCTCGAACATCAAAATTATACTTTTTGTTAAGTCTTTTTTGACTTTTCAAATGCAAGCTTTCGATTGTTCTCCAAGCAATCCTTGGGCTAACTTCGAGATATTTTAACGTCTTGAAATTAAAGAATTTAGACTAATTGCGTCGGGTTGAATTATCAAGTTCGAATCGAATACTCGACTCAAATCTTAGTAATTTGTATTAACTTGATTTGAAAGTCTTGACAATTCGATTTCTAAAATTGAGTTAAAAATTCAAGTTAATTTCTATACTTGAAATCGAAACTCAATTCAAAAAAATCGATTCAAATTGTTAAGACTATTATTTTCAGTAAATTTTATTATTTTTAGTAACAATTAATTGATAATTTGATAGAAACAATTAATCTATTTAAATTAATAAATAAATATATTAAAAATTTCTCTTTATAAATGTATTACTATTGTGCGTTATCTAGTAATTAATAAAAAACCTAAGTTTAAACTTAATTTATACTATTCTTAGTATTCTTAATATTCTTGACAATATTCTTGACATTCTTAGCGATTCGATTCGATTTCTAATATTGAAATCGAAAATTAAGTCGAGTCAAATTAAATCGATTTCAAAATAATAGAAATTAAATTAAATTTCGAGTTAATTTCTAATATTGAAATTGTTGAGTCGAGTTAATTTCTAAAGTAAAAATTGAAACTCGACTTAACAATCAATCTAGATTAAATGCATAGTATAATAGATAAAGTAGTTGTTTAGCTATTTATCTAATTCTTATATTGTCGAGCTCGTCTTTCGAACGCGCAAGAGCAACACTTCTAGTATATATATGTAATAGATAATATTGCGCTTGTTAGATCGCGATTACTTGCCATAATACTTAGATCTATCTGCAGAAAAATCTGTAACCCTAAAGTTAATCCTAAATACTTGCTTAAGTTAGAGCGACGCTAGAATTGAAATTAGATAATAGCTTATGCGCAATAGCTTAAACTAGATTTTAGTATGTCTAAATACATTCAAATTCGATATAAAGAATATTATAACAAGTTTTTAGATTTTTTCTATAGCAAATTTGAGAGCAACATAATTTAATTTAAGAGAAAATCGACTTTCTTGTCAATAAATATATCAAAGTTGTCTTTTTATAATTTAAGAATATTGTTAATTAACTTTATTGCGCAATACAATGTTGATTATAATTATTGTAAGTATTATTGTTATTTAATTTGCTACTCTTGTTTATGCTCTATCTAATAATGTCAAAATTAAACACGTATTATATTTAACGTATTCTTATTGTTATCTTCAAATTGTAATTCTTGAAAAGATCGAAAAATCTAATACTTATTATACAATTTTTAAGTTCGATTAGATTTTATACTTTACGTTTAAAGTTTTTTACAATTTTATTATTTAAGCGATCGATTAGTTGAAAATCTTACAAGTGCTTAAATTTACTTAATTGTTATTGTTGTTATATATTAAATATTTTATAAATTAACGCAAGAACAACAAACATATTCGAGAGTAACAAAAGCGTTAAAAGAGTGCAAATAAGTTAAGAGCGCATTAAAGCAATTGTGCAAAATTATTTTAACTTCGAGACAAGACAAAAGCAAATTAATAAATTAACGCAAACAATAATCGACAACTTAATTGTTATAACAAAGATTAATTTCGAAAAGAGTTTGCTATTTTAGACAACGTTATTTATATACAATATTTCGAAAATTATTATGTTGTTATTAATTTTAAAGAATAATTAACGTAAAAAGTTAAATAATATTTTAAAATATAAATTGTTAATGTTAAACAATAACAACAACAATTCGAAAACGCGAGATAAAATTAAATTAAATATCTTTATATACAGTTAATTATATTATTAATATTTAAACAACAAAAAAATAACTAAATTGATTTTGTTCTAATATTTATTAATTCGAAAATTGCTATTAGTTAATACTTTATCAACGAGATATTAAGATACGAGTCTTTCTCTTTCAAATTATATATGCTAGCTATTAACAAGTTTTATTTAGTCGAAGAGTAACAAAAGTTTAAAATCGAATATACAAATCTTAATATATTTCGAATGCAATTGTCGATGTTACGAGATTTGTGTTTGATGCTCTTATCAAATAGCAAGAGAACGTTTGACGTCTATCGATAACGTCTGCTTTTGAACAATCAAGTATAAATTAATTGTCAACTTAGTTCTTAGAGAATTATCTTTACAATTATTATAGATGTTTGTCTTGTTTACTTGCGTATCTTTTTATCTTGCTTAGTTGTCTTGTCTAGTTGCTTTGTCTATCTAGTTGTGATTCTTTGCTTAGCAAATAATAGTTAAACTAGAGATTCGAGTCAATCGCTCGTCTAATTTAGACAAACAACATTGATCGTTAATTCTCTTATTTAGTCTCGCATTTACTACTAGATACTAAATTATTATATTAGAGTTAATATTCGTTTGCGTTTTGCAATTATTAGACACTAAATTATTGCATTAGAGTTAGCATTCGTCTATCTTTCGCAATTATTAGACACTAAGTTATTGTATTAGAGTTAGCAAGTTTGTTTTTTGCAAGTGTTTGTCTAATCGTGTTAAGATATTTTTCTTAATCAAATTGATTGATCTCGCTTTTTTTGTTCTTACTTATCAAATTCTGCAATTCTGCATTACTAAACATTAATATTTTTTTTGCATTAGTAAGTTAACTAGACTAAGAGTCGAGAAGCTCTTCGAACTTTTGTCTCGCTTATCTTTACTCGAATCAACAAGCAAAACTTGTCGTTTTATTTAGTTTGCTCAATCTAATAAAAACAAATAAATTTGATTAATCGAATAAGTAATCGACAAGACTTTACTTAAACGAGCAATTAATAAGTTCGAAAAAACGCAACAAGCAACTTTATTTAATACGATTAACAATAAAGTTTTAACAAAGAAATTATTATCTATTATAGCTTACAATTAATCTTCGACAAAAACATTATTATTTATCGTTCTTAACTATTAGATTTCGAAGATATTACAATTTGTTATAATTGACGTCGTTATTTCAAAGACATTATTGTCTTCTACATTAGACAACATTATCTCGAAAACATTATTAAAGCTATTAGTAGAGCAATTATTTAAACATTAAAACAAACGTTTTGAGCAAAAGAATTGAAACGTCTATCTTGATAATATTTTAGATTTAGAATCTTTTAGTTCGATTGTTGTCTTAGAGTATCTCGACAAAGTTCTTATCGTTTAACAAAATAAATTTGCGTTTTCAAGTATTTTGAGTCTTGTCTTTTTATTTGTATTTTCTATTTTATTTGCGTTCTTAATTGAACAATCAATAAATAATTCTTTCGATAAACTAAGAAACGACAAGATTGACAAATTAGACAACGATAAATTGCGCAAAAATATATTAGCGAACATTAACAATCTATATTGTCGAGAGCGAGTTTTCTCTCTTAAGAAAAATAGCATAAATTGTCGTTGTCGATCTAGAATTAATCGAACGAATTTCGAAATAAACAATAAATTCAAAATAATAGATTTACGTTCTAACAATTCTTTGCAAAGTAATTAACAGCAATTTGATTAATTTGACTTTGTTGCGCAATTGTACAATTTATAGTCTTTCAATTTATTTGACGCTAAACAACATGCTTAGTACAATCAACAACAAGATATTAAATTTAATGTTTTATAATCGAATGTTCAATCTATTTACTCTTCGATAATTTAGTCAAGCACATTTATGCTTAATAATATAGACTCGCAATAGTAACAAGAACTTGTTCGACAATCTTTTAACGTTCAAGTCAATTTAGCAATTTTTAAATAGACTTTGTTTTCGCAACTTAATTTTACAATCTTTGAATAAACTTCGATTTCGCAATTTAATTTCGCGACTTTTGAGCAAACTTTATTTTTTTGCAATTTTCGATTTAAATTAGTTGCAAACTATATTGCGTAAAGAAGATTAACGCTCTTTCATAAAATAAATATAACATTTGTCTCAAAATAAATCGACTAATTTTCCTCGCATTTCTAAATACTTTAATAAGTTTTTACAAAAAGATATAAATATATTTTCTAATTAATTTAAGACGCCTAATTTAGACTTCTTTTATTTAGACGCTTTAGACAATTATAAGTTAAACAATATTATTTTTGTTTATAAGAAAACAATATATAGAGAAGTCTTTATCTTTGTCGAACGTATAAATAATTACGCACACATTGTTGACAAAGTTGTTGTTTAAGACAATCTCTCTCTTTGTATTTGTAACTCTATTATAATATAATATTTTAAAAAGATAAACAACTTTAAACGTTAAGCGTTTCGAAGTTTGTTTCTTTTAAACTTTATTAATAAATTGTAAAATCGCTTCAAGATAAAAATTAGCAAGACGCTTAACAAGTTAACGTTAAAAATCTTTATCGTTAAAGATACTAAAGACGAACAAGAAACTACAAAATATTTGCAAAACATTATTCTTTATACGCAATTAACGAGCATCGAAGAAATTTAAAAACAATTGACTTAAGCATAAAATTAGTTCGAGATAAAATTGCGTTCTATTGTTAGCACGTTTATTGCTTATATATTATCTCAAAACTTTATTAAGAAACTTGACACAAAACGCGAGATATAAAAGACAATGCTTGTCTATTACTTTAATTAACAAAATTCGAATCAATTAAATAGACAATCAAAAGAACAAATTGTTTGTCAATCTTTATTATATATATCTCGCTTAATTTATCTTTCTTGCATATTCTTTTACAAGCAATTCGATTACGCGTATTTTTCTTGATAACAATTTGTAAATTACAAATATCTTAAATAGTCTATGCAAAATTTACAAGATTTTAATAAGTATTTTCGTCAATTAATACAATAGATGTCGATATAATTTTAAATATTAAAATCTCTTGCAAGACTCGCAATTATAGTAACGACAAATTCTTTCGCAAACAATTAAAGCAAAAACTCTTACTATTAGAATTAGAAAACAAGAGATAAACAAAACAACGCATAGCGAGATCAAGACAACTATTAAAATAAATATCGCGAAAATTATTGCAATAATTATTAGAACGACTACGAGCAAATAACAATTTATCAAGTTCTTGTTATAACAATATACTACGCGAATTTTGTAAAATATATAGAGTTCGTCTATTACTTTATGTTTTTCGAAGATTTTACAAATTATTATAGCAATTCTTGTGCGAATATAACAACATATTATGTCGTTAATAGTTAGTCGAAAAAGACATACTATATTAAAAAGAAAGCATTAGTAATTATTTATATAATTGACTTGTTATAGAAAGCAATTTATTAAACAAATGCAATATATATTGAGTTAATACTAATATCTTTTTCTTAATTCTTTAAGTGCGAAAATTGTGTCTTGAATTTTTTATTAAGAAACAAGCTTTTTTAACATATTGAAGACAAACATAACAAGACGTATTGTCGAAAATTTATTAAGACATTTTATGTCGATTTTGTTTCTATTAAGATAGATCTTACAAGTTTAAAGTTAATTAAGTTAGACGCTTTATTATTGTGTCAAAATAAATTAACTTTTAGACGTTAACATTATGCGATATGTTAAATAGTATTTTTATAAGAAGATATCTTGTGTGTTGTTTGCGTTAACAACAAATGCATTATGTTATTAATTGACGATAAATTTTTTAGTAACTTGAAACCAAAGTATTTTACGAGACAATTTAGCGTCGTTGTATTCGTATACGATATTAAGAATAACAAATATTTGATTAATTATTATTTTCGACTCTCAATGTATCTTTAAGATAGAATAGACGACAGAATAGTTGTTGCTTACTTCTATTAAAAAGTGCATATTGTAGAAAATTTAAAAACAAAGCTATTATTTAAGATAAATATTATTGACTTCGAATGTATAATTGTTGACGCGAATAAACGAAAACTAATTATTAAGAGTTGTTAAAGTCTAAAGACAATGCTAAAGATAAAATTAAAGAACGACATTCGAATTAAACGAGTTATTAAAATCGAAAAAAGTCTTGTAATTGTTGTCTATTTTGTTCTCGAAATTTCAATAATAGTACGAGACAAAATCTTATTTAACAAAGACTATCTTTTTAAATCAATTTTGTTTAACGCTTATTTTTATGTTACAAATAGAGAAATGTCTTTCGTATACGTTTGTAACGATTGTCTCGTATTTCTTCGCATCTTATAGTACGCGATGTTGAGACATCTACTAGAGTTTAAGAAGCAAAACTATTATTAAATTAGCTTTGATAAAGAGAGTTAAGCAACTAAAAAAAATATTAAGATTAATATACTTAATAATAGTTGTTAGACAAATTTAATTAATAACGTTTATGTTTACGACAATTTAGACGAAATCATTGCGCTTTAACGTCTCGTCAAACGATTGCATATCTTGTAAAAAACTATTAACAAAATTGTCAATCTTGTCAAGAAAGATTAAATGTTGATTTTATTAAATAACAATTAAAATTTTATATTAGCGTCGAAGATAAAATACAAGATTTATTTCTTAAGAAAACGTAATTGCAAGATAGTTGATAAAGAATTCGACAAACTATATGTTTAAAACAAGATAATATAATTAATTAAGTCTTTGTTGTTCGAATTTTTTGTCTTTGTAATTTGACAAATCTTGTTAAACGAAATTCGAAAGCATCAAATAGTAATTAATATTCGCAAACTAAATAAGCTAATTATTACAAATAAATATTCGATATTTGTTTAAACGAAGATTATAGTTTAAATTCGTAATTGTAAACATATAAGTTTAATAAATAAGTTATCTTTTTTCTTGCAATTCTTGATTGCGTTTAAAGATAAATATAAGTTCTTCTTTATTATTTATCAAAACAAGAAACAACTTAATATCGCTATTATAAAATTTAAAAATTTGTTTGTCTATGTTCAACAAATAATAAACAAAGAACTTCGTCAATTTAAAGATTTCTGTTGTATTTATATTAACAATATTGTTATTTTCTTCTAATTGTTCGATATATATTTAGTTTATTTTACTCAATTGTTCGACAAATTAGTCTTGCTAAATATTACGCTTAGTCTTAAAAAGATTTATCTTAATTATTTTAGCATTATCTTGTTAGAATAAAAAGTGAATGTCTTTAACTTATCTATTATCAAGAAGCGTATTGTCATTATTAAGACAATTAGATTTTCTAAGAATTTGAAAGCGCTTAAGATCTATTTTGATCTTGTTAATTATTAAAGAGACAAGATTGTTTAATACGCTTAGCGAGCTAACGTCTTACAACAAGAAAAGACTTGTCTTCTAAAAAGTTTCTCTATTGTTGACGAACAAAAGCGAAAAACGTATTTAAGAAACACGTATATTAAATACTTGTTTACTCTTTTTTAATTCTTCTATTAGTTATAGCAATTTTTGATAACTTTAAACTTCTTAATTTATTTCGACAACAATCGTCAATTATATATAGACTTAGACGTTTTTAAAAAGCGCGAGTTTAATGTCGAAATATATTATGTTAAAGACAATTCGATTAGCGACAACTTTAGACAAAACAATATTTAATATGTCTTGTTTCTATTTAAGATTCTAAGCTTTGTTAAGATAAATTATTAATTAATTAAAATAAAAGAAACTTGTCTTGTATAAACAATACGAAAGATTAAATATCTAGTAGAAGCAAACAAGAGATCTATTATAATTTATATTAATTACTCGATTACAACAAGCATTGTTAAACAAACTACGCTATTTTTCTTATTAATTGACAAATTTAATCTTTGTCTCGTGCGTGTCTCGCAATATCTTTTATAGTTTTTACTAAACGTACGTTATTGTGTAAAAAGATTATATACGATTTCGAATGCATTGTTTAGACTTCTTGCACTTGAAAATAAACATAATAAGAACAAGTTATTAATCTTAGATAAGATAAACAACTTTGCAACGAATGTAAAAGTTGTAACTAAATTAATGCGATAAACTTCTAAAGAGAAGTCAAATCTAATAAATTAAAATACGATCGACAAAACGATTTTATTTTACTTATGTCTTGTTCAAATAAATAAAATCTTTAAGAAAAGACTTCTTAAGATATACGTTAAATTTATTAAGTAAACAAAAATTCTAACAACGATTCGAAAGTTATCTATGTCTTCTAGCATTTAATTTTTTGAAAAAGATAATTTATTCTACTTTATAAATTATGCAAATTGCAAGAAATTGTGCTTGTTTAAAAAATTTAAGACGAAAATCTTTTATTAAACGCACGACATAAATAGTTATGCTAACTTTACTTGCACTTATAAGACAATAATTATTAACTTTTATCTTCGCAAGTTTGTCTTTCGATTGCATCGATATATTGCTTATTATTAAAAGTACAATCTTTGTTAAATTAAGCGACATCAATTGTATAAGAATCTTAATTTAATTTTAAATTTTCTTGTGTCTTTTTATATTGTATATATCGATTTTATCTTAAATTTGTTGTTATATTAGAACTTCGATGCTATCTTAATAACAACTTGCAAATTTTTTAAGAAAATAATTGTTTTAAGCAACAAAACAACTTATATTGCAATCAAGTAAACAAGCATTTTTTTTTAATAATCTTGTTAATTAAGAAGTCTTAAAAGCGTTTGTGCACAATAGAAATTGCAAATTTATATCTAAATTCTAAACAATTATGTTTTAGAAGTTAAGAGTTTAGTTTCTTGTCTCGACAATATATTATTTACAAATAAACAAACAAAATAAACGAACAAATTAAACAATTAAGATAGTCTTGCGATATATAACAATTAGCAATTTTAATTTGAATTAAATGTTTTTTTTGCTCGCACTTTGCGTTTGTCTCAATAATTTACTTAGTATATCTATCGAACTATTATCGAATAAGATAATTATAAACTTTAAAACGCGTAATTTCTTGTTTCTTCTTAAATTTAACAATTTTTAGACAAATTAATTGCAAAAAAAGATTGTTAATGTCTTCGAAACAAAAGCGACAATTGCATAAATTAACATAGTAGTCAAAACAATATACAATAATTTATCAAGTTTTTAATAAGCAATATAATATATTTTTGTTTTTACAAAAATTACTTTTTGTTGTTTGTTAAATTGTTTAAGTTGTTAATTTAACGCATTAAATTTTTTAAACTTTTCGAACAAAAAAACAATCTAACGTACAAATTGAATTTTTCGACAAATTGAAAGATTTATTTAATTATATTTATTGTCTATCTTGAGTTAGCGTTAGACGATAAAGATTTATACAATTATTCAAAGTTAAATTATTCGAAGACTATTATTAAGTTAAATGTTAAATAGCATTCTTATAAGATTAAAGTTTTTATCAAACATCGTATTTGTCAATATAAACAAAATTGTTCTATCTTAAAGTATTTTGTTTGATAGAAGAGTTACAATGTTAAATAAAATCAATAGTATAACGAGAATTTACTAAACGAATTTGCGAATCTTGTTAACAATTATAAGATAAAGTACAAAATGTTTATTTCTTTTATTATAAGACGTTTTAAAACAATTATTACAATATTTGAAATAATTGTCTTGAAACTTCTTGTAAACATTATTGTTTCTATATTATTATCAAAGAAGCGCAATCGATTGTCTAAGATAATAGAAAACGCGTTTATGTTTAAGAAAAGAGATAAATTGTCTAAGGTTAAGATTGTTACAAATAACAAGAAAGACAATAACGTCGAAACATTATCTTGATGTTATTGTTGTCGACGTTCAAGAGTTGATAACAATAAACTACTCGCTCAAACATAACGTTAAACAATTATAATTTATTATTTATTTACAATAAACGCTTTACAAGTTTTATTTACAAGACGCAATTTATTAGAATACTAGCATAATTAATATTAATGTTAATAACGTTACTAAAGCTTATTATCTTTAATTTTATTAACACGTATTCTTGCTTATTATTGTTAACTATTATCTTCATATTATCGACAATAACATTTTTATTATTGTTATCGCATTGCAAAATTGTCTATTTATTATTATTATTTAACAAGTAATTAATATAACTTTGATAAAAAGAACAAAAACTCTTATCTTAGTTAAAACGTCGCAAAAACTCGCGAACGCAAAGTCGCAAATTAGACAATTAAGAACGATCTTGCGAAAACGCTAAGTTAACAAGATAATAATAATTAGATTGCATCAAATAACGACAAACTAAATCAAATAAATGTTAAGCTCAAGAGCAATTCTTTTTGAAAGCACACTATAATAGATGTCGAACAACTTATTCGCGAGATATTTATGTTTGACAACTATTTTATTATATTTATGCTTCGCAAGAACAATAACATATCTCTCGCTTATCTATTTTTGATTTCGAAATTTCAAACGCGAAGATAATTGAAAACAAGATTACTCTATTCTAATTTAAAGAAAAAATAAAGATCGACGATTATCTTATTTATTTAACAAGTTACACGTATTTTATCGATTATAATATAAGTTGTGTCGTTCGCATTAATATTATAATACAAGATTGCTTCGTTTTATAACTCGCAACTTTTAACAAAAACAATAATATTCGCATGTTACGCAAATATTTAAAATTCTATCTTTGTGTTTATAAGTATTGTTAATGTTTTTAAAAAGAAATATATTTTGCAAGATAATATTGACGTTTAATTTATTTAAATTATCGATTCGCAAAAGAAGTACAAAACAGCTAAAATAAACAATCTCGTATATAGTATTATATCTTACGACATATTGATATGTTTCAATAAGTTGTTGCTTTTAAAGAAAGATTAAATTTTTGCAAACTACAAGACTTGCAAGTTTATTTTAAATCTCGTTATATTTAACAATCAATTTTCGAATTTATATTACAAGAAAGATCTTAAGATAATTAATATTAACAAGAAAATTCTATTAATTAAAATTTGTTAAGCAATTAAGCGTTAAAATGTAACTTCGACTAAAGTGCAAAAAACGCAAAAGACGAACGTCAATTAAGTTTTATTCGAGGCAATAACGTAATCTTGCGAACGTTTAATTTCGACGATAAAAGCAAGCAAATCGATCTTAAAAATCTTAATCGACAAAGATGTTTTTTCTAATTTTGCTCTATTCTTTGTTTTGCGAAATTCAAAGTTATTAAAACGTTACGCAAAGAAGCTCGAGATAATCAAGACGAACTTAATTGTGCATTAAATATTGTTTTCGAAAAATAAATTAATTCGCAAAAAAACAATTTTTAGATTTACAAATATCTTAGTTACTAATTGTTAAACAATTTGATTTGCGACAATTGCTAAACAAATGTTAAGTAAAATAACGAATAACTCGAACGAGACAACAACGTGCTTTTAAGTTATACAAGATAGTTGCAACACTATTTTTAATGTCAATTTTATTATTGTAATTGATATTTATGCTTTTCTCAAAAACATTGTCGAATTCGCTAACAAGTTAGCTTAGATCGTCAAGATTATTAAATTGTTCGAAGATAGTTTTTAGAACAATTTTGCAAAAGTTGAGCTAAATAAGACGTACTTAAACGCGAGAAAGAGCGTTTAATGTTAGCGCGATAAGAAGTTTTACGACAAACTAAGTATCAAAAAGAATTAATTTAAGATTATTTAGCAATATAACGCGTAGACAAACAAGAACGACGAATTTATTACAATTGATTAGACTATTAAGGTCTAAACAAAATAATAGTTGAATCTAGAAGTTAAATAACGTTTGAGTTTGTAATATAACGAGAACGTTAATATTTTTTCATTTAAGAAGAGCATGTGTTACGAGATTTGTGTCTAATGCTTTTGTTTAAAAACAAAAGAGCGTTTAACGTCTATCGATAACGTTTGCTCTTGAACAATCAAGTATAACTTGATTGTTAACTTAGTTCTTAGAGAATTATCTTTACAACTATTATAGATGTTTGTCTTGTTTACTTGCGTGCCTTTTTATCTTGCTTAGTTGTCTTGTCTAGTTGCTTTGTCTGCCTAGCTATTATTCTTTGCCTAGCAGTCGATTAAGATTTTAATATTAAGAATGTCTATTATCTTAAACAACAAAATCAAAAAAAAATCGAAATTAATGTAAATTTAACAAGCAAATTAAAGTATTACAAATATTATTAAATTGTTCTAAGATGTTTTTGCAATTTATTAAGATAAAGAAGACGATTAAGAATATATTAAATTTTTAATTCCTTTTATCGAATATTTTGCAAAGCATATTTAGCATATTAAAAACAATAATATATATAAATAGCATCAATTTAATACTTTAAACTTGCGAATTCTTTCGACAATAAATAAGAAATCTCGAGTATTCGAAGAAAGTTATTTAATAAATACTTCTCTTGATAACGTTAATAATTAAAAATAACAAGAAATATATTTAACATACTTTTAAGAAAAGATTGCATTTATATTTATTTTCTAGAATTATAATTTGCATTAAGATCTATAAAACAAGAGTAAACAATTTAAATGTTAGACAAATTATTTAATAACTTATATTTAAGAATATTAGTTAAATATATTAGCGTCTTAAATGCGTAAATTGATGCGTTAAGAAGTAAACATATTTTATAATATTATATTTAAAGTAATATATAGAACTTTAAACTCTTAAAGTATTAATCAATTGCAAAAATATCAATGTTAATTCTATTATAACTATCGAAGAAGTAAATAATACTAACAACGAAATATCTAAAAAAGAAAACAACGTTAGTAATTAAATAGTAAGTCTTAATAAAAACACTTCTTAATTAAAATAAAATCTTGATAAAAACAACGCAATCGAGTTAATAAATAAGCTAGATATTGTATATTGTTGCAATCTTAAAAAAAAAAAAACTAATTAATATTTCAAATAATTGTTATCGAAGAATCAAATTACTATACTTTAATAACAAAATAATTAATAATATAAGTTTTGCAAAGTAAGACAAAATTTAATCTAAATTATATTGCTTAAATTGCAATTCAAATAAGCAAACACTTATTATCTTATATAGCAAAATTAATATCTAGAATATTTAAATGTTAAAAAAGAAAATCTAGTTTAAAAAACAATTAAAAAGCTAAAGAACACAAAAGACTTATACAATATTTCTTAATTTTTATCTTAATTTTTATTTGATTTTGATTATGTCTAATAAGATATTAAAGAATCTAATAATTTAAAACAAATATATAATTAATAAAGCAACTCTTAAGCAAATTATAAAAAACGTGTAAAGTAACGCAATACAATACAACGTCAAAATACTCAAAATCTTAAAACAAAATTAACAATTAAATATTAAATCGAATAAAATAATTGCAACAAGATTGCGCGACAAAGACGAAATAAATAAAAAATTAATAAACAAAATTGTTGTAATTTTTTAGCAATAACAATTTTTTATATCTAATCAAGATTAATTATAAATCTTTAACAAAGAATAACAAAAAGCAAAAGAAAAAAAATAAATAAGAAACAAACGCAAAATTAATAAGTACAAACTTTGTTAATTAAGAAGTAAGAAGAAATGTTGTATTAGAAACTAAAGATTAACAAATATTAAGAGACAAACAAAATAACATTTTTTCAAAAACGCTCTTAAGAATATCTAGAATCTAAAGACAAGAGTTGCTAGAAAAAATTTCAAAGAATATTGATAAAAATCTATTATTGTCGAGAAGCAAACAAGAAATTAAGAGACAAAGAAAGAGATCGAATTACTTAAATAACTATAAATTTAATTTAATTATTAAACGCACGCGATGCAATTCTAACAATTCGACAAGTTTTAATAAAGATAAGTGCAACAATCGCAATAAACAAAGTTGTGCAAATATAAACCTAGAAAATTGTAAAAAGAACTAAAGTATATATTCTTTATTACTAGATATTTGCGACAACAATATATTAAAAATTAAGAAAAGTCAAGAACTTTTGTTTAGATTTAGAATCATTTTGAATTTGAATTTATTGTTGTTATTAATGTATTCGATCTTTAGAATTTTATTGTTGTTTATATTCTCTGTTGTAATAAAGAGTTTTGTTTAATATTAACAATTGTATTTAATGTTGTTTTTGCTTAATTTAACAATACTTATTATATATAGATTTACAATAAATTTTTTGAAGTATCGATAAATAAACTTTTTAATTAATAATGTTTTTGCTAGATACAATATTATACTTTATGTATTTTTCGAGTTATTTTTTTTAAATGTTTGTTTAATTCGACAATTTTAAATAATTTTTTTATAAGTAAATTAAGTTTTAACAAATATAAGTTTGTAAGTCCTTAATTTTCAAGTAGCTTATTGCTATTTTAAGAAAATATTAAACGTTTTTTTTAAAATCTTTTTAGATTTAAGTTTAGTAACTTTAGCAATCAATCTATTTTAAAATTAGAGTCTTCTTAATTTCGAAAATTTACTAAATTGTTAATTAATATTGCATTTTGTAATTTCTTCGACGTTGCTAATATATTAATTATGTAAAATACGCGCAATAATATTTAAGCATAATTTGATATATTTGTTGTCTTTGTTTAAAAAATAATTGCAATCTTTCGAAAATTATATTTCAAAAATTCGATATTTGCGTGTTTAATAATATATCGAAGTATTATATATAACTTTATATAATTGCAAAAGTTCTAATAATTTCGAAATTCTTAATTAAGAATTAATAAGATTGCAACAATTAATTGCGCAAATAATAATTTGTAAAGCTAATCTTTTATATGTTGAAGTAATTTTATCTAGAATTCAATAAGTCTCTTAATATAAGATTTGAATTACGTTGAAGTATTATTAATAATTTTAAAATTGTGCTTCTCTTAACAAGTTAAACGCATTATAATGTTAATTGTGCAAGATTTATAACTTTGTAAAATTAGTATCTTAGTATTCTAAAAGTTGTTAAATTGAATAACGCGTGTGCGTTGTTATTTGTTAGTTATATATTAAAACTTCAATTTATTCTTAAAACGCACATTATCGAAGTAAATATAATAAATTAATTGTATTATATTGAAGTTAAGATATTATAACTTAATTATTAACATTAGTTAATTAAAGCTATTAAAGAAGAGTTCGAACGTATACTTTTGCAAAACTATTGTTAACTTTATTCTCTTATAAGTCTTTAGATTACTTGCGCAAATTTGCATATTATTGTCGAATTATAAGTTGTCGCTCTTAAACTCAATCTGCGTAAAATAAAGATTGTTAATAATATCAATATTGTTGATTGTTGTACTTTTATTTTTGAAAATTAACTTTATAGAACAATACTTGATTTAATAACATTTTAACAACTAAATAAATAATATAAACGTCGATTAAGAAAATCTATCTTTCATCTTCTTATACTTTGAATTTATAAAAAGATTTTGTATAACAATCTTAATATATCGCAATAAAATTGCTTTGTTAATTGAATAATACTAATTAGTTCGATTATTACTTACGTTTATGTTAGTTCGACGTTCTTAATTTTTATTACAAATTGTTAAATTGAAAGCAAGTAAAATCGAGAATCTTATATTTTCTTTCTTAATAAAATCAAGTTAAATTTGTAAAGTTTAAATATAAGAGTTGTTATAATAAGCTTAAATTATCTTATCTTATTAACTCTTTTATTTCTTCTATCTTTTGTATAATCGAAATTATTATATATCAAGATTGTAATTAAAAGTTTCTCTATTAATTTGAGTTATCTTTTAATCTTATTTGTTAACTTTTTTATATAATATTAAGTTGTGCAATAAGATATCATTAAATTAATAAAACATATCAAATTAACAATTCTTCGACAAACGTTGTTATTGTAAAGATAAAGAGCAAAAATCGATTAAAAATTATTCAATTTATCGAAATAAAATAAATAATATAGCTTCGATATTGTTAAGAGTTAATAGATTGATCGTTCGGTTCGATTCCTAGCTCAAATCTAGGAATCGAATCGAATTTCTAACCGTATTAGGCCATGTTTTAGTCTCTAATAGTTAGCATTTGCATAATATTTGCATCAGGAATCGAATTTGCATAAAATTCGATTCCCGACGATTAGTCTCTAAGTTAAGCTTCAAATATATTTTTGTCGCAATTGTCTTAACATCTTAAGTAATTAACGCTAACAATAAATTTTAGTCAACAAAAAGCATATTTAATTATTGTCTTCTTAATTTTCTTAAAGTTGATTAAAATTTCTTAATCTATAATCTTTGAGAATTTATAATATTTTTTAAAGACTTTATTTTTTATTAACGCATCTAATTCGAATCGCAATTTGTTTATTGTCTAAAATTAATTAGAATAAAATGCAATAATAAATTTTTGTAAATTTATTAAAAGAAAAGATTCTTTTTTTTAATCAATTTCTTATAGACGTAATCGAGAAACTTGCTATATTGTTTTGCGAATTTATCGCAATATTGCTTTAACAAAATTAAATACTTGACAACTATTAACTTATAACTTAATATTAAATTTGTAATATTTTTTACTTTCTTAAATTCGATTTTACGAGATTAATAAATGCTCGCGCGAGAGATTAAAATATCTAAAGATAATGTAATGCCATAGCGCCATCGACGCGCTAGCGCCTCAGGGTATAGCAGGGCACGTGATCCCGGCTGACTATGGAAGCCCCGGATCGCACGGCTCCCCTTTCTGGTTAGAAAGCGAGGAGCAGGCTCGCACGTCATGGCAAGTATTAGATAGGGAGGAAGCTCGTCCCTCGTTGTTCTTCAACGATTGGTCTTACTACTACCTACCCCATATAGTTGGGGCATAGTAATGAAAGCCTATCATATCTCACGTCTTTCATACCTTAGTGCGCCGGCGAGTAGCAGACGCACTCGCACCTTACAGATAATAAGCAAACAAAATAAATATTGTCAAGAAAATAATCTTAATTGTTAAAATTTCGCAAAAAGAATAATAAAACAAGACTTAATATTATCTTCTTAATAATTAATAAAGACTCGATAGAAAAAAAGATTATAATGCAAGAGTTTTAATATAACGAAAAACACTTTAAGTTTGTATGTTCTCAAATATGTTAAATAAAAATTGTGTTTATTTCTAAATTAACAAGATAACAAGAAAAGAGAATAAACTAAGTTAGTTTTGCGCAATACTATTGTGTCTATTCAATTATAAGCAAGCATTTACATTAATACTTATATTGTTATTGATACAACAAATTAATTTAAACTTTTATTCTTGATTTTGCATCTAGATTACTATATAACAATTGTTATAAAATTTATTCTCTTCTTTGTTAAATATAATTTCTTCGTCAAATATTTAAGTCAAATAATCGAATTAACTTTTCGCTCTTCTTTACGCTCAATTTTGCGACTTTTGATATGTTATTTTACTATTGATTTGTTGTCAAAAGTTCTTGTCAATTATAAAAGATTAAAAGTAACAAATTAGCGTTATTTGACTCTATTAAATATAAATATTAATCGCGAAGTATAAAGTTACAAATTAAATTTATTAATGCATTTTAGTTGTTAAGTTTATTTTTAGATACAAGACTTATTGCAAATACAACTTGCTTAATTTGATATTTAGAAAATATCTTATAAAACTCGAATAACGTTGCGTAACAATATTATAACTAGAAAAATTGTTGCGTTATTGCGTAAAAATATTGTTAAATCTTTATAAAATATTTGTTTTTAGTTCTTTTATCTTGAAGATTAAGTTTTAATGCACAATTTATATCTTTTTTGCAATATAACAAGTCTTTATTTACTTTTAAATTTGCTTTTGTTAAACAATTGTTATTAAGTATCGACGTCTTTTATCGCAAACAAAAGTTGCATATTATAATATATATTCTTAAACTTAAGTTATTGATTTTTGTATTGTTTGCAACTTTTAATTTAATTTAATTATATTCGAAGCTTCGAATTTTTATTTTAGACAACAAATATAAAATTATTAAGAGTATAAAGATCGAGAAAGCAAATCTTATACAACGTTGTGTTGTATCGAAGAACAAACTCGCATAATTATATATAATTTCGAATTGTTAACAATAATCGAGAGCAATTTGCGATTTTAAATTGAGACTTCTTAATAAGTTAATTAAAATTAAATTGTTTTTTTTTTTAATATTTATACATTATTTATTATGCTTAAGTCTTTGTTAATTTTTTTTTATTAAATTATTTCAAATTGTTTGCGAGTTATTTTCTTACTTTGTAACTAATAAGTTATTAACGTACTAATTAAGCAAAAGTTAACGCTAATAAATGCAACGTAATTCTATATATTGTTTATAAAAAGAAGTAAAACAACGCTTAAACTCGCGTTAAATGTTTAAGAATCTCTACAATTTTTTTTGCTTTACATTGCTATTTGCTCTTTATTCTTCTTCTCAATAACATAGAGATAACAATAATTTGTTGTCTATTATAATAAAGATTTTTTTTTAAATTCTCTTTGTTCTTTCGATAGCAAATATATATTTGCAACTAGTTATTATTAAGCTAGTGTATCTATAAATAAATATATCTTAATTTAGATTATTGCTTTTACAGCTTTTTCGATAATTTGAGATAAACAATATTAAGATATTTTGTGTCGAAGAGACAATACTTATACAATGCGTATTTCTATTATTTTTTGCAATTAATTTGTACACAATTTTAATTATAGTATTGTTAATATAAGAGATTATTAATACATCTTAATAACAAAACGCGAATGCTAATTTTATTTAGTATCTCTTAAGCGCGTTCAAAAGTTTGTAATTAATTGTTTTCGAATTTAAGAATATATTATTTATGATTAACTTTGTATTTGCTATTTTCTTTAAGTTTTATCTAATACTTTGTTAACTTATTGATGTTGTCAATTGCAATTAATATTCAAAATTCGCTCAAACAATACTTTTTTCTTAATTTATCTTAATCGAATAAAATAACAAAATAAGACAAATCTTATTGTCTTCGACTTTTATCTTGTCTCTCTTGTTAGAAATCTTAAAAATTTAATTCGAACGCAACAAATTATATTAAGAATTTTAAAGATTCAATTCGAACGATTTATAAATGTTTGATTTTCTTATTTACTTAAAACTTACAAAGTTATCTTACAGAACGTATTTGTACTTTAACTCAATTATATATATAAACAAAAAAAAAACAAAAAAAAAATGTATTAAAGAAAAGATAAAAACATTTATAATATATATATTCGAAGTAAAATTAATTATAGATGTTCAATATTAATGTGTTTTGCAAATCGAGAAAAGACAAATATATTTTGTTAATAAATTAAAAAAGTATAAAAATAAGTTGCAACTCTAATTGTTCTAGAATTTACTTGTATTTAAACAATTAATATAGCAATTCGACTTTTGCGAATAAAATTTTTAATTTAAACTTGTGTTTAAACAATTAATATAATAACTCGACTTTTGCGCATAAAAATCTCAATTTAGACTTGTGTTTAAATAATTAATATAATAACTCGGCTTCCGCGCATAAAAATCTTAATTTAAACTTGTATTTAAACAATCAATATAGTAATTCGACTTTCGCGAATAAAATTTTTAATTCGAACTTATATTTAAACAATTAACAAATATAAGACAAACAAAGATTAATGCAATTAAGAATATATATAAAAATAAAAATAATTAAGATATATTATAAGTAAATATGCGCAACGCGAAATTATCTTTGCAAGAATTCGATTGCGTTGTAAAATTAGCGCATTAAAAGTATATATATTTTAGAAATTTTAGAAATTTTAGAAATTTATATTAGCAATAAAGCTAAATTGTATAGAATTTAAACACTTATTAAATTACTAATTGTGTTATTATTCTTAACAAAATTAATCGAAGACTAAAGTTAAAACAATTTATATAAATTGCAACTTGTTTAATTTGTGTTCAATATAACGTAAAAACAATTAAGATAATCGAAAAGTATTGCAAGAAAAAAATAAAATTAACTTGCAAAAGTTGTTCTCAAGAAAAGATAATTACCTTATAATAACAAGTTGCTTAATAATAATTTTGTCGAATACATCAAATTTAATTGCAACATTATTGCTAACAACTATTAAAACAATTAATTTAAAAAACTTTTTTTTGATATTTGACATACGCAACAAGAAAGCAATTATATAATATATTAAGTCTAATTGTATTGTAATTTAGCGCACTTATACAATAATAAATTATAATATATAAAACTAAATAAATAGATGTTATTCTTACACAATTAAGAAAGAAAACAAACTCGAATGTTCTAGCATATTATGTGTTATCTTTATTTAATGTGGAACTTTTTTTTATTTAAGATTAAGTTAAAATTATTAGAAAATTAGATTCGACTAAGTATTTATAAACAACTCTTCGACTTTACGCAATATAGAGAATCGAATAAAGTTCAATTTACTAAAATTATTGTTTTTTTATATTTTATTTGTTATAAATTTAGACTACAATTCAATTTACAAAATTGTTTATCTTTCTACTTTTATATATTGTAATAAAAGCATAAAGCAAAATTTACAAACGCGTTAATATTAATTTATTTATCGAACAAACAAAGCGATACTTAAATTTTATTAATACAATTTTCGAAAATACAAAACTTAGTTATAAATTTATTTATTTTACGAACAACAATCGAGCACATTTTTTTTCTTTATCTACTTAATTGTTTTTCTTGCTTTTGCTTTTGCTTTTTACTCTTGTTCTTCAATTTTAAGAATAATAAACATTACTTTTAACAATATTGTTAATCAAGAGATTAGATATTATTAATATAAACTTGTTAAACAAAGATTTATATATTAATTAGAACAATATAATTGAGAAAGAGACTAAGTATATAAATATCGACAACAAAATAAATAAAGAGAGAGAAATTATAAGTAATTAGATTTCGATAAAGAATATTAATATTAATATAAAAATAAAATTTGTATAAATTGAGTCGAGAAGATGCAAACTTATACGCTAATTTATTGCAAAAGAAAAATTAATTGCGCAAAATTAATTGTCGAAAGAATTAAATAGCGCAAAAAACGCATTAAGATCAATAAAAGATTAAGTATCTCTTCGAAGAAAATTAAAAAATAAACAAGCGCAACATTATTATTAACAATAATTGTAAATTTTTTTTAAAAAAAAGTAATATAGCAAGATTTATTGCATATTTAATGTTAAGAAGCAAAACTTGTGCGAAAAGTTAAAGAAAATATCGAAACGCAAGTTTGAAATATTTAAGAATTATCAACTTGTTATAAAATCAAAAATTAATACTCTTAAAAATTAAAAAAAGATTAATATATCTTAAATTAAAGTTTATCTCGATAATTATTTTGTAAACGTTGCGTTTAAACAATTAAGTATTAATATTCGAAAAAATATATAACTTGTTAACTTTAACAACAATAGCTTCTCGAAAGCAACGCGCATTTTGCTTAATTATATTTCGAAAAACTTTTATTGTATAAGCGAAAAAAATTGCAAGAGTTATATTATTTACTTGAGTTAAGCTAAGTATTATTACAATTAAGCTAAAGACATTTATTGTCTAATAAAAAAGAAAAAATATAATAAGAATCTATATTTCGTTTATCTTTTATATAAAGATTAAATAATTAACAACAATAAATTACTCTAAAGAAAAATAATCAAAATTGTTGTTCAAATGTTAATTAATAACTAGCAAGAAAACTATCTATACGTAATGCTAGCTACGAACCTATTAATATTGCGATATTTGATAGAGTCAAATGTTCTTAGCATCGACAAGCAAGACGTTCGCAAACGTTCGATGCAATTGTTACAACAAATCGATCGATCAAATCGCGAAAACAACAACAACATCAATTATTACTATTACTATTATCTCGAATCTCTCACGTATAATAAAATACGTATAATCGAGAATACGCAAGATTATTTATAATTATTATTATTTACTTCTTGTACGCGTCGATTGTTGTTATAATAATCGCTACATTACAATTACAAAAAACGTATTTTAAAATATCGCAAAAAGTCTCGAAATATTGTACATATAAATTTAGAAGAGCTAGAAAAGAATTATACACGCATATATTACATAGATAGAAGATCGAAAGTTTCTATCGCACATAAATTAATTGTATTAAAATTACTTATTTTGATTAATTGCAATCGTCTTCTATCTTAATTATATACACGTTCAATTGCGCATTCGAAGTTAAACGATAAGAGATTTCGTCTATCTTAATAGACGATAATAAGAATATTTAATTTTGTTAAAAGCAATGTCTTCGCTACATCTTAAATTAAAAGCGCTACGTATATAAATATATAAAAAAGAGTTAACATTAAGTTTAAGTATTAAGACTATATAAACAAAAATACGAGTACTACGTATCAAGAAACGATCTTTACATAATCGCAATTTATAAAGAGAACTTATACGTAAGTTCTTAAAGCTCTTGTTCTTGATGTGCACGAGTTTAAGAATTTCTTTGTATTATGAATATTACAATAGTAACATAAAATATTGAAGCAACGTAACTTAAATTTGAAAATCTAATCACGCAACATATATAAAACTCCCATAGATCTTCAAAGATATTAAATCAAGTATAAATTAATAAAAAAATGTTAATTAATTATTTTTGCCAATCTAGAAAAGAAATTACAAAACTAGACAAAAACATATTTGAACAAAAAAACTTACTTATTATCTTTAAATTTAAAGAAGAAAAATCGAAAACAAACAATTAAATTATTTGCTCTATCGATGTTGCTAAGAAGAGTTTCTCTTTTATTTTTAAGATTTAATTTTGCGATATTTTTGTTTGCAAATTAAATAATCTGAAATAATTTAAAGTTTTAATCAAGATAAAGAAGAAGTAAAAGAAGATTGTTGTTCAATTAACTAAAAGCGAGACAAATAAAAAAGAAATTAACAATTATAATAATAATAAATTAAATAAGAAGAAACTTAAATTAAGAGACAATATCGATAAAAATAACAAGAGAAAACTCGATTTAAATGCAAAGTATAATTAAAAGAAAATTAACTTCGATAACACCTTATTTAATTTAGAAAGCAAAAAGAAATAATTAAAACAAGCAAAATCGTATTTGCGCAATTTTGTCTTGTCGACTTTGTTGCATTTTTATCTTAGTTAAGATAAGCAATTGTTAACAATCAATGCTAATAATAGATCTCAAGTCTCTCTCTTTTAACGTGCGTAAAATGCAACTAGTAATTATGTAACTTTTATAAAATTAAATAAAGATTAATATTACTCTTGTATTAAATTTCAATTTCGAACATAATAAAGACATTTAAGTTATGTAATCGAAGTAAGAGAAATAAATATATAATTGTTATTATTAAGTTAATAGGCTTTGTTATTGCTTAATTAATTGCACGCGCTAAACTCTATTATTATTGTTAATTTATTTTTATTAAGCAACTCTACGCTTTGTTATTTTTCTTTTTTAATTCGCAAAATATTTATTATTATTATTGTAAACAATTTTTGCGTTTTTTATTTTTCAAAGATAATCTTGAACTTTTGTAAAGACTTTATTCGATACAATACTATTATTTGCGTCGTCTTTATTTAATCTTTCTCTAAGAGCTAGACTGCTTATGTCTATACAATAAGATTATTTTAAAATATTTAACAAACAAATGTTTAACTTACAATAAAATCGATATACAATTAAGTTAATACAAGAAACTTTTATAATAAAACAATATATTGATACAATTAATTTGACAATATAAGTTTGAGTGCAATTTAAATTGTATATACAATAACAAGATTGCTTTATTAGTTAAATTCGACATTGTTTAAAGTCTTTTTATTTTTTTGCACGTTAGTATATTATAAAAGAATAATTTGTCAAAAAACGCAAATATTATTTAACATTAATTTATGCAAAATTTTAGATTTAATAACGCGCATAGTTTTTCTCTTTAAAGATATCTTTATAAAGTTGTTGTATTTTTGCGTATTTTTTAACTTTTATAGTTTCTCTAAATTATAAATAAACGCAATATTTGTATTTTAAAACTTGTTCTTATATGCGACAATATTCTTTTATTATTCTTTAATCATTTAATAAAAACTTGATACTATCTTTATACAAATTTGCTTATTTTTGTTGTTTAACAAAATTAAGTCTTAAATAATTATATTTTTGTGTTCAATCTTCAAGTATCTAAATATGTATATATTAATATAATAAAAGTTTGTATTATCTCTTTTAATAACAAACTTAATATAATAAGAATACAATATTAAACAAGAATTGCGATTAAATCGAAGACAAATATTTAATATTTAATATCTTAGATTTATGCGAATAACTTGTTAACTCAAGAAATAAAATATTGTTCGCAATTATTTATAATTAAGCTTGTCGTTTTGTTTTTATTAATAATATCAATATATTGCAAATTTCTCGACTATAAGTTTATTAACTCTTGTCTTGATTCGTCGCTTAAAGCATATTTTATTCTAGAGCTAGTCGAATATATTTTCTACAATAATGTTGCTCTTTATTAATTATCTTAATTAGATTTTATTGTTACAAATCTCGTTAATTACAATTTAATATGCGTTAATAATCGATTATTCGAGAAAAAAAAATTTAATATACGTATATATAAAGATCCCGAATTAATTTTTTAAAATAAGCAATTCATTTTATTTTTGTTATTAGAAAGAAATTTTATTGCTAATTTTCAAATCTTGAAAAATTAGTTATTTGAGTTAACAAATCTTCAATCTCTTTAAAATAATTTTATATCTAATATTGTTAAACTTTAGCTTAATATATTTAGTAATTTTGCAAGTATAAGTATAACACAAGCTCGAGAAATTCTTTATCGATATTAATCTTATAATTAGATAAATTGTAAAAAGACATTTACTTTTGATGCGCATTTTAATTTTATTTCTTGACTTGCAATTAATTTGTTTTAAAAGATCGATATCTATAAAATAACACTTGCAATTTTTTATCTTTTCGATTTCTTTTGTTTTTAAACGTTTAATAAAAATAAATAACTTAACAAGCATTTTGTTAAATGCACTATTGTTATTTGTCTTTTTGTTGCTATTTATTGTTGTTACAATTGCTACTCTTAATAATCTTAATAACTTATATCTTACTCTCTTTTCTAAAATTATTGACGTCTTCGAAGAATTATTGATTGTTAAATCTTTCTAAATTATCTTAAATACTTCTAGCTTATCTACAAAAGATATCGAAGTATTGCGAAGTTTAATTTCTTGTTTTGACAACATAAGTTGCGCGACGAATTGTTAATCGAACAACAAAATATCTCGCATAAAATCTTGTTCTCTTTTTTCTTTTTGCAAACGAGTTATAACATTTTGAGCAAAAAACAAATTAATTTCGATAAAAGAAAATTGTGTTATTGTTAAAGTTATTTATTTAATTTGATATTCGAAGCTATTGTTTAACTAAAGATAATCGAAATTTGCTCTTTAACTAGTGCAAATTTTGTTGATTTTTTTCGTTTTTTTATTACAAAGCTTTGTGTAAATAATCTCAATAATTTTTATATCTTTTGTTTGAATTACTTTTATTGCATCTTTTTTAACGTAATCGTCGAGTCGAATTTCAACTCGATCGGATTGATTTGCTCAATCTTGATTCTAAGATTAGGCAAATTTCCTAGTCCAACTAGACTGATCGTCGGGCCAGGTTTCGGTACCAACATTCTGACCCGACCCGAATACTCGGTACCAACATCGTAACTCGGCTCGAATACTCGATACCAACATCGTGACTCGACTCGATATCGACTCGATTCCTAATTTTATTGACTCGACTCGAGGGAATCGCCAAGCAATCGAAAATGACGTCAAAATGCCAAGATTTTCTATTTTTGATTCGAAAAGTCTAAATTTAAAAATAGAAGTAAAATAAATATTTATTTTTGTTTTATATTAATTATTTGCATTACTATAATGCATTACTATATAATATTTTAAAAAATTAATGCAAAATTAGACAAATAAGTCAATTAATAAATTATTTATAAAAATATTTAATATCTTGGCGAGTCGAGTCGATACTTCGGGTCAATACTCGATACCAACATCGTAACTCGACCCGAATACTTGGTACTAACATCTTGACCCAAATCGACTTTTTGATATCAAAATCCTGACCCAAATCGGGTCTTGGCGAGTTGGGAACCCGACTCGAACTCGATGACCCGACTCGACGTGGCCAGTCTAAGTCCAACAGGATAAAGCGAGCAAAGAATGTGCGTTAAGTGTTTAATTCGATCTATTCGATTACGTAACGTTACGTAACGCGCTAATTATATGGGATTAGCGTAAATCCTACGCTAGTTCAATCGAACTAGTGTAAATTCTACGCTAGCTCAATCGAGTTAGCGTAAGTTCTACGCTAGCTTAATCGAGTTAGCGCATAGATAAGATAAGATAAGATAAGCTAATGCTAACGCGACGAAGTTAGCTTAAATTCTTGACATTGACTTGACAAAATTCAATCTTAAGATCGAATTTGCGTCTTAATTCTAACTCAATCCTACGAGATTCAAGAGAATAAATCGCATTGAGAAAAAAGTGTTCAATCTAATTTAACAATTATACTAATCTTTTTTGCACGCTTATTTCGACTTTACTTGTTATAACTTGTTTTGTTAAATAATATCAAGAATTTTATTAACAATAGTATTAACAATTTTAATCTTGTCTTTTGCTTTGTTTAAAATTGCTAAAATCTCTCTTTATTTTTTTTTTTGTCTTTTTGTTTTATTTAGTTTAAGATAATTTGTCGAATATAACGTAAACTAACAATGTTATAAAAAGCTATATTAAGTAGATTATTTCAATTTGTATTTATTGTTAATGTATTAATAATTAATTGTTGACATTAATACTTATAAAGTAAAATAATATATGGAAAAAAGAAATTTACAATTAAGTTCGAAATTTCAAAATAATATTTTAGAATTATATTAACAACAAAGTTTTATTACAATCTTTGTTGTTATTCTCGATTCGACAAATTAAAGCGTCGTAATCTCTAATTATCTACTATTTAACAATCTCTTGTAGTGTGATCGTTGGGTTGGGTCGAACACTTTTTCTTAATCCGACCCACCCTCTTGGGCCCCGTAGGGTTGGGCCAGGGTCAAGGCGCGAACCTGATTCTAGGGTCGAGTTTCGTCGGGTCAATGCCAAGAACTCAAGCTAACTTTGTCGCGTTAGCATTCGCTTATCTTATCTTATCTTATATATGCGCTAACCCAATTGGTCTAGCGCAAGGTTCACGCTAACCGCATATGATTAGCGCGTCACGTGACGTCACATGATCGGGTGGGTCGAGTTGAACACTCGACGCGCATTCTTTGCCCGTCTCACCCTGTTGGGCTAGGAAATTTGCCTGACCCCAGGGTTAGGGTTGGGCGGGTCAACCCGATCGGGTTGAAACCCGACCCGACGATCACGCTAATCTCTTGTATCGAACAATCGCTAAATAAAGAAGATTAATTGTTAAGCATTTTAATTTAATTCTTATTTATAATTTCTTTATATTAAAATTAATTAAATAGCATACGCATATTACAATCTCTCAAAAAATCAAATACTAAAAAGAGAGCTTGTCAACAAATCAAGTAAGATTATTGCTTCTCTTAAAGTTGTTTTTAAAATTAAAATTGCACTTGCACAACTTTAATTTGTATTTAAGCACTTTATAATAAAGCGATCTTGCAACTTATAATACTTTACAATAGAGCAATCTCGCAACTTTTAATACTTTTTAATTAATAAATATTAACGAAATATAAACAATTATTAACACGATATATATAATAAACGCGTATATAATATTTGCAAATATAATTATTTTAATTATAACACTTTATTTTATACAAGTTATAAGACTATTCTTGAATCATAAATGCAATTATAGACGTCGTTATATGTTTTTGTTCAAATAAGATTTATTTATTATTGTAATCGATTTTTATCTCAAATATTAAATATTGTTCTTAGATCTTTTAGCAAAATTATATTTTAATATTAACGCTTACTCTTTATAGATAGTTTACATTATCTATTATAGCGTTCGTCGATTGTTCGAAGCTATTGCATTATATCTTATAGCGTCGTTTATAAATAGTTAAAATTGAATATAGTGTTTATTCTAGAATTAGAACTTGTCGAACATCAAACATAATTCTGCAAAGAAGGTCTAAGCATTGAGGCAAGCGATTACTGTAATCTTTTGGCTCGATAAACCCTAGACATAGACTGATCGCGTCGGGTCGGGTCATCGAGTTTAGGTCGAGTACCCGACCCGAATCTTGGCGATTCGTACCAACCCGACTCGAAAGTCTTGGCGATTCGATTTCTAGGGTTGAAATCAACGATTCGAGTCGATTCCTAGGGTTGGAACCGAAACTCGACCCGAAAAATCGACACGAATCGCCAAGACTATTAGTTTAATTATATTATAATTAATTTAATATTTAATTATCTAAATTGTATTAAGATAATACACTATAGTAATGCATTACTACTTTAATAATAAGAAAACATTAAATCGCATCTATAAGATCTATAGAATCTATAGATGCAAATAATGCATTATATTAATAAATCGCATCTATAAGGTCTATAGGGCCTATAGATGCAAATAATGAATTATATTAATAAATCGCATCTATAAGGTCTATAGGGCCTATAGATGCAAATAATGCATTTTATTAATAAATATTTGATTCTAAAATTAGTAATTCTTGGCATAATAACGTAATTTTCGATTTCTTGGCGATTTGATTCGATTCCTAATATTGGAATCAAAAACCGAGTTGGGTCGAATCGAGTCGATTTCAAAGTAGCGCGAATCGAATCGGGTTTCGGGTCGATTCCTAGGGTTGGAATCGTCGGGTCGGGTCGGTTCCTAAAGTTGGAATCGAAACCCGACCCGACGGTCAGTCTACCTGGACACCTATTACCCTAGGAGCGTTATAGAGTAATCGTGACCTGACGAATGCACAGATCAAATTGTGAGATTGTAAGTTCGATTTGTAAGATGTTCGTCAAGTTAAGAGAGTTTTCGATCGCGCTTACAAGATTCTTTGTCCTTAAGAACCTGTTTATAGTACTAATAAATCAAGGAAGATGTGTCGCGAACGTAGTTCGACTTGACTTTCTCTTGACTTATCCTCGCGGACGTGAATTCAGAGAAGGAGATAGCTGTCATGTCGTCGGGCTCGCCTCTCGAGCGCGCAGGGGCAGCACTCCTAGTACATATGTGTAATAGATGATATCGCGCTCGTCAGGTCGCGATTACTCTGATCTTTTGGCCCGATAAGTTCTGGGCACCTATTATCCTAGAGGCGTTACACTAACTGTCGAAGGCAAATATATAGACAAATCGATCGATACAACAGTTCTAGTATTGGCGTTAGATCTAATTAGGCAGAAGTGTTAAGTAGATCTCTAAGTAGATCTTATGTTATAGCAATTCGTAATACTTTTTATATATATATTAATTTATTTTAATAAATACTATTATCTTTAATAGCTTGCATAAAGCAAACAGATAATATATATAAATAATACAATATATCTTGTTTATAATTAACAAACTTAATTTGTTAATTTGAAAGTTTGCTTCGAAGTTCTTTTGTAATAAGATATTTTTTTATAATTAATCTAAACAAGATAGAGTAAATAGTAATAAAGACAAGAGTATCGAAAACAAAAGTATTAAAGAAAAGAGTGTTTGTAATACTAATATAGACAAGATAATGCAAATAGATAATATACTTTCAACTAACATACTAATATTTTGCTATAGAAAGAGCAAAGATAAAAGTCTAAAACTGTTGTACTTCAAGAAATTAGAAAATATTAAAAGTTGATTAACTTTCTTATTTTTAAATATTTATTTTAATATCTAATTTGCAAAATACTATACAATAAAACTTAGAATTATAATTGTTAAAAAAACAAATACTGTATTTAGAATTTAATCTTAGACGTACTTTAAAAAGTTATAGAAACATTTATATATTTTTTTCTCTCTAATAAGTATATTATCTTGTTGCATTATTATTGTAATTATAGAATTTAATTAATATTTTACTTTATATAGACTCGAATCTTGCAACAATTTATATTAAATATATAACAATTTAGTTTAAGAATTGTTAATTTATTAAATATTTAATAAAGCGATTCGATTTTTTTTAATAGTAGAAATTCTAGAGTAATTTTATATATTTTTTTCGAACAATTATAATATATTCTTTGTATTAGTTATAAGTCGAATTTTCGAGATTAAATTATTATTAACTTTTTTTTAACAATCGAAGTTATTAAATATTATCTTTTTATATTATTATTAATAAGACTTGTTTGTTTGTATTATAATTATAGATATAATATCTTTAATAGTATAATACGTCTATTAATAAATTCGATTTAGAACAATCTTAAACTCTATTCGAAAAAAATCCTCTTCTCTATTTATTACTTAATTATTATTCTCTTCTTTGCAATATATATTTTATAATTCGACAATAATTTTCTCTAAGTTTAAATTTATAGTCCAATTATAATACTCAATTATTATAATTTGCTCGATTGTTTACAAATTTATTTAAGATTAATTTTATTAATATATTCTTTAAGCAAAACTAAAAATTTGTTTAATATTTATCAACAATATTAAATATAAAAGTATATCTTAAATTATTTGCGTTAGTTTAAGAAAGTTCGAAGTATTTTTTTTTAATATTCTTAAATTAAATATTTATTCTCTATAATATTAGTTTAAAGATATTGATTATCTTTATTTTGAGTCGAACAAAAGTATTAAAATTGTCGAAGTAAAAATCTTGTAACAATCGCAACAAACTACAAAAATATTAGCAAAAAATTATATATATTATTATATTGTATTATCTTTATAGCAATATTTGCTCTTTGTACTTCTACTTTTAAACTAGCAATTAAATTGTAATAATATCGAAAATAAATTTTAAATTCGATTTTGTATTTTGTTTTGTAACTAATAGTATTACTATTATTTTTCTTATTTTATATCTTGTAAAAACTTAATTTCTACGTAGAATTCAAAATATTAACAAGATTGTATAATATATTATTAACTTTTTTTATTTTTGAATAATATTTTGCAAGCTTTGTTAAAGTTTTATTGCAAACTCTTGTTACAATTTTTATCGGAAAATATTTTTTAGTTTTAATTGTTTTCTTTAGATATTCGAGATAATTAAATATCGTATCGAATGTTCGAAATTTTAAATAAATATCTATATTAGTTGTTTATAAAACTATAAGAATATATTTGTAAAAAGAATTTAATATATTGTTAACAAATAAAATTAATTATTGCTTACTTTTATCTAGTCTAATTTGTTGTATTTTTTAATTTTAAAAATATTTCTCTATTTAAAGATTAATAAAATTGCGTAATTAATAAATATAACAAAGTATTAAATAAATAGAGTTTTAACAAATACAAATATTTTGTACTAGTTTTTCTAATTTTTTTATATTTGTTTCTAAAAAACTCTAAAGCAAAGCAAATATTAAATTAAATTATTAATAGCAATTGTAAAAGCGCAAATCTAGATAAAATTTAGCAAATATATTATCTTTTTGTATTATTATAAAAATAAATATTTTTTAATTATAATAGACAAGCTTGTACTTCTTGCAATATTCTAAACTTGTATATTTTTTAATTGCACAATAATATTATTAGTTATTGCTTTTAATTCTAAAATTTTAACAAAATTTTAAATTACTAAATTAATAATATAAGTTAAATAAAAAATAGAGTTTTACTATTTGTTTTATTAAAATTCTTGTCGATTTAGAACCTTTTCGAGTTTGTTTTTTAGAGTATTATTATTGCTTATATTATTAATAACAATATTAAGAAATTTGTTTTTAATCTTAAAAAATTTCAAAATCTTTATAAGCTCTAATATTAATTAATAGTTTGTATACTCGATATTAAGAAAAGTAAATTTAATAAAATATTTGCGAAATTGAAATACAATATTAATTTAGTATATTAATACTTCTAAGTAGACAACTTTTTAAGAACTAGATTATATATTTAAAGCAATAGAGATATGTTAAATATCTCTAAACTCTATTTTAATTTTTTTACAAATTCAATTAAAGTTTAAGAGAACTATTTTCGATAATTTTTCGTAATTTAGAAGTACTAGCTCTAATTAAAGCATTTTTAGTAGCTTTCGAAAATAAGAATTATTAATAATTCGAAAAAATTAATTTAAATTAATAAAAGTCTTATATAGATAATTTTTTGAATTATTTTAAATAAAGAAGAATAGTAGATCGATATAATTTTCTTCTAATAATATATTAGTTTTGCATTATTTATTTGCATTATTAACTATAACTTACGCAATTAAAGACTAGATCGATTGCAATTTGCAATCTAGATTTTTTTTATTTTAAGCAAAAAAATAATTGAAGATATTTCTTTATATTTATTGTGCTTAAATAATTGTAAACAATAAAATAATTTAAAAACTTATAACAACTTTTGTAAACAATTTTAAAAAAATTCTCTATAGTTAAAGTTACTTAAACAATTTTGTTTTAAAACTTAAATTGTGCTTTTGTATTAATTTTTTTTGCTTAACATAAATTAACAAATCTTAATTAAGCTTTATTTAAAATATTTTTATTAATTGCAATTTATAATTATTATTCTTGAAATTAAATATTTGTATTTAAACTTTACTCGATATATTTGTTTTTCTCTCTTAATATAAGCAATAAAAAATTGTCTCTAATTTTGTTTAATACTTTGTAAAGATTTCTTTTTTTTATTGTCGAAAATAAAATTAAGAAAATTTTAATCGAATTAACTTGCAAATTAACTAAAATATAAATTACTAAATAGCAAATTGCGCAAAATAAATTTGCAAAAATAATTTTCGATTAAAGATATTAATTAACTTAAAACTCTTAAAAAGTTAAATATGTTACAAACAAAAATAATAGAAACTATATCTTTAAATAATATATAGAGAATCTCTTCGAAATAAAAGAATAATACCAAATAATAATACAAATAACAATTAGATTAAACAAATTATTATAAAATAAAGTATAATTGTAAACTCGAGAATACTAAAAGAATCTCTCTAGAATAAAAGAGTAATACAAAATAATAATGCAAGCAACAATTAGTTCGAGTAGATTATTATATAATAATATAAACAAGTCTAATTGTAATCTCGAAGTATATTAAACTATACTCTAGTTAAAATTTCAAAGTTATAATAATATAAGTCTAAAAATAGTAATTCTTAATATAATAATATAATTTTCGATTTCTTAGCAATTCGATTTAATTTCAATTTTTGAAATCGAAAATTAACTCGATTTAATTCGATTCGATTCCTAAAGCTAAATTGTCGATTCAAATTGATTTTAGAAGTTAAAATCGAAAATCGAATCAATAATCAATCTACTTCTTCTTAATCTTTTAATTCTTTATTGCTCTTTTTGCATAAAATTTCTTTCTTTTCTTGTTTATTCTTGTCTTTTATAGATGTATAGATTCTATTATTAACTTCTTCTCGATTGTATAAGATTTAAATTATATAATTGTAAATTGAATACAAGTCTTAGAAATAGAATATCTTTTAACATTTATCTTCTTTAATTAAGTAACATTTTTATTACCTAATTTAGCTTCTACTTTGTAATATTTTTTATTGTTGCATATATAAATAGCTTCTTTTGCAAGCTTCTTTAAAATGTTTTCGTAGAACTTCTTTCTTTTTTGTATATAACTCTTGTTTATACGAGACTTCTTGATGACTCTTTCGCGTACAATTTCCTCAATTAACTGCTTGTTCTTATTGACGTAAATATATTAATATTGAATCTTTTCTAGAAGAACGCGAGAGAGTTGTTTTTTGTCTAGAATATTAATATTCTCTTTATCGAGAATTGTAAGATGCGAATGCGTTTGCTGCTTGTCAACGTACTAAGATATAAAAGACGTGAGATATAATAGACTTTTATTACTATTCCCAACTATCGAGAATTAAGAGAAAAAGATTCTTTTATCTAATAAAAATTAGTTTATGCTTTAGTTTAATTCAATTTGTAGAACAATATAATAACAACAATAATAATTTATAATAAGTTATTGCTTCGTTATCGTTGTTGTTAGAATTCTAAATAGAGTTTAAAATAAAGTTAACGTTGCGCAAACGTTAAGTAAATTATAAACACAAATATTGTTGTCTCTCTTCTCTCTTCTTTCTTTTTTTCTTATATTCTTCTTAATTGCAATTGCTTTTTTGTCGTAAGTATTTTCGTCTACCCTTCGACATATTTCTCTATCTTTTTTTTTATCTATCTTGATATGTCGTATAATGCATTGACATGCATTCAAAATTCAAAGAAGAATAAGAACAAAAACAAGAACAAATTGTTAACAAAGACGAAAAAAATAAAATTAAAACAAGTTATCTTTGAATTTGTCGTCAACTTAAATTAAACAAGTTCGAAAGATTCTTTCGCAAAATTTTACAATTTTGCGATTAAGTCTTTTCGCGACTTTAAGTTGTTAACAAGATTGTTAAATAATAATGTAATAAATTCTTCTTTTACTTTTGTTCGCATTTCGCTTATTTACACGTTTATAAAAGATAAAGAACGCGAAAATACATATAAATAGCAAGATCGAATTCGTAACAAAGATAATAAAGATCGAACAAAGCAAATATTTTGCAATTTGACTTTCTTAAAAGAACGCAAGTGCTTCGAACAACTTCGAAAACTTGTTTACAAATAACTTTGGGCAATTTAACAACTTATTTTCGAATAAACTTGATAACTTTTTATAGTTGTTTAAGACAAGTCTAACAAGTTGTTAAAAACTTGTTAAGTTGTTACAATATATTGTTAACTAAAAGAGAACAAAGCAAATACGTTATGTTTTTGCGTATAGATTTTCTTTGTTTAATGTTAATAAATACAATGCACAAAGTTTAAAATTATGTTTTTGAGCATTTATATTAAGAGAAGCAACTTTATTATTTCTAGTATCTTGCGTAACAAAATAAAGAAGTTTTTTATTATAAATCTAATTAAATACAACAACAATACAACAACAATTGCGCGATATTTTATTAAGTAAAATATTATTGATATAGTTGTTGTTGTCGCAATACGCGTTGCATTATCTTTTTTGCTTTCGCTTGTTATGCGTTCGTTTTTTAAATTTCTTTCGCAACTTATTAACATTATTAGGAAATTCTTATCTTAATTATTGATTGTACTTCTTGTTTTAATTTATTTACTTAATTTTATATTATATTTACTTCTTTAACTTAGTTTTGTCTAGAATTTTTTCGATCTTTTATTGAACTTTGTTATTAATAAATTTCGAAATTTGCAATATTTGTTTCGTCTATTCGTTGTCGACGCAATGCAAATATAACTTTAAAAGTAAAATATAAAAAGTATTATAAATTCGATAGATATTTGATAAAATAAGACGATAAATTTGCGTTTTAATTTTATTTTTAATTCTAAATAATTCGACATACTTGTGCAATATCTTCTTGCTAAATCTTTTTTGCTTTAAATTTCTAATTAAAAGTATAATCAATTCTTTTATAACAAAGCTTTTTGATTTATATCTTTTATTGTAGTACTTCGTTTGTTGCGCAACAACATTTTCAAGATATTTTACTAGAATTTTTTTTAAGTTATAAAGTTGTTTTACGCGTTTTTATGTTAATTATATTTTTTTTCGATAAAGTTGTTCTCAATTTTATAGTAAATCTTCGAATAATAATGGTATATTAAATACAACGACAAAATCTTAACTAAAACGTAATAATTATTATTATAGACAAATTGTGTTATTAACAATAAATTAGCTTATCTTGTCTATTTCGAGTTAATGTAAATGCGAAGATAGTACTTAAGAGTTTGATTTTGTCGCTTAATTAAATTATTTGTCTAAGAATAAAAGACAATGCTTAATTGTTTTCTAATTCGTGCATAAAAGCATATAACGAATTAGAAGACACTAGTAAAGACAAATTCTTTGTCGCTTATTATATTAATTAACGTTTCAAAACGTAAAACAATTTTATTCAAAAATATTTTTGCTAGCTTTGCAACATCGATTCTAATAATTACAAATATATATCTAATTATTTTTGTACAACAATCGACTATTACGAAAACTAAGTTATACACAACTTTACAATATTTGTTTGACAACAAGTTTGTTACAAAGTTTATAATAATTTTCTTTTATAACTTCTTTGTAACAAGTAAGAATCGAAAATTATTATACAATTTATAACGAGAAATTTTAATGCGTTAATAAATATTACATGTTTTAATATACGCTTTTACTTGCTTTGCGCAAACAAGTTAAAAATACTTTCTCTAAAGTAAATTTAGAATTTTCTCGATTTCAAAATGTTTCGTTAAAGAGTTGTTATAATTCTTGCGAATTAATTTTTTTTAACAATTGTATTTCTTAAAATATAGAGCAATTTATCATGTTTAACAAGATTCTCTTGATTTAAAGATTATATTTTTTGTTAACAACGAGACAAACTTTTAATTTTAATACAAATTTTCTTAATTTAAATGTCTTTAGTCTAGAAATTCTTAATCAAAATTTTATTAATTTTTAAGATTTTTTATACGATTTTTTTAATATATTTCTAATTACTTTTCTTGAAATAACAATCTATATATTAGCTAATTAAAATAGAGATGCTAGTTTATTAAGAATTTTCTTTTTACTTTATAATTGCGAGATCTTCGCGTTACTAATAAGTACTCTTGTTAATTGTAATACAAGAATTAGATTATTTAATATTTTTCGCTCGCTTTGCGTTAGCGACTTTTCGTCAAATAACAACGTTAATTTATTTTGAAATACAAGGGTTAAATTAATTAATATTTCTTATTTGCTTTGCATTAACAAATTTTTGTTAAACAATAAAATTAATTTGTTTTGTAACATCGACAACAATTTTATATTTAACAATAAAATCTTTTTATAATTGAAATCTTTCGACAATTTATTCGTCGAATTTTTTTTACTTAAGCGATAAAAAATTTCAAAGTTATAAACGACTAACTTAAGTGTTTAGCAAGCTTGTCTTAAGTTTAGCTTCTTTTAATTTATAAATCTTCTAAGATTATCGTAATTTAATTATATCTTAATAAGATAAACACTATTGTTTAAATAATATCTTTATTACTTAAAAGTGATTACAATAGTTAGTAATTTCTAATTATGCATCTTATAATTTTGCTTTGTCGAAATTGTCTTTCGCGATTAGAACGTTATTAAACGTTAGTTTTTGTTGTTATTTTGTTAACTTAAGATGCTCGCGATTGCAAAGTTAGACGCATTAGTCTTTACTTTAATTTTCTTGTTCGAATTGTAATAACAAAGTAGTAAAGTTAATATAAAAATGTCGCAAAGTTAACAAAACGTTTGCTCTACTTTATTTGATCAAACGAAAAAATTAAATTTCTTGTTATTCTTACTTTCTTTTAATAAATCAATAAGAGAAATAGCTCTTTTCGAATAACAATATATAAAGCGTCTATAAAAGTTTACAAAATTTAAGAACACTTAAAGCTTATAATAAGTTTTTGATTTAAATTACTTCTTAATTGTTTTGATTTTTTTCAAATTTTTTTGTATATCTTTTAAGAATACAATAAAGCTTAGAAATTTAATTTTTGTAATATTCAACTTACACTTCTTTAAATTAACTAGACTGACCGTCGGGCCAGGAATCGATACCAACTTTCTGACCCGACCCAAATACTCGATACCAACTTTCTGACCCGACTCGAATACTCGATACCAACATCGTGACCCGACTTGGAATCGACCCAAGTCAACGATTTCTTGACCCGACTCGATCGACCCGCCAAGCAATCGAAAATGACGTCAAAATGCCAAGATTTTCTATTTTTAAAAAAATTCGCATTATTTGAATTACTAAAAATAGTTTAAAAATAATAACGCACAAATAACGTACAAA